>Ga0105054_10006151_pt1 | contig 16859 bp, 16 predicted proteins | sample BON02_FD_78091 | JGI IMG/M metagenome (GOLD analysis project Ga0105054, IMG submission 78091) | Freshwater microbial communities from Lake Bonney liftoff mats and glacier meltwater in Antarctica - BON-02 (megahit assembly) | ecosystem: Environmental > Aquatic > Freshwater > Ice > Glacier...
TAAATAATGCATTTGTGAATACAAAAAACTAATTTTTCTACACTTTCGATCTCGATAAACACCTTTAGGCAGGCGGCCCGGGGTGCTAGTTCCCTAGGGAAGCTAGTGAGTCGGCTGAATGAAGAATTGCACGCTTTCCGGCACAGGAAAGGGCAGTAAGAATAGGAATCACCGTATCAATAATGCCCGGTAGGGCCTCCTGCACGATCAAAAAATTTCATTCAATATCTTGCTATAGTCAAGCTTTTGTATGTACAGCAATGATCTAGATTATATTTAGAGTGCTGATAGCATGTTTAGTGGTGGTGGCGCCTGCAAGCATTTTTCGGCGCGCCAGCCCGAAAAGAATTCGCCAGTGGGAACGCATGCCATGAAGGAACAGACTGAAAATATTCTCCTTTCCCGGGAAAGAAATGTCGCACGCCTCACGCTAAACCGCCCTGATGTTATCAACGCATTCAATAATAAAATGCGGGCAGATTTTTCCCGAATGATTCGCAAAGTCCAAGCAGATGAGCACGTGCGCGTGATCGTAATTGATGGAGCTGGGACCCGAGGCTTTTGCGCCGGAGCAGACGTGAATGAAGAACGGGAGATTGGTTCACCGATCCGTGAGCGCGAACGTCTAACGCCTTCAAGCTGGATCGAAGCCCTCGATGAGGTGACGAAGCCAGTGATTGCTGTTCTTCACGGCTTCTGCTTTGGCGGTGGCTTGGAGATCGCTTTAGCCTGTGATATCCGGATGGCTTCGAGCGATTTGCAACTTGGGCTAACCGAGACTCGATTGGGCCTGATTCCCGGAGGGGGCGGCACTCAACGGCTTCCTCGCCTTATTGGTCTCGGCCCGGCCCTAGACCTTTTAATTTCCGCTGACCGGATCGACGCCGACCGGGCTTATCAGATGGGCATCGTAACCCGGCTTTCTGCAGACAAAGATACGGTCCTTGCGGATGCAATGAAACTAGCATCGAAGATCGCCGAGCGCCCGCCTGCCGCCATCGCATTTGCTAAAGAAGCAGCGATCGAAGGCTTGTCGTCAAATTTGAGGGGCGGACTTCGCCTGGAGAAGGCTCTCTTCGCCTTACTCATGGGTACCGAAGACCGAAAGGAAGCGGCGGCTGCATTCGCTGAAAAGCGCGACCCGTCCTTCAAGGGATATTAATAAAGGACAGGATGAAAATGTCGCAAAACAATAGTGTAATCGTTGTCGGGGCCGGCCTCATGGGCTCAGGAATTGCCCATGCTTTCGCAGGAAGTGGTTGCGATGTCGTGCTTGCCGACACTTCCGCCGAAGCTTTAAGCAACGCACGTGCGAAGATATCGGGATGGTTCGACGTTGGAGTTGAGCGTGGCAAGCTCAGCCGTGAACAGGCGGATGCGTCGATGGTGAGGCTCCAAACGACAGAAGACTTTTCCAATCACGGTTCAAAGGCCTCACTCTTGGTCGAAACCGCGACCGAACAGCTGGAGATCAAGCACGCCATCATCGCTAGAGCCTCCAACTGCCTCGCCAACGACGCAATTATTGCAACGAATACTTCGGCTCTCTCCATTAGCGAGATCGCGGTTGCTTGCACCGACCCATCCCGCGTGATCGGTATGCACTTTTTCAACCCGGTGCCAAAGATGAGACTAGTGGAAGTGATCCGCGGCCTTGAGACGTCAGACGAAACTCTTGCGCGAACGATTGAATGGGTCGCCAAGATCGGCAAGGATAATATTGTCGTCAACGAAGCGCCCGGCTTTACCACCAGCCGAATGTCTGCCTTGATGGGCAACGAGGCCATGTACATGCTCTCTGAAGGCGTTGCCTGTGCCGAAGACATCGACAAGTCACTGCGCATGGCCTTCAACCACCCCATGGGTCCGCTCGAACTTGGTGATCTGACGGGCTGGGATACCAGACTCAAGGTGCTTGAGTATCTCCACAAAGTTCTTGGCGAGAAGTTTCGTCCCTGTCCACTCCTCCGTAAGATGGTCAAGTCAGGTCGCCACGGAATCAAAACCGGCAAGGGTGTATTCGCATATGATGAAAGCGGCCTCCGAATTCCCAGCTCCGGACTGAAGGTGTCTACATGAGTGGCGATGCGATCCGTGACGTCGTTATCGTCGATGCGGTGCGGACGCCAATCGGCCGGTTTCGCGGATCACTGACTAACGTACGCGCTGACCACCTTGCCAGCAGCCTCCTGCGCGGGCTGGCTGATCGCAACGGGTTGGACCCAGTCGAGATTGACGACGTTGTATTCGGTTGCGTGACGCAAGTAGGTGAGCAGTGCGGCAATATCGCACGCACGGCCCTCCTCTCGGCAGGCTGGCCAGATAAAATTCCCGGCATGACGGTTGACCGCAAGTGTGGGTCTTCGGAAGCTGCGATTCATACAGCGACCGCCTTCGTCGCATCTGGCATGTTCGACATGGTTATTGCCGGAGGTGCAGAGAACATGACACGTGTCCCAATGGGCGGCAATCGCGATGTACACGGCGAAGCATTCGGTTGGATGCTAAACGAACGCTTTCAACTCACATCGCAAGGTGAGGCAGCGGAAGTTATCTCCGACAAATGGCATATCAGCCGAGCCGATCACGACGACTTTGCAATCGAAAGCCATAAGCGCGCTGCTGCTGCTGCAGATGCCGGACATTTCGATCGCGAAATAGTGCCTTTAGATATCGTCGCCCTGGCGGAGAAAGGGTGTGAGCCAGATAAGAAGCGTCTAGTTGCAGACGAAACGATCCGGCGCGATACGAGCCGCGAGAAACTGGATACTCTGAAACGCGTTTTTCGGCCTGAGGGAGGGAGGGTTTCAGCCGGTAATGCTTCGCAGATTTGCGATGGAGCGTCGGCCGTTTTGCTGACTACGCATAAAAAGGCTGCAGAACTCGGCCTCAAGCCACGGGCCCGCATCGTTGCAACGACAGTGGTGGGTTCTGATCCGGAATTGATGTTGACTGGTCCGATCTCAGCCACGCGCGATATCCTTAGAAAGGCAGGCCTTACCATGGACCAAATCGGCCTGTTCGAAGTGAACGAGGCTTTTGCTTCGGTCCCGATTGCATGGATGAAGGAGCTCGGCGTCCCGCATGAAAAACTAAACGTAAACGGCGGCGCTATAGCTCTTGGGCATCCGCTGGGCGCCACCGGCGCACGGATTATGACAACCCTACTTGGGGCACTTGAGCAACGTGGAGGCCGTTACGGCCTGCAGGCGATATGCTGCGCTGGCGGCCTCGGCACCGCTACGATAATAGAGCGTTTGGATTGAGGAAATGGCTATGCGAACCATGAAAATCGGTGGCTCAGACGTCGAATGCTCAGTGCTTGGCCTAGGCTGCATGGGTATGAGCGAGTTTTACGGTGAAGTCGACGACGAAGCGTCGTTTGAGGTCCTTGAGCGCGCCTTCGAATTGGGCGTGAATCACTATGATACTTCCAATGTTTATGGCCGTGGCGCCAACGAGCAGCTGATATCACGGTTCGCAGCGGGAAAGCGTGACCGGCTGGTACTCGCTACCAAGTTTGGAGTGGTGCGCGATCCTGATGGACCTGCCGGAAGCACCTACGACCGCGACATCGATAATTCGCCGAATTACATGCGGCAATGTTGCGAGCAGTCGCTCGAACGGCTCGGGACTGATGTGATCGATCTCTATTATGTTCACCGGGCTGATCCTAGCCTACCAATTGAGGAAACCGTTGGTGCGATGGCCAGGTTACGCGAAGAAGGAAAAATTAGAGGGATCGGCCTTTCTGAAGTCGACGCGGAGACTTTGCGCCGTGCAAGTTCCGAAACCCGTATCGATGCCCTTCAATCGGAATATTCTTTGTGGACGCGGGATGTCGAGGACGAAATCTTGCCCACCTGTCGCGAACTTGGCGTTACGTTTATAGCTTACAGCCCATTAGGTCGCGGTTTCCTGACTGGTCAGATAACAAGAAAGGAAGATCTAGCAGAAGACGATTTTCGGCTGACGTCGCCTCGGTTTCAGGGCGCAAACTTCGATCGCAATCTCCAGTTGGTGGATCACGTCCGTACGCTTGCCGAGAGCAAGGCTTGCACAGCAGGACAGATTGCGATCGCTTGGCTGCTGCATCAAGGGGACGACATACTGCCCATCCCTGGAACGAAGCGAGTTCATTACCTCGAAGAAAACGTCGGCGCCGCTAATGTTATTCTGAGCCAAGAAGAAATGGACCGGATCAACGAAATCCTTCCACCGCGTGGAGCGGCAGGCGATCGTTACGACAAGAAATTCAAGGGTAACCCGGAGGCAACAAGCCAATGACTGAAATTTGTTCCGACCAATCTTGGTCCTTGTTCGAATGGCCCTTCTTTGAAAAAAAGCACCACGATCTTGCACACCGGGTCTCGGCTTGGGCTAAGGCAGCGGCCGTGCGCGAAGAGCCAGAGAATTTTAACTCTCACTGTCAATCCATTGTGCCATCGCTCGGCAAAGCTGGCTTTCTCGAAGCGGTCGTTCCATCGGAAGGCGTTCCTTTCGATGTGCGATCGTTATGTGTCATAAGGGAGGCGTTGACTTACGAGGATGCGCTCTTTGATGCTATGTTCACAATGCAAGGCATCGGCACACTCGCAATCCAGCGGCATGGAAGCCCCGCTCAAAAGGAGCGGTATCTTCCTCCGTGCCGGGACGGTAGTCAGGTCGCGGCATTTGCCTTGACCGAGCCTGAAGGCGGTTCAGATGTCGCCGCGACTGCCACCACTGCAACACGCACTGACGATGGCTGGGTGATCGAGGGTGAAAAGACTTTGATCTCCAATGCGGGATTTGCGGATCACTATCTCGTTGTTGCGCGAACTGGCGAAGCGCCCGGCGCACGCGGCTTGTCGGTGTTCATCGTCGATGCCGACAATGAAGGATTGAAATGCGGCGAGCCGATAGATTTCATAGCAGAGCATCCGGCCGCACCTGTCAGCTTCCACGAGTGCCGCGTGCCTCGTGAAGCATTGGTCGGCGAGGCTGGCAAAGGGTTTGCCGTAGCAATGGGCGCGTTTGACATTTTCCGTCCCTCCGTCGGTGCGGCTTCGGTCGGCTTGGCTCGTCGCGCGATGGGCGAAGCACTTCGGCATGTCCGCAAGCGCGAATTGTTCGGAAATGTCATGGGCGAGTTGCAGGGTGTCCAGATGATGCTCGCCGATATGGCCTGCGACGTCGATACGGCGGCGCTTGCCGTCTACCGGGCGGCTTGGGTGCACGATGTACGAGGCGATGCTTCGCCTTATGTGTCCAGCATGGCCAAGCTAGTAGCGAGCGAAGCTGCCGGACGGGTTGCCGATAAGGCTGTCCAGTTGCTCGGCGGCGCTGGTGTGACTCGAGGAAACCTAGTCGAAAAACTGTATAGAGAAGCCCGTGCGATGCGGATCTATGAAGGCGCCAGTGAAGTGCAAAAGCTGATCGTCGGCCGGGGCCTCTCCCGCGGCAAGGCGAGGCCATAAGCTATCGATTGCGAAGGATTGGACGATGAACAACCTTAACATGGAACAGCGGCTGGATCGTGTCGAATCACGCGCACAGATAGAGGAGCTGATCGCTCGTTATGGGATCGCGTGCGACGATCGTGATATGGAAAACCTTGCTGCCTGCTTCACATCCGACATTCACATCGGCACGCCCAATGGTTCAATGAATTCTCAAGGGCTAGAGTCTGTGATGGACATGTACAATGGACTGTTCAATGTGCGCGGCCCTGGCTTTCATTGGTCACATGATCGTATCATCAAGTTTGATGATGCAGACCCCGACGTGGCGACCGGGTTAATCCTGTCGCATGCGGAAACTTATCCAGCAGGCAATGTCAGTATTGCCGGCATGCGCTATTTCGATAAGTATCGGCGCTCGGCCTGCGAATGGCGGTTTTCAGAGCGAATATTGAACTTCGTTTATTACTTGCCAGTCGCCGATTATATAGATCGATTCAAGCGGTTGGATCGGGTCAAAACGACTGATGGCTGGGCTAATGCGGATTTTCCTGAAGGTGCAGCATCATGGGCTCGTTGGCATCGCAAACACTTAGAAGGCTGAGCCATTCCGCACGGGCTCTTTTAACCAGTTGCTTCGCTGTCCTCGTCGGAACGCGGTCCCTCCTCCATTGATATAAAATCGGCCAGAACATTCCCCGACAAGGTTACATGGCTACGCATGATTTCGAATGCTTTGTCGCCATCGCCTGAGATTACTGCTTCCATAATCTCGCTATGAAATGCCAGATTCTGCTCGGAATATCCGGGCCGGGTCAGCTGGAAGCGCCTATAGGTTAGAGTATGCAATGCCAGCTTACTCACGGTTTCAATTAATACGCTATTGTGAGTTGCGTTCATAATCAGCGTGTGAAACTTGCGACCATAACGCGCATAATCCGCCCGCCTCCCATCGGCTAGCGCTTGGGAAGTCAGTTCTTGGACCCGGCGCAATTCTTCGCCTTCGCGCTTTGTAATGCGATTAGCAGCGAGACGTGCGCATAGTGCCTCAAGCTCAGAAACTGCCTCAAACATGTGAACTAGACGAGGCAGGTCCAGTTTGGCCACCGTAGCATTCCTACGAGGCTGTTTCTCAATCAATCCGCTTTGCTGAAGTTGTAACATAGCTTCTCGAATGGGCGTACGTGATACACCGAAGCGAGAAGCCAGGTCTTCTTCGTCAATAGGGCTGCCGGGTCGGAGCTTCCCTGAAAGGATGTCGTTCTCGAGCGAAAGCCTGATCGCACTCGCGTGAGTCATTCGTACCTTGGGCTTGCTCCCACGATTGCCAATTTCAGTGACCTCACCGCCCCGACCTGCCTTTGGTATCGACTTTTTCATCTATCAGTTACCCCCGTCATTGCGGTCCGCCAGATAACGCGCCGCAATGTTTGCAGGCATGCCGATACGAACTCCAGCTTCTTCTGCCAATCTATTCGCGCCCGTAATTACACCATCGACATAGCTGGACAAGCCGTCCCCCATGGCCGCTTTCTTGGCATCAACGGTTGCACCAGCAATTCCATGCTCTTCGACTATGGACAAACCCGCGCGTCCCGCCGCGTCCCGCCCGCCGCCGCCATCAGAACAAATGAAACCGAAAGGTCGGACCTTGACGAGGTAGGGTACGGCGCTGCGCCCCGTGTGTCCGGCGGTTACGAGGACATTGTTGGTATCCTCATCAAGTCCAAAAGCGATAGAGTCGATGCAGATGATCTTCCGTCCGCTTTGGCCAGCGTCGACAACAGTGCGGTTAGTGACCTGCGCGGCCTCCGGCTCGCCTGGATCATTTTCAAGCATAATCCTGGCAGCATCCCGCACATCCATGCCCACCGTCACGCCGCAATCAGCGGCGGGACGGTTGACGAAACTGATCACACCGTTGTCGTGCAAATCAACTCCATTCCCTAGGTGGACCGTCATTACGTCGGCAGCGGCAGCGGGGATGTTCAATGCCTCGAGATACCAAAGCCCGGCGATCGATGCTCCTGCTGGCCCAACGCCGCAATCAACCCCGATAACTCCGCGCGGGGACTGCGCACCAAGAAACCGTGCCGGCAGAACTCCGCAATAGGACGCGTTGACCACGATGTCACGATCCCGGTTGTTAGGCAGCACGTCATAAGCCGAATCGCATGCGACGACCCTACCACGCGCGGAATTGAGCATTTCCGTCTGACGATCTCTGGTCATCGGTCAGGCCCTCTTTGCATCAGCCATTATGATTTCGCTGGCCCGCCACGCAACGGCCATGGCTGGCGCCCCAGTATTTTGCGAGGTCGTAGTAGGAAATACCGAGATATCGACGATCCTTAGAGCGTCAACACCTCGCACGCGCAGGCTTTCGTCCACGACAGCCATTGCATCCTCACCCATTCGTGCTGTGCCGCATGCGTGATAGCCAGGACCGGAGTATGTGGCGAAGGCATCAATGATCTCGTCATCGGTTTCAACGCTCTTACCTGGAATTGTTTCTTCACCGACGATTCCCTCGAGTGAGGGATGCTCGATCAACGCGCGCATTTTACGGAACATAGCGATCGAGATCTTACGGTCGTATTCGTCGGTTAGGTAGTTGGCCCTTATCTCGGGTGCGGCAGCAGGATCTGCCGAAACAGCGTGTACGCTGCCCTGACTCCGCGGTTGGCTGGGGTACCCCATCAATTGCATGCCGGGCAACTTCTCTAGCTGCGGCCCCTTGGTCCAGCCATCCCACGACCCCAAGTCCATCGAGGTGCGCGAAAAGATTAGGTGTGCGTCGGGGTGAGTTGCTTCGGGTTCGCAGGCGACCAGCGCCGATGCGTCAAAGCCTGGAAATGCAATCGGACCAGACTTGAAAGCGAACCACTGAGCCACGTTCTTCGCAAGTCGCCAGCCGTTGAATGCCCGATTGAGGCTCCATGGCTTAAGCAGTCGTCGCTGCATGATAATCAGGCAGTGCTCGCGCATGTTTTCGCCAACGCCTGGGCTGTCATGAATGACGTCCAACCCAAAACCTTTTATTCGCGATGCAGCTCCAATACCCGATAATTCAAGTAGTTGAGGCGTTTGCAGCGCGCCGCCAGCTAAAATGACTTCTCGATTCGCCCTATATTCGATGGCTCCAGCAGGGCTTCGCGCCAAGACGCCTATGGCGCGCTTGTTCTCGAACAGAATACGTTCAACCAGCGTTTCACTAACGATCGTGAGATTGGGCCTGCCGCTCGCAGGCCGTAAGAAAGCTTGTGCAGCGCCTGAGCGCTTACCCTTGCGGATATTATAAGGGGTATAGCCGATACGGTCGCCAGCTGGTTCGTTGAGGTCATCGACCACGTCCCACCCCATGGCTCCACCTGCAGCAATAACGTGATCCATCAGCCGGCTTCGTTCAGGATTGATTGTCACACCAACAGGACCACCTGTGCCTCGCGCCTCGCCTGCGCCGAGCACGTGATCTTCCATTTTCCGAAAGATCGGGCCAATTTCGTCCCAGCCCCAGCCTTTGTTGCCCATGGATTCCCAGCGGTCATAATCTTCCGACAGACCGTGAAAATATAGCATACCGTTGATCGAGCTTGATCCACCAACCATGCGTCCACGCGACCACATTTCTCCAGAAGGTTTAGCACCGTTGTCTGGGCCGGTCTGAAAATAGCGTGCGCGCTTTTCATTTAGTAGCATTTTGGCAAAACCGCGCGGCATGGCGATCAAAGAATCTTCTTTGTCTGGGCCCGCCTCGATCAATAAGACCTTTACCGAAGGATCCGCACTAAGCCGAGACGCTACAACGCAGCCGGAGGCGCCTGCGCCGCAGACAATGTAATCAAAACCGGAACCAGAGGTTGCCTGTGCCCCATCAGGCATTGAGATAGCTCCCGCTAAGCAGGACCTGCTTGATGTCGGTAAACTCGAAAATGCCTTCCGCTCCGCATTCGCGGCCCCAACCCGACTGCTTGACGCCGCCGAACGGCTCGGTAAGCGAGACCCCTGCTGTATTAATGGCGACCCCGCCAGAATGGATGCGGCGCGCCACATCCATCGCGATGTCTGCATCCTGTGTGTAAACGGAGGCGGCAAGGCCATACTTGCTATCATTTGCAATCGCGATAGCGTCATCAAGGTCGCGATAGGATAGTACAGAGGTGACGGGACCGAACACCTCCTCTTGTGCGATTTCCATGTCGTTAGTTACATTGGCGAGGAGGGTCGGTTCGTAGAACCACCCTTTACTTAGATGAGCTGGACGGCGCCCACCGGCCACTATACGTGCGCCTTGCTCTACTGCACGGTTTGTCATGGCTTCGGACCGGTCACGAGCACGCTCCACTGCGAGTGGCCCCCGATCGACACCCTCCTCCCACGGCAAACCGACCTTCAGGCTCCGGTAGGCCTCGCCCATAGCTTCAACCACTTCGTCATAACGTTTTTCGGAAACGAGGATCCGCGACAGGTTTACGCAAACCTGACCGAGGAAGCCGCTCGCACCGTCTATCAATGTCGGCAGGACCGTATCCAGTGGGGCATCGTCAGCAATGATTGCCGGCGACTTGCCGCCTAGTTCGAGCAAAGTGCGCGCCAACCGCGGGGAGGTACGATTAACAACATCGATTGCGATGGAAGTCCCCCCCGTCAATGCGACTACATCGACATCGGCGTGACCAACCAGGAATTGTGTCACCTCGGTACCTGCAGCCAAGATCGAAACAACGCCTTCAGGCAGGTCGGCTTCGGCAAAAGCTTCGGCAAGCAGACGAGATGTCAGCGGCGATTCCGGAGCGAATTTGACGATTACAGGGCAACCCGCGAGCAACACGGGAATGACCTTCATACCCATTAACACCACTGGTCCGTTGTAAGTGAGAATCGAGAGAACCACGCCCAGCGGTTCACGACGGATGATTGTCGAACCCATAGGCCCCTCGCGGCGCTCTTCGAATTTCAGGCCACGCGCCTTCTCAATGGCATTCCGCCAAATCATCTTCCCGGCGCCACTGTTGATCATTTCGCCATGAGGCAGGGGAGCGCCAGCCTCCAACATCCAGGCGACATTGAGCTCCGGGAGCCGTTTCTCGATTGCATCGGCTAGCCGTTGGCATGCATCGGCACGTTCATTTACATGCATGTGCGGCCAAGGCCCATTATCGAAAGCCCTTCGGGAAGCGGCGACGGCCTTGTCAGCATCGGCATTAGAGGGCTCCATGACCTGCGCGATGACTTCTTCGTCTGCGGGGCAGATGACATCGCGCATTTCGCCGCCTTCTGAGACGACAAATTTTCCAGCGATAAACACTTTGTCTAGTCCCTCAATATTGGGGAGGTCAGGCCGTTGCGTCATAAATTTCCTCTCAGGCTTTTAAAGTGCCGGTACACATATAGCGTTCTGATAACACTTCTATTTTTATTCAGGGTCACGATTAACCAAGCGATGCGCCGCTTCGTTAGCGGGCATCCCTATTCTGACGCCGCAGGCAAGCGCGAGATCATTAGCTGCGCTTATCAGGCCGTCCTCATATGTGCTCATTCCGTCGCCGAGCCTTGCTTTGCTCGCATCTACCGTCGCGCCAGCAATTCCTAGTGCGTTGACGATATAAAGACCGGCCATTCCGGAATCGTTGCGACCACGCCCGCCATCTGAGCAAATGAAGCCAAAGGGGCCAACGGTCTCGATATGGCGCGCTCCACTTCGGCCCGTGTGCCCCGCCGTGACCAATACGTTGCGCTTGTCATGTTCGGTTCCAAACACGATGGAATCCATAACAATGACTTGCCGCCCGCCTGGGCCTTGCTCCACACATGTCCGGTTCGTCACTTCATAACCAGTCGGTGATGCCGGGTCATTTTCCAGCATAAGCTGAGCTGCTTCCTTTACAGCCATACCAACTTTCACTCCGCAATCGCGTGCCGGGCGATTGACGAAGCTTATCAGGCCATTCTCGTAAGCATCATCCCCGTCCCCAAGGATAATCGTCATTACGTTCATGGCCGCAGCTGGCACGTTGAGAGCTTCGTAATACCACAGTCCTGCAATACCAACACCCTCCGGGCCAACGCCCCCATCGAAGCCGATCACGCCCCTAGGGGCATAATCCATCGCTAGCCGGGCCGGCAGCACGCCAATGTAAGAGGCGGTGACCATCACGTCAGTCCCGCGATTGCCCTCCATGAGATCTGCCGCGCTGTCCACGGCGACGATCGCGCCGCGCTCACTGCGCTCTTTAACATGCTGAAGGTTCTTCATTGACCGCCTTAAAATATATTTCTTATGCTATCTTTTTATACAAAAGAGGTGCTAAGCGCAACACGAAAGTTGACGACTCAATGTTGGGAGGGTGGCATTTCAGGCATCGAAATTGATAAAGTGTTGGGCGCCGAAGCGGCATCCAGATCGTCAGATCATCTAGCTCAAGCTGGCGCCGTACTTGACCAGCCCGGCCTGCTCTTCACAGACATGATTCGTATCAATGCAGCCCGTTTCCGTAACAAGCCTGCCGTGATTTGCGGCAAAGACCAGTTGAGCTGGGCCGACTTTCACCTGCGGACCAACAAGGTGGCCAATGCCCTTATCCAAAGCGGGCTGAACAAGGGCGAGAAAGTCTGTTTGGTCATGAACAGCTCGATTTTGATGTTTGAGCTCATCTGGGGAACGGTCAAGGCGGGCGGCGTGATTGTGCCGCTCAATCGCATGATGTCCGGTGATGGTCTCGAGGCGACGATCAACAATTGCGATGCGCGCTGGCTGATCGCCGATGCCGATGCCATCGATTCAATAGATGCAATCCGTTCAAAGTTGAAAAAGGTTGATCCGAACGGATTTTTGACCGCCGGGGGTGCAGTGCCCAGCTGGCAGGATAGCCGATCGCTAATTTCCGCTGCCGCAGACGACGAGCCGAATGTCGGGCTCACGATGTTTGACCCGATGAACATTATCTATTCTTCAGGCTCTACTGGAGCGCCTAAGGGAATCGAGCACAGCCAGCTCGCCCGCCATATTTATTCACTTGGGTTTGGACCGGGCCTGCAAATGACACGCTTTTCGGTACCGTTGTGTTCCACACCACTTTACACCAATGGTACCTGGATCACGATGTTGCCGGCCGTTTACCTCGGCTGCACGACCGTCTTGCTGACAAAGTTTACCGCAGATGCATTCCTTAGCGCGATCGAAGATCATGCATGTACCCATGCATTCGCTGTCCCCACACAATTCATAGTACTGCTCGAATCCGGCCGGATCAAAAAATATGACACGGCCACAATGAGGGTTTTCATGAGTGGGGGACAGGCAATCGCGTCGGCCACCGAAGAGGGGCTGCGTCGCGAGATGCCCCATCTTCGCCTATACGAATGCTATGGCATTACAGAAGGATTCAGCACACTTGCCGCCCCTGAGGACAAGGCGTTGCAGGGCAAGGAAAAAACTGTTGGCCTTGCTCTTTTCGGAGGTGAAATCGTCATTCTTGATGATGATGGCAATGTTCTGCCCCCTGGCGAAGTTGGCGACATTGCTGGATACGGTCCGGCATTGATGACAGGATATTACCAGAACCGAGAAGCGACCGAAAACATGATTTGGCGCGATCATCGCGGCAGGACTTTCTTACGATCTGGCGATCTCGGCTTCATGGACGATGACGGATACCTCTACATCGCCGGTCGCGTAAAAGACATGATCAAGTCGGGTGGCATCAATGTCTACGCTTCCGATATAGAAGAAGTCTTCATGCGGCATCCTGCAGTAGCGGAAGTCGCAGCGATAGGCATCCCCCACCCCCGATGGCTGGAGACTCCACTCCTGCTTGCCATCTTGCGCGACAGCCATTCGGTTGACGAAGATGGACTGCTCGAATGGGGCAACTCCCAGCTAGGCAAATACCAGAGGGTCTCTCGGGTCGAGTTTCGCAGCGAGTTTCCACGCGCCACCCATGATAAGATTCTGAAACGCGCTCTGCGCGACCCATACTGGACAGAAAAATAACTCAGCCCGTCCCTCTTTATAGGAATTCTCGATGGCTTACCAATACCCTGAATACAAATCTCTAAAGTTCGACCGCCCAGCAGATCGTATCCTAAGGATCACTATGGAACGCGGTAAGATGAACGAGATGGACTTCGAGTTCCACCATTCGATCGCGGAAGTTTGGCGCCATGTCGAGGAAGATCCCGACACCAGTGTAGCCATCCTAACAGGAAGTGGGCGTGCCTTTTCTGCTGGTGGCGACTTCGCGTTAGAACAAAAAGTTATCGAAGAATTCGACTGGAAAGCGCGCATGTGGAAAGACGGGCGCAATCTCGTGCTAAATATGCTCAACTTCTCAAAACCTCTCGTCTCCGCCATAAACGGCGCTGCGGCGGGAGGCGGCCTCGCCGCTGCCATGTTGTCTGATGTGACAATCATGGCTCGATCAGCGAAACTGGCCGATGGTCATGTTAGGCTGGGCGTAGCCGCAGGGGATCACGCTGCAATCATTTGGCCACTGCTCTGTGGTATGGCTCGCACCAAGTATTATCTGATGAGCGGCAAGGCACTAACTGCTGAGGAAGCCGAGCGCATTGGCTTAATCACCATGTGCGTAGATGACGATCAATTGCAGGATAAGGCCTTAGAAGTCGCTCTAGATCTAGCGCAGGCTGCGCCTTCAGCAATCCGCTGGACAAAGCATGCACTGAACAACTGGATGCGAATGGCATGGCCCGTGTTCGAAACTAGTCTTGCACTGGAAATGCTCGGCTTTGCCGGACCGGAAGTCCAGGAAGGACTCAACGCCCACCTCGAAAAGCGGAAACCGTCATTTAATCCGGACACGCCCCTGTGATGACCGGGCCACTGGATCATACCGGCCGCATTGCTCTAGTCGTTGGAGGCACCACCGGTATCGGAAATGGTATCGCTCGTGCATTCCTTGATGCAGGAGCGGAAGTGCATGTTTGGGGGACGCGGCCGACTGTGGCCGACTATGAGGGGGAAGACGGCGATCTAAGAGGAATGCAATACTCTCAGATCGACGCAACCGACGAGGATGCAGTGGCCGCATGGGAACCTCCGTTTAGCCGCCTAGATACGCTCGTCTGTTCGCAAGGGCTTGCGCTGTACAAGCGTCAGGAGTTCGAGATCGATTCCTTTAATAAGGTGGTGGACGTCAATCTAAACTCGATGATGAACTGCGCGACAAAGTTCCGTCCGTTGTTGGCCGAAGCCCATGGGAGCGCAATCTTCATAAATTCGGTTGGTGCGTTCCGCCCGACAAGAGGGAATCCGGCTTATGCCGCCAGTAAGGCTGGCTTACTTGGACTCACTCGCGTTCTAGCCCAAGCTTGGGCTCGAGAAGGTATCCGCGTCAACGGCATTGCCCCTGGATTAGTAGAGACTCGACTGACCAAGGTAACCACAGACAATCCTGAGCGACTGGCTGAACGGATCAAAGGTATTCCAGCGGGCCGTTTGGGTAAAGTTGAAGACATGGCAGGTACTGCCCTTTTTCTTGCTTCGCCGCTAGCAAGCTACATCTATGGCCAGACGATAGTAGTTGATGGGGGGCGTATGCTTTGAGTGCGACTGGTCGAGATCAGCTAGACCAATGGCTCGATCTTAAAGCAGATGAGCCGCCAATCGATCCCGAGCTTCCGATCATTGACGCTCATCATCACATCTGGAATCGCGGCGGCCATCGCTACCTCGCACAAGAGCTAAAGCGAGATCTGGATAGTGGGCATAACTTCGTTGCCACGATCTTTGTCGAATGTCTGAGCGCATATCGAGATAACGGCGCTTCGGAGCTGCGCCCCGTAGGCGAGAGTGAATTTGTTGCGCGCGAACTTAGAAATCCACTGATTACCGCGCGAGGACCGGTTGCCGCAGCCAAGGCAATCGTTGCGAGAGCAGACCTTGGTTTGGGTGCCGCAGTCGAAGAAGTATTGGTGGCTCACAATGTGGCAGCGGAGGGAAGGCTGCGCGGCATCCGCTATGCCACGGCCTGGCACCCTGGCGATGAGATCCGTGGGCATTATCCAACTACACCTGGCATGATGGAATTGCCCAAAATTCGCGAGGGGATCGCAAAACTCGGCGAATATGGGTTGATCTTCGATGTTTGGGCCTACTTCACTCAAATGGACGAAATAGCTCTTGCTGCCGATGCGTGTCCCGATACCACTTTCGTCCTAAATCACTGCGGTGCCCCCGTCGGAGTGGGGCCCTGGCGCGGACGCCGAGAAGAGGTTTTCCAGCAATGGAGAAGGGGTTTGACAGAGCTTTCGAGAAGACAGAACGTGCAGATCAAGTTGGGAGGACTCGGAATGCCCTTAATAGGATTCAACTTCCATAAGCGGGCGGCTCCTCCTAGTTCACACGAACTCGCAGAAGCGTGGGCGCCCCATCTGGAAACATGTATCGAGTTGTTTGGCACTTCGCGAGCGATGTTCGAAAGCAATTGGCCAGTCGATCGAACGGCTGGGCGTTACGGAACGATCTGGAACGCCTTCAAGCGAATTGCGCAAGGTGCGAGTAAGGAAGAAAGACAGCAGTTATTCGCGGGCGTCGCTAAGCAGACCTATCGCCTCACCGGTTGAGATATTGCCTCATAATGAAACGCGACGGCGTTCGTGCTACCGCAAATCACGGGGTAAGATTTTTAGTCTATATTTTTGAGAATAGCCCTCAGATCTATAATGGCTAATTGAAACATGAACCAGAAATAGAAGTTTCATTCTCTCGACGCCGCTGCGCTGGTGATTAGGCGTGGCACCTTCATCTTCAGAGGCCGTCTAGGAGGATTACCGGTTTTCCGATGCTACGGCGGTTCTTGAGGTCATTCAACACGATTTCCACCTGGTCAACACTGTAAGTCTTAGGGGAACGGGGAGTTAGCTTACCTTTAGCCAGCATCATGCCAAGACGCGACAAAAGCGCAGCGTTCGCTTCCGGCTCGTGCTGTGCAAATCCACCCCAGTTAACGCCAACAAGGCTTGCTCGTTTCAGTAGCGGCAGATTGAGTGGTAGACATGGAATTTTTCCTGCGGTGAAACCTATGACCAAATGCCTACCGCGAGGTGCGAGATGTCGGAATGCAATCTCGGAAAAAGAGCCGCCGACTGTGTCGACAACGATGTCGATGCCCCCCGGGACAATTCGCTTTAGTTCCGTTCGCCAGCTATCGGAAGTGTAGTCGATTGCAACTTCCGCCCCGCGGGCCAAGGCAGCGCTGCGCTTTTCGGGGCTTGAGGCTGCGGCGATGACACGACCTCCCAGGGCCTGCGCGATGTCAATTGCAGCCTGTCCGACGGTATGCTGGCGACAAGCTCAGGAGCGCGCTCAAGGGCCATGGAAGCTGGACGCTGGAAATCATCAAGCGATCAGACACCGCCAAAGGCTTCGAGCTCTTGCCACGCCGCTGGGTCGTCGAA
>Ga0105054_10006154_pt1 | contig 16857 bp, 38 predicted proteins | sample BON02_FD_78091 | JGI IMG/M metagenome (GOLD analysis project Ga0105054, IMG submission 78091) | Freshwater microbial communities from Lake Bonney liftoff mats and glacier meltwater in Antarctica - BON-02 (megahit assembly) | ecosystem: Environmental > Aquatic > Freshwater > Ice > Glacier...
CACGTGAATATCCAGTTTGCATTTCGATCGACGCACGAATATCCAGTTGCCCCTCACCGTTCACTGTGGCTCGACTGAGACGATTTCATGCCACCCTAGTACAACGATGACCCCCCGACCATTCTGTGCCCTTAGCGGGGCACACAAAAACCCCCACCGGAAAAATGGATGTAAAACCGGCGAGGGTTTTTGCGGGTCGTAGCCCGCCTCAGTTATTTGAGGATAGCGTGAGCCAAATTGATGTAGCCTTCCTCGATACCGTAGACCGCTCTCTCTGCACGAAGGTCTGTGAGGACGTCGTAGTTGTCGGAGCCCGCAGTCACCTCGTAGAGGTAGTCTGACGCGGTGTGGTAGATGGCTAGAGCGATGAGGTCGAAGATTCCCGACCCGTCTTCCGCACGGTTTTCTTCGTACCCCTCGGGGCATCCCATAGCTTGCCATTCGGATAACTGGTCAGTGTAGTAGACGGGCACGAAACTGTCAGCCGCTTCGCTGATGTATTCCTGTAGCTCGCTCTCGTCGTTTAGGTCAGTCTGTTCGAGTGTTTCGATCAGATTGTCAAGTAGTTCTTTTTGCTGGTTTACGCTCAATGGCGTTTCTGTTTTTCCCATACTCAGATTCTAGTACCCCTGTTTGGTGTTTGTCAAGTCGAGTTTTTTTTGTGCCTATATATACATACACACTTATATCTTTATATTGTTATTATAACTATATAACATTCTTTATAAGTAACACGGTGAACGAAAGTGCTTTTTTCGGTTGTTTCTAGGGCTTTTTATTTTGACCCTTTTTTTGGGCAATGGGATGCAGGGGGTTGCACTCCTTTTTTATCTATGGTATTATCTATATCAATAAGCAGATTTACCTCAAGGGGGGCATAGGATTATGGGTTATAACTCGGGCGAGAACATGGTCAGGGAGATGCAGTTGGATATTTCTGAGGAACTTTTGGCGAATGAGGAGTTCGCAGAAATCTTGGAAAAGCTCACCGCACAGATTGGTCATTACGAGAATGAGTACGTCGAGCGCAATAGTTTTGAGTTTGATGAGTTGGTGGCGGAAGCTACTTCGGATGATGCGGACGACGTTATGGCCCAGGTCGATAACGTGCTGTTGGATGCTCAGCATCGGTTGAGATTGTTCGGTGAGGAAATACTCATCGAGGACTTGATTCAAGCTATGCGACACATCGAGCCTCGGCGATGACGGCCTTGTGTTCTTACTGTGCAGAGAAGCCGGTAGTCGATGATTTTCATGAGTCTTGTACATCTTGTACGTTCTATTGCGAGCGGTGCAACGTGGTAACGCCATACGAACGTGGGATGGCTTGGGACGACTTGTGTGACGACTGTGGGGTCGAAGTGGGCTCCACACCAGAGAATCCTTGGAAGGGGAAATAATGACAATCCACACTCCGATGTTGAGGTGTACCGAGTGCCCTGAGTACATTCCCGCCGATGTGTGGGAGGAAGAATCGGGTATGTGTGTTGAGTGTTCCTATATCTATTACGAGGAGGAGGAGGAGAAATAATGAACATTTCGATCGATTACAGCGGGGCGGGTGTTCCTATCGTGACGGGCGAGGTGAGCGATGGGTATATGAGCTGGTTCGAGTCTGTACAGCTCATCGGGTACTATTGCGAGTCGGAAGACCATATGGGCGAGAACTGCGAGTGTGGTAGTGATGACCAACTGATTGACGGTTTCATTGGAAACATTTCTGCACGCGGGCTGGACATGATGTGCGACCACTGTACGGGTGTTCGGGTTGACGCTGACTACTATTTGCGGCAGGGTGGGGTGTGTCACGATTGCGTCCAGAGTGACTTTGATATGGTTCACGATGTTCTTTGGGGGAATGCATGAGCCGAAAGTTCGTAATCGAGTTGGCCAGGATGGAGTACTGGGAAGTGGAAGCTGATTCCCACGACGAGGCTATGGAGCTACTGGAGGACTACTCGCACACAAGCGAGTGTGTCCGGTTTGTTTCCTATAGCACCAAGGAGGAAGTTTCTCAGAAAATTGTTCTTCCTCGGGCTCGCATCAAGGAGATTTACGAAACCAATGTTCGGGAGAATCTGAAAGCAACGGGAAAGATAATCCGGGGGAAGATATGAAAAACACTAACGAAAGAGAGAGCAACTGGGACGCTACGCACATTCTTGAGGCCCACGACGCAATAGCCGACGATGACGCTAGGGTGACGATGGTTTACGATTTTTCCGAAACAATAGAACAAACGGGGGGGACATGAAAGAGTTTTACGCAATAAAGACAGCGAGGACGGTGTACCGATTTTCGGCTTGGAACGAGGCTCACGCGAAGGACATATTGTGGGAGTTTGAGTTTGGGGACTTTGACCCCATAGCTAATCCGATGGAGACAACACACCACGAACAAGACATACAGATAAGTGGGGGGAAACTTTGATCGATAGCAAAGATAACGGTTGGTGGATTACCGAGAGTACGACGTGGAAAATCTTCGCCGATACGGAAGAAGAAGCTAGGACAATCTGGCACGCTTACTACGGTGAGGGCAAAGACCCTAACACTTTAGACATGAAGCTAAAAGATGGCGACGTGGAAGCAGACTGGCAATATGAGGAGAGTGTATTTTGAATCAAATAACAATAAGCGGTTCGGTTGCGGAAAACGCAAAGTATGTGGAGTATTCGCGGGGCGATAGTGTTGCTACTTTCACTATCCTGAACCAGCACGACGATTATGGTTTCCAGAAGATTTTCGTTGTGGGCTACGGGTACATGGCGGGCCGAATCAATGAGTCGGTAAGGAAGGGCGCAATAGTCGTAGTGTCTGGATGCCTCGTTACCAGTGAAGTGTCTGACACCTCATGGGTCAAGGCTGAAAATGTTTCTATTGAGTTGCCAGCGGTGGGGAGGCGCAAGTGAAGGCGCTAACGCCAGCGGAGGAGTTTTACCAAAACAGAAACTTTCGCATCGCAATGAAAAGCAACTGGAACGACGGCTATCAGTCGGCAGTAGCGAACGCCGAAATGGCGCTTTTTATTACCGAGGAGCAGGGGGAAGATTTGCTCACAGAGCTTGCAGAGCTGGAAGACTATAACGAGGAGGAAAAGTGAACGCAAAGAAAGAGCTGGTTTACGCTCAGGGGATGATTGAGCGCCGTCAGGACGTGATAGACGGCTTGGGCAAGGAAAGCAATAGGTACGGTGCCTTAGCCTCTTATCGCACGCTGGCGGGCTGCTTGCGGGAGGTTCAGCGCCACCACAATAACATCATGGCCGGGCTGGATGATAAGTCGTCGGGCTCCGCTTTGCTCACGTCGGCTTTACTTGATAACTGTCGGGTGTGGCTCGCACAGTCTGGCGAGGTCTGCGAGGGCTGGGGAGTGTCCCCTCTTGAGCTTTCTGGTATCAGGACGGTGATGGGCGTATGAAAGATTTTTGGGTAACAGAGAACGGCTCTTACGGTACGTGCGACACGCGCGACATGATTATGGTGGACACTTACGAGTGGTCGGAATCCGATTGGCACGATTTTTATTTGGCACCCGACGACTACAGGCTCGAAAGGGCAATAGAGATTTCAGACAATAGAGGAGAAGGCGGGTATGAATATGCGTAATCTTGACCTGAACATTTGGGATAGGCGCGGGTACGAAAGCGAGTACAAGGAGGAGGGCTGGGTAATAGTGGCCCACGACCTCGTTCTCGACGATGACTTCCTGATTTCCACCGGCAACGAGATTGAGTCGCTTGCCTTGACCCGTGACGAGTGGAAGATTCTTTCGCTCGGCGTGAGCTTTGAGGATGGCGGGTACTACTCCGAGGACTCGGACTTCTGGCTCGACGCTCTGGGCTTCATGGAAACCTATCCAGTGATACCCCCGAGGGTGAGCGAGTGGCTCAGAAAAGTTATGTCAGAAGAGGGCAACCTTGGCTGGGCATGATGAAATCTTTTGTTGCGATACTTGCGACAACGTGTTCTTCTGGTATCACTACGATGGCGGTGCCAGGGTGTGTAAACAATGTTCGGAGGTGCTAAGTGGAAAACGCAATAGTAGGTGAGTGCAATAGCTGTGAGGTGCTGCTTTTGTCTAGCGACAAGTATCACGTCAATAGCAACCCGTATAGCAATAGTCCCGATGTTACGATTCTCTGTGAGCCTTGTGCCGAGGAGAACTACGACTGGTGGGCGGATAGGAGCATATCGTGAGCAAAATAAGTAACGTCAATGAAATCAAGATTCAATCCAATGTACTACTGGCAGATTTGTTTGGTGTCTTTGAGGACGCGGACGTGACGCACGATTATTCGTATGAAACCGGTGAGCTAAGCGTACTGCTGGGCGAGCGGTGGGTAATGTTCTACGTGGACAAGCGAGTGATGGACGACATTTTTGATACAGGAAGAGAGGAAAGAAACAATGACAATGCCTGATTTAGAGCCGATGATAGTAAAGTCTTCGGAGAAGCTGAGAGAGCTTGCCGAAATGCTGGATGAGAACGGCGTGAAGCATGAGTACCACCGTAACCTCGGTGAGGTACACGCTTTGTTCGGTGTCCGGTGGCAGTTGTTCTATGTAGACAAGCGCGTGTTGCACGATGAGGCCCGCGACGACGAAGCGTTCGAGGACGCTAGGCGACTGGCAGAAGGTATGGATAAATGAGTAAGGCTTTAGACGCGGTAATGAAATCCAAGCAGGCGTATGTGTTGGCAAAGTCTTCCCTGGAGGCGAGGTTGCGCTCCAGGATGGACGACGAGCTACTCAATATCCGCACGCAGATAGATATATCCATTCGGTATGCGTTCGACTTGGGGGAGAGCAAGGCTGACATTCTCCGTGCTATGGGCACGAAGGATTACCATACGGTAAACATTTCGCTGGAGCGCACTCGTGGCGTTGCACAGGTTGTTGGCCTCGATCCGTTGGACAGTGTGTATTCGCTTTCGGGGGAGTACGTTACGGCGAACTACATCAATCACGGGGAAAAGTCCTATACGGGTAAGGCAAGCTTTACTTACAAAATTCTGGACGACGGTAGCTATCTTTTCTTTGCCGAGGACGCTTTGTGGAGTGACGATTATAAGACCCGTAACGATGTGGTGGCCGTCCTCGATGGTCGCAATGACGGGCCTTACTTTGAGGAGTTGAGCGCATGGATGGCTGGGACTGGGTAATCTATTTCGGCCTCATTACGGTGTGGTCATTCTCTCTAGCGAGGGATGTAAGGACAATAAAGGCAATGAAGGCCGAGGGCAGAGAGTTTGGTAGCGCGGGATTAGCGTTACTTTCCGTGTTTCTTTTACCCTGGGCAATGCGACAAGCAGAAAAGGAGTACATAAATGAGCAAAAAGAGCATAGAAAAGGCAATAAATGACTATATTCAGACCGAATCGGGTGGAAGTACGTTTCCGACAGGCTGGGTCATAGTCGCTTCGCTTGCCCCGGCACCAGGCAGTACCGGCAGGTCTGACAGTTATATAACGCTCAGCTCTGACGGTTTACCGATGCACACCATGTCGGGCCTGATGCAGGTGGCCCAGAACGACGCACGCAACAACGCCATGATTGCGGCAATCCACCGAGCCGGTTCTGGGGGTGAGCGCAAGGGTGACGATAACTAATCAGTTTGAGAGAATGATTCCCACCCAGGAGCAGGAGGACGCAATAAGCAGGATGCTGTTCGAATCCTCGGGCGGGGCGCTGAACGCATCCGACATGGGCACGGGCAAGACGCTCAAGGCCGTGGAGGTCGTCGATAGAGGCGGGTTCCAGGTTGTGCTTCTGGTCGCTCCACTGGGCACCAGGCTCGGCTGGCAGGTCACGTTCGAGCGCCAGGGGGTCGAGCTTCCCTTCGTGTGGATAAACTCGACCAAGGCGGGCAAGGCGCACGAAGAGAGCTGGAACCGGCAGTTGCCTGGTATCTATTTCGTGGGCACCGAGTATTTCGTTCGCAAGGGGTGGATACGCAGAAAGAGGACAAAGATATGGGACAAAAAAGAGCCCGACATTGTTTTGTTCGACGAGGCCCATCGCTCGCAGAACCGGGACAGCAAGACTTATAAGACAATCGAGCAAGTAAAGTCACCCATGAAAATATCCATGTCGGGTACTCCGACGGGCAATAGCTTCTCGGGCGCGTTCGCTGTCACGAAATGGTTGTGGCCTGACCTTATCGAGAACTCTTACTACAACTGGCGCAATAAGTGGTGCCTCATGGAATATGACCACTTTGATCCGTCAGGCCAGAAGGTTGTGGGAGAGAGGGAGCCCGGCGCTTTCTTCAACTCTTTGCCTTGCTATATCCGCTTGGAGTCCGAGCTTGACGCCGACTTGCTTGAGGAGCAAGTTTTTGTGGAGCTTTCTGCCACACAGAGGCGGGCGTATAGCGAGCTGGAAAAGAAGATGGTGACGTGGGTGGGCAATAATCCTTTGGTGATTGAGTTTCCCGTCACTCTGCGTGGCCGGTTGCGGCAGGCTTCGCTGGGAATGTTTTCAGTAAACGAGGAGGGAAAAGTCTTTTTTGAAAACGATTGTGTTTCCCCCAAGATAGATGCGCTGAAAAATGTCCTGGAAAACCGGATTGATGGTGAGTCGGCGCTCATATTGACGGACTCGAAAAAGTTTGCCAACGTGGTGTGCGCCAGGCTGGAGGGCTCATTGCCTTGGCATGGTGATGTTTCGCAAGACCAGAGAGAGGTTCACAAGCAGGCTTTTGTTTCGGGCGAGGCGAAATATCTGGTTGCGGTAACTTCCGCTATTGCGGAGGGTGTGGACGGTTTACAACACGCCACCCGTAATATCGTGTGGGTTTCCCGTGGAGACAATAGAATTATCAATGAGCAGGCGTTGAAAAGGATTCATCGCAGAGGCCAAAAACAACAGGTGCGTTCTTTCGAGATTGTGGCTGTTGATACCTATGACTCTGGAGTTTTGAGTGACCAGGTGGCTAAGGCTGTGGAAATGAATAGGATTCTCAAAGCGAATGGTAAATCTATCGTGGGAGGAAAAAAACGATAAGGCTCTCAGTAAGGATATATCCAAGGGAAAGCACAGTTTCCCTAGCCTCAACTATTTGAAGCTCAGCAAGCGCCAGCAGATCGCTATGGCTCCGCTTGAGCGGGCTTTGGATAATGAGGTGCCGAACTGCCAGGACAAGCCTGGTTTGTTCATTGATTACGACGAGGACGACGAGCCCACAGCAGACAACGCATACAAAATGTGTCGGGGTTGCCCGATGCTGGTGGAGTGTGCTAGGTTCGCTAATACATATCGGCCACCTGTAGGTGTATGGGGGGGCCAGGTATGGAAGGAAGGGAAGGTAGTTCAAGATGGTAGAAACACAACCAGCGACAAAGGCTAAGGAGGCCAAGGTGGTAGTTCCAAAGATATATGCGGCAATCGCCGCAATTCAGGCAGGCGTGGGGGGCATTGAGAAGGCGGGCACAGGCCCGCAGAGTCAGGGTTACTATAAGTACATGAAGAACGATGACATTATCTTGAAGGTCAAGGAATTGATGGTCGAGCATGGTGTGATTCTTCGTTCCGAAATGCTTAGTCACCACATGGTCACTAAGGACATTGGTTCGAACCGTTCCGTGGCGATGGTGCTTATCGACATGAGGCTGACGTACATTGCAGTTGCAGACGGCTCAGAGTTTGTCGTGTTGATGAGCGCCGAGGGTGCCGACAATAGCGACAAGGGTACACGCAAGGCCGTGACCCAGGCTCAGAAGATGGCGAACTTGTTGACGTTCAGCATCGCTACCGGAGAGCCCGACCCTGACGGCATGGAAACTACGCCGGCAGGCCCAGCGAAGGCGGAGGCGCCCCCCAAGGCCACTCCCGTCCAGGCTCGTATCGATAAGGCCAACTCCACTGGAGCAACGGCTGTCTATCAGGAAATCAAAACCTGGCTGGCACAGAGCGACACTCAGGACGGCCCGGTTGCTAACGCGATTGGAACTCGGATTTCGGGTAAGCCTTCTAACGAGTGGATGAAGGACGAGGCCGTGTTGACCGAGGTTCTCAAGGCGCTCAAAAACGGCGAAGTAGAGTAGGTTCCGGTATGACACAGCCGAAACTCAGAGTCCGGGCTTCCGGGCACGGTGGTAGCGGGTACAAGCATCCCTTTACGGGGGATGTTGTGCCCGGTGTCACTACTGTCCTAAAGAAACTGGACAAGCCCGCCGTCGCCCAGTGGGCGGTAGACAACACTGCCGCTTTTGCTGTGGCGAACATCGACGCTTTGTTGAGTCGATCCGAGGAGCAAGGCTTCGGCTTTCTCCGGTGGTATTGGAAGCGTGACCCCATCAAGGGTGACATGACCGATATTCGCAACTATTCCGATGGCGTGTTGAACGATGCCGCAGAGCTGGGCACGATGATACACGAATGGATTGCGGCAGAGCACGACATGGGTACGCCGTACCCGGACACTAGCCTTGCCCCACCCAGCTTTTGGGAAATGGTTGACCAGTGGAATGCCTGGAAGACTGAGCATGATGTAGTTCCCATTATGACCGAGACAACTTTTTGGTCGCGCCAGTATGGTTATGCTGGTACGGCTGACGGGGTGTGGATGGTGGACGGAAAGCGAATACTGCTTGACGTGAAAAGCTCCAGGAACGTCTGGGACGAACACTATATGCAGTTGGCCGCGCTTGGCGCCTGCGAGTCGGCCCTTGTGGAAACTAGCACGGGCTGGAACGAGGAGCCACTCCCAGCTTTCGGGGAGTATGCTTTCTTACATATAAGACCTACCGACATTGACAAGACGGGTGCCCACATGGAGCCGTTCTGCCGGTTGGAAACCGTGGACATGGGAGAAATCCCGTTTCACTTCGAGGCGTTCTTGGGATTGCTTGCAGTTTCGAACGCACAGAACAGAGTCAAAGAATATAGAAAAGGAGAAAAAGAATGAGCCAAGTAAAGGCTACATTTACAGGTAACATCGTCGCCGATCCCGAATCACGCGACGCAGGGGGCTCGAATCTCAAGGAGTTTCCCGTGTATGTCAACCACGAGAAGAAAAACAAGGACACCGGGGAGTACGCAAAAACTGGTGATGTTACCAAGATTCGCGTGACTTTATGGCGCGACCTTGCTGACACCGAGGTTCACAAGGGCGACCTTGTTGAAATCGTGGCCACCATTGTCGAGAAAGAGTTCGACAAGAAAGACGGCACCAAAGGCCGTTCATTGCAGACCGACTACGTCGAGTCTGTCGTGTTGAAGTACCGCAAGTCGGAAGACGACGCGAACGACGCTGCCTTCTAGGTACTGAGTAAGGTTTGGCCCGTAGCTCAATGGCAGAGCAACCGTTTGTTAAGCGGTAGGTTCCAGGTTCGAATCCTGGCGGGTCAGCGGAACGGGGGATAATGATAGCTACACGGAAAAGCACGGAACTATACAAAGAACTGGTTAGAGGAATTACCTTTGAGGGTGGTGTTCCTTGCGAAAACGCTCCAGATGTTTACTTCATGGACTACAGGGACAAGATGCAACCCGAGAAGTTGCGTACCGCAAAGGCTCTTTGCGACTCGTGCCCATTGAAGAGATTGTGCTTAGAGTATGCTTTAGAGGCCGGCGAAGAACAAGGCATCTGGGGGGGGATGACCGGCAGGGAAAGACAAAGACTTACGAGTGAGAGGCCATTGCGTTGAGAGAGTTTATTGAAACAGTCCTCGGCAAGAACAAGGGTAACGCTTTTGTTAGTCGCGCCAGCGGTAAGACTTCTAGTGGCAAGCTGAACATCAACATTCACAAGATTTTTGCTTACCCCAAAGAGCTTGATGCGATGGTTACTTATGGCGAGCAGTACAGCATGGAGGACGTGTACATTTCCCCATTGCTTTACGGCGACAAAAAAAACGACAAGGGCAACATTGCTCGCACGCCAGAGAACGCTTTGACCTCGCAAACTATCTACATGGACTCAGACCTTTGCGTGCCCGAGAAGTTTCGGATGATGCCAAGTATTCATGTGTCCACGTCTCATGGTCGCGGTCACGATTATTGGGTTCTAGACAAGCCCATTGATGCTAAGCGAGCCGCAGATGTGGCGCACAAGATTACGACAGCTCACCGGGAAGACGGTTGTGACCCTTCGGGGTGGTCAGCCAACAAGGTGTTGCGCCTGCCCAATACGGTCAACACTGGCCACGGGTTTCCTGAGTCTGTTATTGCGGAGATTTCCAAGACGGTGTACACCATTCAGGAAATGGAAAACGCCTATGAGGACATTGATGTGTATGAACGGCCCATTATGGGTCGAGTCGCAGACACTATTGAGGTCGTTATGCCCAGCGACCTGCCGGACTACAGCGACGCCCTGAACAAACTGTCCAAACAGGTTCTCGATTTGGCACTACAGGAGCCGAAGGTCGGCGCGGAGGGCAACCGTTCCGAAATGCGTTACAGACTTCTGTGCGAACTTTTCCGCATGGGGGACGTTTTGACGCAGGACGAGGTTCTGACGATTGCTTGGAACGCGCCAGCTTCTAGGAAGTGGAGCGTCGATGACCCGCGCGGTTTCAACGGACTCCTGACCGAGGCCAACAAGGCTGCTTTTGATGTTCAGTGGGAGCAGGGTCAAGGGCTTGAGCCACCGGAGGAGAAGAGTACGGCGAAGTCTGCCATATCCTTGCTTTCGGATGATGAACGATCTGTGTGCAATGAGTACCTGTGCTGGGTTGAGCGTTACGTTCAGTGGTGTGGCTCGAAGCTGACAAAGCAGAACGGGCCTTATGACCGAATGAACGGGTGGGTTATTTTGTCTGCCGGCTTTTCTGATGTGGCTTTTATTCCACGCATGAACGGGCCGGAGGGCCTGAATCTTTACACACTAACTTTGGGGGAAACAACTACGGGGAAGTCGCAAGCGTTGAAGCTGATGCGTACTGTCCTCGACGAAGTTTTCATGGAAGACAAGTCGTACAACCTGGGTGGCAACGCGAGCCCTAACGCTTTGGGCGAGAAGCTCCAGGAGCGCGACGGCAAGGTGTCGCTGTTCAGCAAGGATGAGGCCCACGGCCTGTTCAAGCAGTGGGCCACCCAGGACTGGACTACCGGAATGATGGAAGACCTCGCCCTGCTGTATGACGGCGTGGTTCCCCCGATGCTCCGGGTTGGCAAGAAGGACATTGAGAAGGTGGCCAAGACACATTTCTTGATGCACATGATGGGAACACCCGAGGAGATTACGAAGGCCCTGAACCGTGAAATGTTCAAGTCTGGTTTCTTGGCACGGTTCATGTGGGGTATTGGCGAACCTCGCACGCTAACAAGAGAGGCAGTCCGGGAAGAGGATTCCGATGGGACGGAAATCAAGTTAGGGTTTGAGCCTATGGCCCGGCAGTGGTCTGCGGAGTTCGCGGAGTCTAAGCGCAAACTGCGTGGCTCGACGCCCAATGGGTACATTCCCATTCGGATCGATGATGATGCCGCAGAGAGGATGACGAAGGTGAAGTGGGATTTGGCAAACCTAGTTCAGCGTTCTGACCCTAACTGGGATATTGTGAATCCTTCGCTGGTTCGGCTTGGTATCACTATCCGCAAGTGCGCGTCGCTCCTAGCTCTCTCTGAGGGCAAAGATGAGGCCAACATGAAGCATGTCCTGAAAGCAATCCATTACGCGGAGGAGTGGGTCAAGAACCTGTTCATTATCGCGGAGCAAATCAGCGCCTCGGACTTTGAGAGAAACTGCGACCTCGTGGAGCAATTTGTCAAAGAGCGGGACAATAGGGTAAAGTTAGAGTTCGTAAATCGCAGGTTCAAAGCGTGGAGGGTACGCGACCTGCAAGAATCTATAGGAGCGCTCGTTTCGCAAGGGCGCATAAAAGAACTTTCTGGGAAGGAAGGCAAATGGCTAGAGGTAAACAAGTAAGAAACCTGAACAAGGCTATCGATCTGCTGTCGGACAAAACGTTTTGCGTTGTCACCGGCGCGGGTGTGAGTACTGGTTCGGGCATCCCTGACTACAGGGGTAGGGGCTCGGCTCCCATTAAGCCGCTCAATCTCGATCCGTTCCTGGAGGACGAAGAGTACCGCAAGGACTTCTGGATTCAGGGCTATGAGGACTGGAGAAAGTTTTCTATTGCCGGAACAAACGTTGGACACGAAATCATTGGCGACTTGGGCCGGCTTGGCTTTGTCAACGGTGTCATCACACAGAATGTGGACGGCTTACATTGGGGCGCCGAGTCACCTGTGGTGGCCGAGCTTCACGGGAACATGTACTCGACCTCGTGCGTCATCTGTCTTGAGCCATACGCCACGCAAGCCGTGGTTGCTCAAATGGAAAACGACAATCCAGGATTGCTTGGCGGTGAAGTGGACAAGGGAACCTTCCTGGTGCCCACCTGTGGGGTCTGCTTTAGCCCGCTAAAACCGGACGTGGTTTTCTTCGGCCAGGACTTGCCAGAGGCCCCGTTCAAGCTTGCCGCAAGGATAGCGTTCAATGCTGAGGCGATGGTTATCGCAGGAAGCTCGTTGAATGTCATCAGCCCGCGTGTCTTCGTGCGAATGATGGCAAACCGGAAACTTCCTATTATCATCATCAACAAGGGTCGCACGCAGATGGACGACCTGGCTGACGTTATTGTTCGCATGGACATTTCGGAAGCCTTCACAAAAATCTCCGAGAGACTTGTCTCTCCGATGTACGCTTAGGGAATGACTATGACAATAGATGAGTGGTACAGCATGGGCCTCAAGAGGGGCTGGATTTCTAGCGTAAGTTGCTACTATCACGACATGTTGCCCTTGACGGAGGCCGAAGAGGCTGAACTTGAGTCCAGTGATGAGATTTGCGTGGGTGTATTGAGGTTTTATGGCTGAAAAAGTGCGTATTTTACCGATATGGCCCTCAACGCCCACAGGAGACGATCTGAGCCTGTTCAAGTCTGCCAAGGATGATTTGTTCTTGGACTACCTGATACAGCCTGTGCCGGCGCTACGCGGCTCTCCTTTTCGGGTGATAGCCCTTAGAACCCGCCCAGAGTTCATTTGTGACTACGCCTTCGTGCCAAACCCGTCAAAGCAGTCAATTTTCAACGCAATGGAGTGGGCGCTGGGCGACAAGGACGATCCAAGGGCGATGACCGTCCTGAAACAGATGAAACAAATCTTTGGCGCCGGGGTGCGCGAGGTTGATTGACATTTTGGAGCCATGGGAAGAGGTATCCCTGGATTCCATAAGCAAGCGCACCCACATGGGGCTGACCGCCTCTCTCGCGCTAAAGCACGGGTGGGCTGTCAGGGTGGCCAGGAGTGTGAGCTGGACTCGGGAGACGACGGCCAAGAATGGCAACGTCAAGCCCGGCAAGAAAGAAGAACACTTTTGGGTGGGTGGGGCCAAGCCCAACTTCAAGGAGCCCAAAAAGGTTTTTCTCATCAACAAGTTGTACATGAAGGCCGGTATGGAGCATTGCACCTTCGACGAGCTAAAAAAGTATGTTTTAGAAAATTAGTTGTAGGCTAGGCGCATGAATATAAACTACGTCCTCACGATAGACCCAGGGAAGGCCACCGGGGTAGCTGTCGGCAGGTACTCGATAACGATGCCAATGGAGGTTATCTTTACGGGGATTATTCCTGGGGGCACCCAAGGCTTCTGCGAATGGCTCTACAACACCAGGGACCTGAAAACAATCATGGAAAGTGATTGCTCGTACAACTTCCCCGACGACTACGACGAGCTTGACTTTGACCTCGACGTAGTGTGCGAGAACTTTGCTTTGCGTGGCGGTGATTTTGCGCCAGACCTTGAGCCCCTTCGGATTGAGGGCGTGGTGATCGATCATTTTGGTAGCATCGTCAACTGGCACTCGCCGGCAGACAAATCTCTTGTGGGTGACGACTTTTTGAAACGGCACGACTTGTGGCAGACCGGGGCTGATGTGGGACACTCGGACGCCAGGGACTCGAACGACGCCCTCTTGCACCTGTTTGCTCATGCCATGAAAATTAGGCACTTACCGAGCCTTGAGGCGTACTGGCGCGACTAGATAACGTTTATGTAAAGTCACCTTTTTGAGTCAATAATTCTGCTACTGTTTACCCAACAACAGAAAGTGGGAAGCAATGAGCAACACAATCAAAGACGCTTGGGAAGATCACCGGGCCAACAAAATGGTGGACCCAGCTACAAGGTATTTGAACAGCGAGTACGACACGTTCGCTGCCGGATGGCGTGCCTCCGAAAAGAAGACTTCGGTGGCAATAAGGGTGCCAGTGTGGTACTCGACTCCCGTGGACCCGCAAGAGGACGCTGACGCATGAGCGGGGCGCAGGACAGCGTTGTTGATAGCAACGCAGACCAGAGGGACATTGAGCGTTGCCTAGAGGCCGCAGTGATGTGGATGAGGGCACGCCAGTTGCTGACTACGTTAGATGATGCGTTGGAGTGGGAATTGCACGAAGCGGCAAGCAACATAATGTCTACAACATACGATGACGATGAGGGGGAGTGATGGAGGACGAAGAACTTGCTTCCTTGAACGCAATCGCGGAAGCGGCGTTGAAGTGGACTGAGCAACAGCACCGGGACGACAGCTTTACTCGAATTGAGTGGAAGCTTGTTGAAGCGGTGGAGGCTCTCACCGCAATCAAGGTGAGGGAAAGAAAAGAAAGGGAGGGGCGATGAGCAAGGAAGAGCTTACAGAAGTTTCGCGTCAGGCTCGGCTCCGTTGGTTATCCGCAGTGGACAACAGGGATTTGGGCTACAGGGTCCTCCAGGTGGCCAGGCGCGATGAAGCAAAACACGACATAACTGTCGCAAACTCGAAGCTCCGGGACTTGCAGAAAGCGGTTTATGACACGCAAGCCGAATGGCAACAGGCACAGTGGGAAGAGGGTCTGGCATGGAGGCGCTAAAGGATAACGAGATTCCTGCCTGGAAGTGGGAGCTAATAAAAAAAATGCAAAAGAGGGTGGGCAAACTATTGCCAGAAACCGAGAAGGAAAAAAATATGAACATGGCAGAACAGCACATGCTAAAAATAAGAGAGGCAAGGGAGGCTTGGAGAAAAGCGGCACTCGCTGAAATAAACTCGCAAGAATCTCAGACTTTGGCCGCAACGTTACTGCAAGACGCATGTGACGCATCGATCGAGGCGGGGGAGTCACGCGCATGAGTGAAGGTGAGCAATACCAAATGACGCTAGATGCCGCCGCGAGCTATGCCACAGAAAAAGGCATGGTCTTGGCGCTCACCTTGCACAGCACACAGGAGCAAAGACGGGAAGCCCGCGATGCTATCAACAACTATCGCAGGATGGATAGAACGAAGCACGATTTCACTAACGCATACCAGGGGTTGAAGGACGCGGTTACTGAACACAATGCGGCCAGTCTTGCGCTAACGAAGGCCCGAACAAGGGTCAGCGATGCGGAAAGATGCAGGTCCAGTCAGGAAAAAAAATACACGGAGGCAATAAATGAGCGCAGGGAAATCATTAGCTTTTTCGGCGATTACCATGAGCGTTGGAGGACTGTACCTGTGGGGCGCTATGGTCAGCCATTACGAGAGCATGAATGTGGCAATAGTTGTCGGGATTATTTTCGGGACGTGGGGGCTCTTGGTGCTGATTCAGGAGCTTACGGCACCGGGGGCGGTGGCGGAGCGGGTGAAAAGCCTGTGGTCGCAAGCGTCCAAGAAAATGAAGGCGGTCCTCGATGAGTAGCAAGTACCTAATTTACATTGACGAAATAACGCCGGAGCTAGTGGAGGAGGGTGCCCTGCAACGCAGGATTGATCTGCTGATTGCCAACAATCGGCTTGCTATCGAAAGGCTAAGGCAGGAGTACGAGGCGGCTCAGCGTGAGGTGGGTAAAATCCAGTTGCGTTGCGAAGCTCGTGCCAAGAGTCTCCGTAGCTCCGGTATGCCCGCTAAGGAAATTGCCGAATGGTTCGGCGTTCCGATTGCCGCAATTCACCGCTGGCTCCGCGCTCCCATTGTTGCCGAACTAACAATAAAGGAGTCCCCATGAGGAAAATACCTACGCTGTTCGTGCGTGACCCTGAGAACCGGGCAAACGTGACTGACGAAGTGACCGAGGGCTGTGAGTGGGTGCTGGCCGGCGAAGGCAAGGCGACCCGGAAATACGACGGGACCTGCACGATGCTGGACGAGGACGGCAAGTGGTGGGCTCGGCGTGAAGTCAAGCCCGGCAAGAGCGCTCCTGAAAACTATGTGGTCGATAACGTGGACGAGACAACCGGCAAGACTCAAGGCTGGGAGCCGATAGAGCAGAGCCCCTTTGCAAAGTTTCACGATGAGGCTCTGGTTGACTGGGCGCCTCTTTACATGCACCCAGGGACGTATGAACTTATTGGGCCGAAAATCAACGGCAACCCAGAAGACGTATATGCCCACGACCTGGTTCCGCACGCTGAGGCTAGCATTTGGCCACTTTCGTCTTACGATATTCCCTCTATCAAAGACCACGTTCTCTGGATGGCCGACATGTTGGGAGCCGAGGGCGTCGTGTGGCATCACCCTGATGGGCGTATGGCGAAACTGAAAGCTAAGGACCTGAAAGGATAGGGTTACTGTAATGACAAACAAAGGGGACAACATGGAAGAGGAACGTGTTGCTTATATTGCACGTTTGTATGAAGCATGCAAGAAATCTAATAATGGCTATGAGGAGTTTTTAGCCTCGGAAGGGTTTGAGGCAAGCGAAAGCGCTAGTAACGCTTGGGTAATGAAAATCCGTAGGGGTTCTACGACCATGGGGGCACAGTGAGGGTAGTAAGGCGTGAAGTGATACAAGCTATGCAACAGTTTCATTATCAGTCTGACTATTACTCGGAGCAAGAAATGTGCCCCGCGCTGGACATGGGCGACGAACGAGGCACATATAAC
>Ga0105054_10006160_pt1 | contig 16845 bp, 13 predicted proteins | sample BON02_FD_78091 | JGI IMG/M metagenome (GOLD analysis project Ga0105054, IMG submission 78091) | Freshwater microbial communities from Lake Bonney liftoff mats and glacier meltwater in Antarctica - BON-02 (megahit assembly) | ecosystem: Environmental > Aquatic > Freshwater > Ice > Glacier...
CTCTCGTGCTGGCTTGTTGTCGAAGACAGACAGCCTTGAGGGAGCCCCACCTCATGTGGTGGACCTCACAGGGTGGGGAATTTCAGTGAGCAACTCTGGGGAGATTCACCTGAGCGTGATCAGTGGACGTGCACCCTCGCCCGCCCGATCAAGGGATCGATCGATGAGTCCATCGTCAGTAGGCGTCGAAGTCGAGGAACTCGAAGCAGTTCGGCAGGAATTCTTCGACATTTCGAGCATCGTTCACGGACCGCAAGATGAGGTTGAGGGGTGACGTCCGGAACCGCATAGGGACAGGGATTCCAGATAACTGAAAGTGGGGATTGAAACCTGCGTACACGGCAAATGGTGCGTGAACCGCTCGACACACCTGAGCCACGACGGCGCCGGCATCAACCGGGGCGCTTGATGGCTCAGCAAAAACCTTTAAGATCACAGCGAACTTAATGCCGGCGACCTTGGTCGAACACGCGACGACGAGGGCATCTTCTGACCTAACCACTACGAACGCCTCGTTCGGAGCATTTAAACGCCAGCGAAGTTCGTCCGTGTCCCAGTACCTACGACTATCGAGGTGCCCGTCTTGAGACATGAAAATGGAATCGCTCAAGAGTTGGTCGGAGTTGATAACAGTTGGATTCTTTCGGGTTGGCCTCGCCGGCAAGATGACGACGGGCAAGGGGCCGAGATTTCGGAAGCCCAAGTGTCGGACGAAGCCCGGGGTTGAGTTGCCATTGGCGACTCCCACGACAGCCTCCACGCCTTGATCGGCGGCTCCCTTGTAAGTCTCCTTCGCTAGGACGGTGAAGAGTCCTTGCCCGCGGGCTCGTTCGGCCACGGCCGTGTTGAGCGACAGCGCAAACAGCGCTGGCTCTCCTGAACAAATCCATCGTTGGGGCACGATTGCATAGTGTCCAACGCGGCCGGAGGGATCGTCTCGATCAGCAGTAATCGCCAGGCCAGACGGCCCATGCATGTACTGCCACCTCAGATATGCGAGATCGCGATATCTTCGATCTTTTGGAAAGACCTGTTCGAGGAGTTCCTGTGAGCGCCCCACATCCAACAATTGTTGCCCCTTGTCATCTCCTCGTAGACGGCGAGCAATCATCTCGAACTTGATTTCGACCGCCGATTGAGACCAAACACCCGGGCCTGAGTATACCGCCGGGCCCCTCGCCTCGACCCCCTACTTGCGCGCCGACTGAATCCCGTAGCATTCGGGCCGATGGTCAAGGCGAAAGAAGAACAGCAGACTGCCCACCGTCGATCCGTGCCGATGGCCGTGTTCGCCGTCGGGCTTCTCTTCGCGCCCGGGCTCGCTTATGTACTCGGGGTGCGCGGTGAGCCGATCGAGAATCGCTCCAGTCGCCCGCTCCCCGGATCGTCGTCGGGATGGAACGTCTTCGGCGACTTCGGCGACTTCGTCGCCGACCGCCTCACACTTCGCAAGGAAGCCGTCGAAGCCGATGCTTGGATCGATGAGAACATGTTCGACGAGGACCCTGCGTTCGGCGGAGGCGCTACTGCGCGCGTAATCCGTGGGGACGATGGCTTCCTGTTCCTCGCCGATGCGATCGATACCGCATGCTCTCCGCACGCGCCGGTCGCCGAGACTGTGGCCAACCTTGACCGCCTAGCGACCATCATCGAACGGTCCGGCCGCGAGATGGTCGCCATGGTCGCCCCGGACAAGAGCACGGTTCATCCGCAGCTTCTCCCGGACGACCTCGCAACGTTCGACTGCTTCGAGCAGTACACCGAAGATCTGTGGACGTCCTTGTCGGCTGCCGACATCCCGGGATATCACGATCTACGAGCGTTGCTCCAGCGGGAGTCAAGCACCACCCGTGAACCGCTGTACCTTCGCAAAGATAGTCACTGGGACAGCCGGGGCTCGCTGGCAATGGTGCAGATGCTCGTCGATTCGCTGGCGCCAGGCCTGTGGAATCCTGACGATGTCGAATACATCGGTCTGGGGGCGTACACCGGCGATCTCACTGGCATGCAGGGCAACCCCGAGGTCGACCAGGCGCCGATGTACGCCCTTTCGCGCGAGAGCGTTGTCGCCGAGGAAACCGAGGTCCTCGATGACATCGAGGGTGGGCCCAACAGGCGGTTCAAGAATAACGGGCCTGAAGGTCGCCTAATTTCAGGACGGTCCGTTCTCTTCCTCGACTCGTTCGGGCTGGTCGCGCTTCCGCAACTCGTCCCCTATTTTGAGGATCTCACAGTGATACGGCTGGTCGACTTTCCGACCGAGAGTGAGCGGTTCATCTCCCTGATAGGTGAGTCTGATCGCGTCATTGTGCTCACGGTTGAACGTGGTGCCAGCTACCGCCTCAGCTTCGAGATCGGCGCACCCGAGTTCCTCGACCGGCTCGAGTCCGGATTGAGCAGATAGTCCGGATGGTCTTCTCCGACCCGATCTTTTTGTACACGTTCCTACCAGCGGTGCTGCTGATCTTCTGGGCCGGGGCATGGAAGGCGCGCAATGTCTTCCTTTGCATTGCCGGTTCCGTTTTCTACATGTGGGGTGGAGGTGAGTTCGTCATCCTGCTGCTGGCGTCAATCGGCCTCAACCATGGGGCTGCCGTCTACATCGATCGCGAACGATCGACGAACCCGCGCCGATGCCGGTGGGTGGTGCGCGCTGTCGTCGTGCTCGACCTGCTGGCACTGGCCGTGTGGAAGTACGGCGGATTCGTCGTCGAGCAGACGACAGCACTGCTTCGCCAAGTTGGCATCGAAGCAGGTGCCACGTTGTCGCTCGCCCTTCCGATCGCGATCAGTTTCTTTACATTCCAGAGCATCAGCTACGTGCTCGACGTATCACGCGGCACGACACAGCCAGCCGACCGGCTGGTCGATTACGCGGCATACATGCTGCTCTTCCCCCAACTCATCGCCGGCCCGATTGTACGCTACGAGGAAGTTCATCGGGATTTGGTGATGCTGCCGCGCCGGCGACTGGACGATTTCGCAATGGGCGCACCCAGGTTCTTTTGGGGGCTGGCGAAGAAGGTCCTCATCGCTGACCAGATGGCGGCCATCGCCAACCATGTATACGCGCTACCCGACAACCGAATCACGACCGCCACGGCCTGGATCGGCGTATTCGCGTACGCGCTCCAGATCTACTTCGACTTTTCCGGCTACTCCGACATGGCAATCGGCCTCGCCTGCATGTTCGGGTTCGGCTTCCCAGAGAACTTCGACCGGCCGTACTCCGCACACTCGGTGACCGACTTCTGGAGACGGTGGCACATCACGTTGTCGTCGTGGTTTCGGGACTATGTGTACGTCCCACTTGGAGGCAATAGGGACGGACCGTGGAGGACCTATCGCAACCTGGCGATCGTCTTCGCACTCACGGGTATCTGGCATGGGGCGAACTGGACCTTCATCGTGTGGGGGGCTTTCCACGGCGCGTGCCTGATTATCGAACGGCTCACAGGGACCGGCACGCTGGACGCCCGCCGGCTCGCACTCCCCCGACGCCTTCTTACCTTCATGCTCGTGTGCATCGGCTGGGCTATGTTCCGCGCTGGTGACGTTGCGCAAGGCTGGTCAATGATCTTTGCGATGATCACACCTCAAGGGATGGGCCTGCCCGTCACGCTCGAGGAGCTGCTGTCGAATCAGCGACTCGCTTACTTCGCACTCGGCGCATGCGTGCTCATCCTGCCTCGGGCACCTTCATTCGGGAGCCGACTATCAGTGCCGGGCGGGACTGCACGCGCCCGAGTTCGCACACTTGTCATTGCGACCGTCGCTCCGGTTGCGTGCCTGTACACACTCTCGAGCACGTTCAGCCCGTTCCTCTATTTCCAGTTCTGATCACGACACCGGAGCGGACCGTTGCGACGCCGCCCGCGAGTTCTACAGCGCTAACGCCGCGCATACGTCACGCAGCGACTCGCTTGTCTGGTTCTTCGGCGGCCGGCGAGTCGCCACTGACTCACAATCAACGTCCAGGGTTCTCAGCCCTACCCTCACCCACTCACCGACTACGTGGATTCGGACGTTATTCCGGTTGGTTCCTGAGCAGCGAGCACCGTCTCGAGAGACCGCGCGTAACCCTCGGCCTCAGACCGCTGGTAGTCCATGGCTGCGGCAAACGCCATCGCCGCTTCAAGCGCCCGCTCCTTGTCAACGAGCTGATAGGACACCCAGTGGTCGAACACGTTCGCCGGCAAACTGAGAAGTTCCGCGATTTCAGTCAAGTCCTCGCGCACGTAGAACCGGTTCAATCCGTCGAAGAGCACCAGACGGTAGCCAGAATTAAGTACGAGCGGTTCCCAGTCCTGCGACGCATCAGCACTCGAGTTTGGCTGCGTTGCCTCGATAACCAATACCCATGGTTGATGCTTGGGTAGGTCGGCCCCGACCAGTACGTCTGTCTCCATCCCCTCGACGTCGATCTTGACCACATGAACATCACCCGGCGCATATTGCGCAAAGACCGAGGACAGAGTGACCATCGCGACTTCGAACGGCACGAAGTCTTCTCCGTCACGTGAGTACTTCTCAACGAGGTTCACGTCGGAGGTAGTTGCGCCTCTATTCTCCAGCGGTGCTTCGTACAGGGTCAGCGAACCCTTTTCTGCGCCGATCGCGAGCTGGAGCGTTTCGTCGTCGGGCCGGTCGATACCGTACATCTCGACCTCGCGTGACATGGGTTCGATGTTGACTCCGCGCCAACCCCGGAGGTACAGCGCGTACGTGACGTTCTCCATAATCGGGTGGCCTGCGCCCACATCGACGAACGTGCCGTGAGCTACAAGGTTTGTCATCCTGGCGAGAACGACATCCTCCTGGTTTTGTGCGTACGACACAACCTCATAGGACGAGGCTCCGGCGAGCGCCGGTGCCGGTCGGACCCCTGGTAATTCAGCACGGGCAAGACGCCGGTCGAATCGTTCCAGAAGCGCACTTAACGATCCCTGCTGACTAGCAATCTCGACAATTGCGTCTGTGAACGCTCGTCGGATCGCTTCGAGTTCGGCGTCGCGTTGGTGATTTCTGAGCTCGGTCTGACCCGATAATGCTCCTAGCTGATCCTGCAGGGCATCAAGGCGTGCACCAAGCGATTCCACACCTAGGTCAGCAATTGCCTCGCGAGCCTCGTGCCGGGCGTCTGCGTCGTGCCGGGCGTCTGCCTCGCGTGCCTCGTGTCGAATGTCCTCGAGCGCTGGCCAAAGCCTTGATTCGGCCTCCGCGACAGCATTCCCCGCTCGAAGCTCGATCGGTCTCCCCATTCGATTGATCATTCGCCGGGCGAGGCTAGGCATGCTGTGATCTCCATATTGTTTCGAGGCGAGCACGCATTCGGGCTCCGGTCGCTGCCGGCGAGAACCGCACAGCAAGATCGGCCTTGGCTGCTGCGCCGAGCGCTGCGGCGTGCTCAGGGTTGTTCACGATGCGGCGCATTGCCGAGGCAGCAGCGGTGGTCGAGGGTTCTGCCCACTTCGCCGCCGGCGGATAAGGAGCTGCGTTTGGCCCAATCTCGACTGCGCGCCAAGGCACCAGTAGAGCGGTATCTGATGTCATGAAATCCATGTTGCCCGAGTAGGCGGTAGCTATGACGGGCTTGCCCAAGCACATCGCCTCAGACATCGTGAGTCCAAGACCCTCTGCACGATGCAGCGAAACGTAGCAATCGATCACGCTCATCAGCGAGCCAGTCTCGATCGAATCGAAATACGCGTCGACCAGGAAGATGTCTGGCCGATCACGCGCCACCCAGCGGAGATGTTCAAGGTCACGAAGCCGGTCGGCACCATTGATCGACTTGATCAGCAGCTGCGGACCCTCGTCTGGTTGGAATGCGGCCTTGAAGGCGTCAATTACAGCAAAAGGATTCTTACGCTCGATGACACTGAGAAAGTCGAAGGAAAACATGAATGTGAATCGCTCATCCAGGCCGAAGTCTGCTTTCTTCGCATCGTTGCGAACCGTTGGCGCGACGAGCGGCAGCGGCATGTGGACAATGGGCAGAGTGACCGGCGCAAACCGCCCGATTGCAGATTCGATGTGTTTCGTCGGCGCCCACACCTCGTCTACCAGTCCGTATGCGTCGTGATAAGTGACGGGGAAGTCCTCGACTTCCCAGAACCATTGTCCAATCACGTGGCGACCCTCGAAGAATGCATCGCCGAAGTCGTGTCGCACATCGGCGCATTGGTCCGCGTTGACTGCCAAGAGCACCGTCGCATGTTCGGCGATGCCTAGAGATCGGAAGGGATGATTCTGACGACTGGTGGTGCGCCGACACGTAATCGTCGAGACCGTGACATCAGCTTCAGTTAGTGCGGAACCAGCCAGCCGACCTGCCTCGCCGACCCCGAGCTCAGCATTCAGATACCCGACAAGGTCGACGCCCGAAGGAGCGCGGCCCCGATCCTCCGCCCCTACTGCCTCGGGAGTTGGCCGGTAGCCAAGAAGGCTGATTTCCGGACATTCTCCGACACCACTTCTTGCCACCCATTCGTCGAACCGTTTGTTTCGTCCCCTCTCGACCTCCGGAAACGCTTTTCGAATGTCGCCGCGCTCGTCGAAGATAGCCGAAAGATACCGAGGGATCCTTCGTGGTTGGTCCGGTCGTAGCTCCATCAGCCAGTCACGGAACTCGCAGACTTCTGCGGGCACGAACGGCGACGGCGGACGGGGGCCCTCGCCTCGATCGTAGAGCAGAAGTTCGTCACGAAACATCTGCCGAACAGGTGGCGATAGCGAATATCCGGGGAAAGCCTCCGACCATCCGTACGAAGTCGCCTCCCCCGCAGGCGTCGACGTACGCACGTCCTCAGCGTAATCCTGGCAGAGTCGCATCAACTCCGGACGGGCACTCATCAACGTGCGCGGGCTGGCGTGGTACTTGGTCAACCAGTACGGGAAATCAGGATCGAATCCAGAGAAGTGAAAGAAACGGAGTGGCTCGTCGCCGACGAACAAGGTGTTTCCTTCGCAATGAAGTGAACGCTGGTCCAGATTCCAATACGCGACGTTGTACGCCGGGCTGGGCTCGATATGCGGCGAAAAGATTGGTACGGCGAGGTCGATCCATCGTTGATCAGTGAACAATTGATTCTGCGGATCGATCAGGGCATCGCGCCGTAGCCGCGCCGCCCACCAATCAAGGAAGGGTATCGCAGAAGGGGTCACCCCGATGTATCCAAGATTGTAGACGCCAGCCTGCATGATTTCGCGTTCCGTCGGCCCACTGCCGTCGCGCCGAATAGGTTCTAGGCAATGCGGCGTAAGGGACCAACCGGCAGATCGCGTGGCCTCGATCAGCGGGTCGAGGGGAGCGTAAACCCTGATGTCGGGGTCGAGGTAGAGCACACACGAGGCCTCACGAACGAGATGTCGAAGCGCGAATGGCTTCACTGCTGTGGCGAATTCAGTCACGCCATACGAGGTCGCCATGTACTCAAAACCCTCGGCACCGAAGTCAATATCCGTGATCGGAAGGACCTCGAAACACTCGCCATCGATAGAGCGCGCCTCGAGCGGTCGGTCGACGATGACGACGACGAAACGACCATTCGGATGGTGGTCGAGAAAGCTCCGGGCGACTACTCGCGCCAACGGGAGATAGTTGTGCGCCACGATCGTGCAGGCCACGAGACCTTCATCTGGTTGTGCATGCACGAACTCTCCATCCTGGTGCTGAACACAACCCGACCCCATCGGTCCCGAGCATATCCAGGACCTGCTGAGTTCAACGGGATACGAGTCCCAAAGCGACAGGCCGACAGGCCGGCAGGCCGGCAGGCATGGCCGCCTACCCGTGAGCGGGGTCCAACCGCTCCCCGCCTCGCCCCACTACGATCTGACACAAAGAAAGCACCAACAAACCTGCTCTCGGCGGGCTCGTCAATTTTGATCACTGCCCTCTTGTAGCCATTCATCTAGGCTCACCGGCAATGTCAGCCCCGCCCGACACGTCCGGTCACAGCTACGAGTCGCCAGCCGAGCAGGCAGTGCTGACACGGGAGGTCGTCGTAAAACCAACCCGGCTACGCCAGCGCCTCTGGTCGCCTGGGACCGATACGCGATGGGCAATCGCCGTGTTCTTCCTCGTGTTGGGCGTCTATCTATTGACGATGGGCGGCCACACGTACTCTGTCGACGGGGAGACGTATTACGCTGGGACCCGGGCCCTACTCAACGGTACGACGGTGATCACGCCCACTGCTGATATTGATGCTGTCGTCATCCTCGTAGAGCACAAGAACGGTGGGCTCACTACCGCCGCACCTGTTGGCGCTCTGGTGTTGTTCGCCCCTTTCTACGTCGTCGGTCGAGTGCTCTCCCTGCCGTTCTCAGGCACCGCTCAGGAGGAGCTGCTGCGTCTCCTATTCTTCAGCGCGAACAGCGTGTTTACAGCCCTCACTGCAGCACTGCTCGTGCCACTCTGCCGCCGACTCGGGGCTCGAGTGGCGACGAGCGTGCTGCTTGCGTTCATCTTCGCCTTGGGCACCTGGGCGTGGGCGCACGCGAAGACTGACTTCACGGAGCCTGGTACCGCAATGATGCTGACAACGACGATGCTTGCCGCGGTCCGCTGGTGGCGGCGGCCTTCGCTGAGCGCCGCAGCGCTGGTCGGTTTCCTCATCGGTTGTGCCGCCCTTACCCGGTCAAGTGTCCTCCTCTTCATCCCGATCTTTCTGCTGGCTGGCCTCGCAGCACGACCCATGACTTCGTTGCCGGTGCGCACAAAGGAATTCCTAGCGTTTTGCGCTGGCGGCTTGTTGCCTGGGATCGCGTTTGTTCTTAACGCCTATCTTCGCTTCGGCAGCCCTCTCGACAACGGCTATCCGCCGTTGAACTACGCCACACCCTTCTACGAAGGCGTATTTGGTCAATTCCTCAGCCCGGGCAAAGGCATTTTCTGGTACGCCCCGATCACGATCGTCGCACTTTTCGCCGTTCGCCAGGCCTATCTCGCCCAAAGGCGGTACATGCTCACCCTCGGGCTCCTTCTTGCGGTGCATCTGGCGGTGTACGGGCGCTTCGAAATCTGGTCGGGCGAAAACGCCTACGGGCCCCGATACATGGTGCCGATGTTGCCCCTCTTCATCGCCGTTCTCGCGCCGGTGATCGACTCTGGGCGGCAGTGGACAAGATCCGCTATGGTCGCCGGAGCCGTCGGCTTCATCGTCCCGGGTCTGCTCGGAAGCTCGATGTACTTCAACGCCGTCTACTTCCACACGCAGTCAGAAACCACCCGCAACCTACAACTTGACACCTTAGAGGCAGGACAGTTCTACACCGCCATCAATTTCCAGCCGCGGTCGTCGCCTCTAATGCTGCATGTCCGCTCGCTGGATGCCTTACTCGAAAACTCGATCGCCCGGATTCAGGGTGAGCCGGGCGGGATCACGGACATGCCCGTAAACTTCGAGGATCGCATCCATTGGTACGCAAGAGCCGTCGAGCTGGATGCGTGGTGGGCCTGGTGGCCAGCCAAGAGCGGCCCGCGTGAGGCGTACTTCTTGTTGCTCGTCCCGTTCGCCTGTCTGGCAGGCGGAGCCAGTCTGGCCAGGCGAAACGTCATTCAGGCCCGCGTCGCCCGCACCGCCCTTGTCGTGTAAGGATGGGATACTTATGTCGTTGATTGCATCCACGACCCTCGTGGTGATCCCGGCCTATAACGAGGCGACAACTGTGGGCACGGTCGCCGCTCACGTGATTGCAGTTGGCTTTGCTGTGGTCGTGGTCGACGACGGATCCGGCGACGGCACCGCAGCTGCAGCGAGGACCGCTGGAGCGACCGTGCTGCAGTTGCCCGTCAACCTTGGGGTGGGCGGCGCATTGCGCTGCGGCTTCCGCTGGGCCGTCAAGCGCGGATTCACCACCGTCGTCCAATGCGATGCCGACGGACAACACGACCCGGCTCAGATCCGATCGCTGCTCGACGCTGCGGAGGCGGCAGGGGCCGACCTCGCCATCGGCAGCCGCTTCTCGGGTGGGAGCGGCTTCGAGGCGACCCGCATGCGCCGCATGGCCATGCGGCAGTTAGCTCGCGTTGCTTCGCGTGCGGCACAAACACAAATCACCGACCCGTCTTCGGGCTTCCGCGTGATCCGAGAGCCGCTTCTGTCCGAGTTCGCCCGCGAGTACCCCTCCCAGTACCTCGGGGATACTTTCGGGGCCCTCGTAGATGCAGGGCGGGCGGGCTTCACAGTTATCGAAACGCCGGTCGTCATGCGTGAGCGGGCCGGCGGCGTCCCGTCGGCGGGCACGCTTGCGTCAATAAGATTTCTTGTCCGTGCGTTCCTTACCGTGATGATCGGCTCGGGCCATCGTTATCGCGTGCCCGCAGCGACACCGGGAGCGCCTTCGTGAGTGCGCAGGCGATGGCCGGGGCTAGCGTGTGGAGCCGTCCGGGGCAAATAATCGTCATCTCAATTGTTTCGGTGTGTCTCTCGCTAATCGTGCTCTCAATGGCACGCCGCAGCCAGCTTTCAATGCGGTACACACTCGGCTGGATCTTCGTCGCTATCTGCGTAGCGATCGGTGGTCTCTTTGGCGGTCTCGTCGAGCCCTTCGCTAACGCGCTTGACGTGGACTCAGCGGTGCTCGTCGCCGGCGTCACAGCGACTGGTCTCCTCGCGATCGCCGTACAGTTGTCGATCAGTGTGTCGGGGCTTATCGAGATCAGTCGAACGCTCGCCGAATCGTTGGCGCTCCTCCAGGAGCGGCTCGAGGCGCTCGAAGCTGAACGAACGCACAACGGTAAGGAGGGCGAGTGCTGATCACGCTCGACGTCGAAAACCACTCCGTGGTCGGGGAGCCGAGACGGTTCGCCGAGGCGCTCGGGCCTCTTTTGGGTGCGCTCGCTTCCCGACGGCTGCGAGCGACGTTCTTCGTCGTCGGATCACTCGCCCCCAGCTGGCGGAGTGAGCTGCTCGATCTAGTAGCCCAGGGACACGAAGTAGGTCTCCACGGACACCAACACCGCCTCTTACGCGACCTCGGTCCGACCGGCACCAGCGACGACCTGGCGCGCGGTCGCGACGTTCTCGGCGAGATCCTCGGGGAGCCACCGATCGGCTATCGGGCGCCATACTTTGGTCTCACCGGCGAAACGCCCTGGGCGCCGGACCTAATCCTGGAGGCTGGATTCGAATACTCGTCAAGCGTCCTCCCCGCATGGAACCCCCAGGCTGGATTCCCAAAAGCGCCGCGTGCGCCGTTCCGCTGGGCGAACGGTCTCGTCGAGTTCCCGACGCCGGTGTTCGGTGCGGGGCCGCTTGCGGTGCCATTGCTCGGCGGGGCCTATCTGCGACTTGCACCATCGCCGCTCGTCCACCTGGCAGCGAGACAAGCGCGCCGTAGGGAGGGCCAATGGACCTACGCTCACCCCTACGACTTCGACGTCGACGAACCGTTCGCCCGCTACGACGGACAATCCTGGCTCCTCGCACGGCTGCTTTCCCTGCGCCGTGGATTGATGCTGCGCCGGGTCCTGTCGGTCGCCGACACAGCGGCGCGCCCACTCGGCGAGCTGGCCGCGGATCCCGAGTTCGTCGCCAGACTCGGGTCCTATTCCTTCTGACGCGGTCAGCACCGTCAGGGGCCCCTGCTTGGCAGAGTGGTACCCTCGTCATTGTGAATGAAGTCACCGTGAACGAGCCCTTGTTGTCGGAGGACGAGTTCAGTGGATTGCTGGAGGGAGAACGACAGTCAGAGTCAGCCTCACCCCAACGATTTCACTCTGTACTGGACCACGACCCACCAACCCCAAGCCGCATAGCGACTGGACCACCAACCGGGTCCCCTTACTTCGACCTCATTGTATGCTGAACGAGTTTGCGACCTCGACACGTTTCGTTAATACGTCGGCCCTCCGCACGGGCCATGTCCTCCACGAAGGAAAGCTCAGTCAGGAGGTCGTTGATCTTGTCTACGAGGGGTCTCGGCAGCGAGTACTCTACGCAGTGACCAGTCGCATCTGGGACCGAACGAATGTGATCAACCGTCGTTCGTCTCTGTCTAAATACCTGCCGCTCCTGGTGGCGGAACGCGACTTTGAGCTTTCGCAGGTCAAGTCCACGGATCGGCAGCTCAGTGAGGACTGAGAATCGAATCGTTGCTCCAAGACCCCCCGATCGTGAGATGCGTGTCGCTGTGACGGGGGCGACTGGATACCTCGGCATGGCGGTGATGCAGGAACTCCTATCACGAGGTGCGACCGCAGTTTCCTTTGGTCGGGGACAGTGCGCAGGAGTGCCGTACCAACTCGGTGATCGGCCCGACTTGACCGGTTACGACGTACTCGTGCACCTCGCTTGGTCTCACGGGAGCAGGTCAGCTGAGGAATACCAGCTCAACGTGGCGGGCAGCGTCAGATTGGTTGATGAAGCCCGTCGGGCTGGGGCTGCCGTCGTATTCGTCTCCTCTATCTCTGCACGGGCCGGCAGGCACTCAACTTACGGTCACGCTAAGCAAGTAGTGGAGCGGGCAGTCGAGACCGCTGGAGGACGGGTGGTAAGGCCTGGATTAGTGGTCGATGCCCCGCTCGCTGGTTTGCCCCTCCTGCTTCGCACCGCTGCGGAGAAACTCCCGATTCTGCCTCTACCGATGGCGGATGACCTTTGCGTATGGGTCGTGAGCAGGATGACGGCTGCAGTAGCCATCGTCGACGCGGCTTGGCAACAAGATATCCATCCTGCGATTTGTGTAACTGGAGAGCCGATCTCTCTGCGTGATTTGGCCTATCGAGTGCAAGAAGGCATGCCGCGCCGCAGGCGAGTAGTCTCAGTAGCGCCGTGGATCTCTGTTGGCTTGTTTCGGCTTGTCGGGCTGTCTGGGAAGCGGGGCCGAGCGATACAGGACAGCTTCAGTGGACTGCTTCATAGCCAGAACCCCGGCATCGAGGAGTCGATCGTGACGAGCGGAGCAACGGAGTCAACTCTGGGCGCAGGTCCGAGCTTCCTTCCCAACACCCTTGAGCGCCTGTCTGCGCATGACGAGGTCCTGCGGTCGAAGCCTGAGATCGTCGAGGTCTTCCAAGAGATTCACCACCAATTACTTGCATTGGAAGCCGAGCACTCCAGGTGTTCTGCATCGACTCGTGTGGAGTTGGGGTCCGGCAGCTTCCCACTCTCGAGCACTGATCCAGGCGTGTTGGCCAGCGAGGTTGTCTCCGGCGCCTCGGTCGACCTTGTCTTCGACGGAACCCGAATGCCCTTCGCTGATCAGTCGGTCTCAACCCTCTTTCTCCAAAACGTGTTCCATCACTTTGGAGACCGGGCCCGGTTCTTGGACGAGGCCATCCGTGTGTTGCCCGTGGGGGGTCTCGTTGTGCTGTTTGAGCCGTATCACGGTCTTGCTTCGCAACTGATGTACCCGAGGCTCTTTTCCACCGAGACCTTCGACAAGAAGATGCTGGGATGGAACGTAGAGTCCGGCGGACCGACGGTTGTCGCGAACCAGGCGCTTAGCTACATCGTGTTTGTCAGAGACCGAAGTGAATTCGAACGACACTTCAAGGATCTAGAGATCGTGTCCGCGCAACCGTTCACGAACTGGCCGAGATATCTCGCATCGGGTGGCTTGAACTTTCGGCGGGTGCTGCCGAGGCGGGCATTCCGGGCGTTAAAGGCTATTGAGCCGCGGCTCGGCCGCCTACATCAGGTTCTCGGCTTGCACCAGTTCATCGTCCTCCGGCGAACCGGCTTAACCCGATAGCCCATGAAGCGATACTCAACCGTGATCATCGGAAGCGGTCCTTGCGGATACGCAGCCGCCCTTGGCCTCATTGGAGCTGGTCAGGATATAGCTATCATCGACTTTGGCGAATCCCCCGATGTGGAACGAACCGAACTTCGCGGATCGTCCACGATTGCCCTCAAGGGTGAGGGTGAACGTGCTCGGGTCTTCGACTATCCGAGTTCGATGGTTGTTGCGGGGGACTTCAAGCACCTGCCGCTGTCGAGCGCACGGGGAGGGCTCTCGAACATCTGGGGGGCCGGGGTTCTGGCCCGGAGTCGTACCGACTGCCCGGAGCTCGAGCCGGTGTTCGATGGCATTGAGGCCGGGTATGGCGCGCTCTTCGCCGAAATCCCAGTCATTGGCTGCGACGACGAGATCTCGAAACGGTTTCCATGGCCAACGATCTCCGCCGCCGGGCCATGCTCCACTCGCTACTCGGACTTCCTGAGCGAACTCCATCCTGATCCGCAGTCGGATGTTCTGGTGGGTCGTGCCCGTTCGGCAATTGATGCCGCGGGTGAACGGTGCATCCGATGTGGGCTGTGCCTACACGGGTGCCCGAGAGATCTGTTCTTCTCGGCGGGGACTGCCATACGAGAGTTTGCTTCGTCTGACTCTTGCAGTCTACTGACGGGTCCAGTTACGAGGCTCGTTCCATCGAGGCATGAAGTCGTCTTGGAACTCCCGTTCGGAAAAGTGCGTGCTGAGAGAGTGATTCTTGCGCTAGGACCGGTGGCAACTCCCGCACTTCTTCAGCGATCCGGCCTCGTGCCCAAAGACCTAATAGTGAAAGACAGCGCCGTCTTCTACACGGCGCTCCTCAACTCCCGTCGGTCGTTGGGAGATGAATGGGACGTCACTTCATGCCAAGCTGCGTTATACTCCGGGCGGCGGGGTGCAGACGACTTCCAGCTTGCCTTGTACGAAAGCAATCCTGAGTACGCCGAGCGGCTTGCAGGTGTCCTTCCATTGCTCGGAGGGCTTTTGCGTCCTCCTGAGATACTTACGCAACGACTGAACGCTGGGATTGGTTTCCTTGACTCGAGCGTCAGCGGCACCCTGCGTTTGCGGTTTGTCGGAGGACGGACGGTCGTGAACCGTCAAACTGCCCGGGGTACCTGGGACGTCGCTCGGCGTGTCATGCAACGCGTCAACAGCCGACTGCGCGGGCTCGGGATCAAGCCCGTGCCTGGCGCGATTCTCGTGCCCCCGCCTGGAAGTGGGTACCATTCTGGGGCCTCCTTGCCGATGGGAGGCGACTTTGTCGGTTTCGATGGAGCACTACGATCGTCACCGTTGGTTTATGTGGCGGATGCCTCGTCATTGCCCAAAGTGTGGGCGGGTTCTCACACCTTCACGGCAATGGCGAATGCTCATCGGATTGCGTCATCGATTCGCATCGACTGAACAGCTGAAGTGTGGCGTCCTCGAGAATACGAAGTTCATCGGGTGGACCGCGGCAGAACGAGACCCCCTCGTCGTTTGGGTGCCGATGTGCGCCTTGGTAGGACAACGCGGCATATCCGGCTCTACGCGACTGAGTGTGGTTGACGGCCTCGGATTCTGCGAGTTGGGATGGTAGTCCATTTGATGCCGAGTCGGCCGATGAGCCGGCGGCGATAGTTGGTGTGGTTGGTGAATCCGTGGGCGTTTCGGCGGATCTTCTCGGCGAGCATGTGGACGTTCTCGACCCGACCGTTCGAGGCGCCGCCGGTCGTGTGGTAGGCGAGGACCTCGGGTGTCCATCGGTCGATGGTGCGGGCGAGTCGGGTCAGCTCGGCGGTGTCTGCCTCGGCGCAGTGCTGCAAGAACACGACGAGTCGACGGCGGGCGTGCGCGACGTCAACTGCGGAGTAGACCTCGCGCAACAGTTCCTTGGCCAAGATGGCGGCGCCGACTTCGCCATGGGTGTCGCCGGCGGCGAGGAGTTCGAACATCCATGCCAGTCGCTCGTTGCTCAGTCGTTCGTACGCGGTGAGGAACACGCGCCGCCCTCGGTAGAGCGGATCGCCCTTGCGGCCTCGATGACCGAGGGTCGCTTGTTGGACTCGGCGGCGGGCGTCGTCGATCGCGTTGTTGGCGAGCTTGATGGCGTGGAAGTGGTCCACGACCCGGACCGCGTTGGGGAGATGCAGGTCGAGCGCCTTTCGGTAGCCCGCAGCCGGATCGAGTGTCGCGAGTGTGATGTTCGAGCACCAGTCGGCGCCTCGGTCAGCAAGCCAGGAGCCCAGCACGTCAGCGGATCGTCCTTCGATGACGTCGAGCAGGGCGTGGCGGTCGAGGTCGACAATCTGGGTCGTGAACACGGTCCGATGCTCCGCGTTCGCGTTCAAGAACCGCTTCTCATCGACGCCAATCCCACGAACGTCGTCGAGACGTGCCGGGTCGTCGATGGCCGGATCGGTGTAGTCGATCACCGCGGCGTGCGCAGTGTGCCAACCGACGCCGAACTCGACAGCAGCGGCTGCGATCGAGTCGCCCTCGACGTTCACCATCGCAGCCAGACGGCGGCGCGCCCGCTCCGTCAACGACGCCCGGGAGCCGATCGCGTCGACGTGCTCGGACCACGTCGCGACCGGGCACAGCTCCTCACCGCATCGCCACCGGCGGCGAGCGAACACGAGCACCGTGGGCGTCCCTGCGATCGGGAGATCGCGGACCTGGGTGCGGTTGCGGCCGTGGCCAACAGCACGCACGCCGCAGCCGTGGCACCACACCACAGCGGCGGGCGTTTCGACGTTGAGCCACCACTCGCCGTCGCGAAACAGCTGTGCGCCGACGACCAGTTCGGGCATCCCAACGAGCGCGGTCGCGTCGTCGCTACGGTAAATCTTGGACAAGGGTCTCTCCTTCAGCAGATGTCAGATACCTGCAGAATGGCGAGGCCCTTGGCCATGCTGGTGGACCCCTATCTCACGGGCCCGAACTCACACCGCCCCACACACAGTCGCGAAGAGCCGCATATCCGTCCGGACCGGCACCGTGCACTATTGAGGCTCTTCTCATCTGAGTGGGGACTGGCGTGTTCGGATGCGTGGCGGTGAGGGGCGTTCTGGCCAGGTGACGCCGCCGGTGTGGAGCAGCACTCGGAGCCGGTAGTTGTCGAACCGGCGAAAG
>Ga0105054_10006167_pt1 | contig 16836 bp, 16 predicted proteins | sample BON02_FD_78091 | JGI IMG/M metagenome (GOLD analysis project Ga0105054, IMG submission 78091) | Freshwater microbial communities from Lake Bonney liftoff mats and glacier meltwater in Antarctica - BON-02 (megahit assembly) | ecosystem: Environmental > Aquatic > Freshwater > Ice > Glacier...
ACGCCGTGGCCGTCCAGCTAAAGCCAAAGTAGAAGGTGAAGTGAAAACTGCCCAACGCCGTGGCCGTCCTGCCAAAGCCAAGGTTGAAGGTGAAGTGAAAACTGCCCAACGCCGTGGCCGTCCAGCTAAAGCCAAGGTTGAAGGTGAGGTGAAAACAATCGAAGCCCGTGGCCCTAAAGCGGAAGTAGCAGGCGAAGTGAAAACTGCCCAACGCCGCAACCGTCCAGCCAAAGCCAAGGTTGAAGGTGAGGTGAAAACAATCAAAGCCCGTGGCCCTAAACCTAAAGCGGAAGCAGCAGGTGAAGTGACGGAAGTTAAGCGCCGTGGCCGTCCAGCGGGCATCACTGCCGCTACGGATGCAACAGCAGCCATGGCAGCCCGCCCTGATCGTCCGGCTAAGACAGTCGCCAAAAAAACACCTAAAAAGAAGGTGAAGGCCGCTCCAAAAGCTAAAATCGTTGCAGAAAAGAAACCACGTAAAGCCAAAGCAGCGTTGACATCTGGCACACCTGAAAAGGTTAAAAAAGGGCGCAAAGCAAAAACCGTCAAAGTGGCCAAGCCTAAAAGAGAAAAAATCGAAAAGCCATTTGGTCCTTTGATGGGAATAGACGCAGTTTTAGCTGCCGAAAAAATGATCAAAGACAACAATAAGTAAGTCTGAAATAAAAAATATGAAGGAAAAGCCTCGTCTATGACGAGGCTTTTTTAATTTGCCACTTTTAAGTACTCTATTTATGAAGTTTACCCTTGGCGTTGAAGAAGAATATCAAGTAATAGATCCTACCACCCGGGAGTTGATTTCCCACCAACAGAAAATCGTTGATGCTGCCAATAAAGTACTCAACGACCAAGTAAAAGCGGAGATGCACCAAGCTGTAGTCGAAGTAGGCACCAATATTTGTGCTGACATCCACGAGGCACGAAGTCAAGTAACCCACTTGAGGCGTACAGTTTCTCAGGTTGCGGGCGATTTGGGCTTTGCCATTGGTGCTGCTGGTACACATCCTTTTAGTATGTGGCAAACCCAGCTCATCACAGAACATCCGCGCTACAATGAAATTGTAAATGAGCTTCAAGATGCTGCCCGGTCTAACCTCATTTTTGGTCTGCATGTGCATGTGGGCATGCCCGACAAAGAAATGGCCATACACATCGCCAACTCGGTACGCTATTTCCTGCCGCACATCTACGCTTTATCCACCAACAGTCCGTTCTGGGAAGGCCGAAATACCGGTTTTAAGTCGTTTCGCACCAAGGTATTCGATAAGTTCCCCCGAACCGGTATTCCCGACTTTTTCGACAGCTTTGCGGAGTACGAGAATTACGTCAAACTCCTCATCAAAACAAATTGCATCGACAATGCCAAAAAAATCTGGTGGGACATACGCGTTCACCCCTTTTTCGACACCATAGAGTTCCGCATCTGTGATGTGCCCATGACGATAGATGAAACGATTGGCCTGGCTGCGTTAATTCAGGCACTGGTAGCAAAACTGTATAAACTGCGCCAACAAAATCTGAATTTTATGATTTACAGAAGAGCGCTGGTGAATGAAAATAAATGGCGCGCTTCGCGTTATGGCATCGACGGCATGATGATCGATTTCGGACAGGAAGCAGAAGTGAACACCCGGGCTTTGATTGCCGAATTGTTGGATTTTGTAGACGATGTAGTCGACGAATTGGGCTCACGAGACGAAATAAATCAGATTCAAAAAATACTCAATAACGGCACCGGAGCCGACCGCCAGCTAGCTGTTTATGAAAAAACGGGAGATCTTCGCGCCGTTGTGGATTACTATTTGGCACAAACTATAGCAGGAATAGACCAATAAGACCTTACATTTGAAGCTTGTCCAAACCGAATTAATCGCATGGAACAACACAAGATCAAAAAACGCGTAGCTGTCTTGGACATGTATGACGGTGCTGCCAACCAAGGTTTGCGCAATCTGTTGCAGATACTCGAAGACTATCGTTTTTATTTGACCTATGATATTTTTGAGGTCAGGTTGAAAAATGAACTACCCGATACCAGTTACGACATCTACCTATCTACAGGTGGCCCAGGTAGTCCCTTGGACGGCAATGGCATTTGGGACACGCGTTATTTTAAGCTCATCGACCAACTGTGGGCACACAATCAAGTCCATAATAGCCGCAAAAAATACGTGTTTTTCATTTGTCACTCCTTTCAAATGGCCTGCAAACATTTTGGATTAGGTGAGTTAACAAAACGTCGTTCAACGAGCTTCGGCATCTTTCCCGTGCACAAAACCCAAAACGGCGTACACGATCCGGTTTTAGAGACCCTTCCTGACCCTTTTTGGGCTGTTGATAGCCGAGAGTGGCAGGTTGTTCAGCCTAATTTGAATCGTTTTGAGGCCTTTGGCGCACAAATAGTGGCTTTAGAAAAAATTCGTGACCACGTTGATTACGAAAGGGCCATAATGGCAGTTCGTTTTTCCGAGGAGTTTTTCGGCACCCAGTTTCACCCGGAGGCAGATGCCGATGGTATGATGGCCTATTTGCGGGAAACCGACAGAAAAAAACAAATCATCGCCAACCACGGAGAGGCGAAATACAACGACATGATTAGTCATTTGCGGGACGCTGACAAAATAACGCTCACCTACAACTCCATTATCCCGCGTTTCATCGAAATGGCTTGTTACGCGCTGCAAGAAGCTTAAGCTTATGATCGCCGATATCCGCCAGGAATTTAATGCCGCCTTTACCTTGGAGAAATACCAACATTTGCTCGCCGACATGGCTGGTCAATTGGGGGAGGCCGTTGATTTTAGGGTAGCGGAATCTCCGTTTTTTGTGCCAGATATCTTGCGCGATCGGCTGCTCACCGCCTGTGAAGACATTGCAGCTACCATTGGCACACCCGACTATTACAAACTAAGTGAAAGGGCTATACCCGCGCACCAAAGGGTTCCTGGCGACGATGCTCGTCCAACCATGCTGGTTGCAGATTTTGCGGTTTGTATGGATGAAAAAGGAGAACCCATGCCGCAGCTGATAGAGATGCAGGGTTTCCCTTCGCTGTTTGCCTACCAAATTCTTTTGGCCGAGGCCTACAAAAAACACTTTGATACACCTGCTGTATTTGATGCCTACTTGAATGGCTACAACAGCACCACTTTCGGGCAACTTTTACGCGAAATGATACTCGGCACCTACCCAGCGGAAAATGTAATTCTACTCGAAATTGAGCCTGAAAAACAAAAAACACGAGCCGACTTCTCAGCTACCCAGCAATTGTGCGGCATAGTGCCGGTTTGTCTTAGCAAAATTATACGTGAAAAGAGGAAGCTGTATTATCTCCTGAACGGAGAAAAAACGCCGATTCACCGCATTTATAATAGGGTAATATTTGATGAGCTGGAGCAGCGGACAGATTTAAAGCTCAGTTTCAGCATGCTAGAGGAGGTAGACGTGGAATGGGTTTGTCATCCGAACTGGTTTTTCAGGATGAGTAAATACAGTATGCCTTTTTTTAAGAGCCCTTTTATACCGGAAACCCATTTTGTGCATCAACTTTCTTCCCTCCCCGTCGATCTGGAAAACTGGGTGCTCAAACCCCTATATTCTTTTGCCGGCATGGGCGTAAATGTGCATGTGACGCCAGAAGACATTACCGCGCTCGAAGATCCTTCACACTATATCCTTCAAAAGAAAGTACAGTATGCCCCTGTTTTAGCGGCACCTCAAGCTGCGGTGAAGGTTGAAATACGCATGATGATGTTTTGGCCAACGCATCGGGAGAAACCAGAAGTAGTGACTAACCTCTGCCGTTTAAGTCGTGGGGAGTTAATTGGGGTGCGTTACAACAAAGATTTCGATTGGGTAGGCGGTTCCTCCGCTTTTTTCCGTCAGTCGACTGTTTGATCGGTTATTCCCTGTTCAGGGTAATACGCCTTCACTGTCCTGAAATAGGCCAGAATAAATTCAAAATCTTCTTTTTTATCCCCTGTAGGCATAAAAGGAGGTCGAAGCTGTACTTCCTTTCGGCCAAAATCAAAGCCTACCATAACGATTGGCACGCCAGCTTGCAGGGCTATTTGGTAAAATCCACTGCGAATATGCGGCGTATATTTCCGGGTACCTTCGGGAGATAAGGCAAATAGGAATTCAGGGTTTTCCCGGAACATTTGAACCACAAAGGCCACCGTATCCTGACTCACCGAACGCGCCACGGGAAACCCGCCCAACCAGCGAAATATAAAGCCGAAAGGTGGACGAAAAAGCGGCGCTTTGCCAATAAAACGGATGCGTAAATTGATGGCTGCACGTGCCAAAACACCCAAAGGGAAATCCCAACTCGAAGTATGCGGTGCGACAATAAGAACGGCTTGCGCCAGTTGCGGAACGTCACCAACAATTTTCCAACCAAATAGCTTCAAGAGCCCGAGGGCAATTTTTTGTTTCATTTGTCTTCCAGATGTGTTACGCCACCCGATACGATAAACTTCATGTAGTCCGTCGCATTGACATCTACTTTTTTCACTTTCGTAGCCTCGGCCAAAAATACGTTACCCGAAAAATTGTAAGAATGTGGCAAATAAACAGCCACATAACCTGCACAACCTAAAAAGGTCATGTCATCTTGCGTCATAAAACCCGGCTTTAACAGGCCATTACCCATTTCGACCAATATAGGTTGATTAAACTTCCGCTTGTCGCCTACAAAAGCCTCCATCAAGTCCTTGATAGAAGTATAAATAAACTTGATAAAAGGTGCGCGGGTTAGCAGTCCCTCAATAAACCTCAACAATGGCCCCATTAATAGATTGGCACCCAAATAGCCAATAAGTGCTATGGATGTCACCGACACAAGCAAGCCCAAGCCGGGTATACCAAAATCAATTAAGCCATCGAGTGTGGTTAAGGTGAGGTAAATCACATAAACGGTAATGGCCACTGGACTAATGAGTAGTAAGCCATTGAGGAAATATTTAAAAAAGGCAATTGAAAAAGCCTTTAGGCGGGCACTGTTCATCTTCATTTAATTTTGAGGCACCGGGTAAATAACTGCCTGTTCTAAATAATCAAGTCTATAAAATACAGCCATTACCTATACAATGACAGCTTGGCTTTACCACAAATGACGCAAATTTTAGCTTACGCCACACAATTTGAATCTACCCAAAACACATCAACTGTCTGTTTTAGCTGGTTGCAGCCTCAACTTAAGCTGGATCCACATCCAACACTACCCGCAGTCCCTTCCAGCGTGCATCTGTTTCGAGCCACTCAAGTTGGTCGAGTAAAAATATTTTTGCTTTGGCAGGATCTAGCTTATCTCGCTCAAGTTTGATAAGAATTTCGCGGATGTATTCTTGTCTAATACGGGCGATTCCAGGTGTTGCTGGCCCTAATACACGATGTGCAAGGGCATGTTTTAAGCGTAAAACCAACTCCTGAGCAGCCTTTTCTACCTTGTCGAAATCTTTATGTCGTAGGGTGATACGTATCAAACGAACGTAAGGTGGATAGTCATGCTGCTGTCTGTCTTGCAATTGAGCATCGGCAAAAGTGTCGTAGTCGTGCGCCTGCACCAACTTAAAAATGGGCTCTGTTACATTGCGACTTTGTATAATTACCAAGCCCTGAACGCTGCGCCGGCCTGCACGGCCACTCACCTGCTCCAGCAACTGAAAAGTGCGCTCCTGTGCTCTAAAATCAGGTATGCGCAAGGATAAGTCGGCATTCAACACCCCAACCAGGGTCACATTATCAAAGTCGAGCCCTTTACTCACCATCTGGGTTCCGATGAGTATCTGGATTTTACCGCGTTCAAAGTCACGTATGATCTGGCCATAAGCATGTTTTTTACGGGTGGCATCTTGGTCCAGTCGACCCAATTGCGCCTCTGGAAAAAGTATGCTGATTTCTTCTTCAATTTTTTCGGTCCCAAAGCCACGAGTAACCAAAGCATTACTGCCACAAGCCTTACAGCTGGCTACAGGCAACTCTTTGTGCCCACAGTAATGGCAGCGCCACTGATGGGCGAGTTTGTGGTAGGTCAGGGTGATGTCACAATTCGGACAACCTGGTGACCAGCCACAAATACTACATTCGGTATAGGGGACATAACCCCGCCGGTTTTGGAGCAAGATAACCTGCTGCTTTTTCTCCAAGGTATCGGCGATGGCGTTGTACAAAGAGCCTGTGAGATCGGCCTTCATCAAACGTTCGCGACTTTCGAGGCGGATATCCGCTAACCGGATTTCCGGCATTTTAATGCCGCCAAATCGCTCGTCGAGGCGCACATACCCATAACGGCCGCTACGCGCGAGGAAGTAACTCTCGATAGCGGGTGTGGCTGAACCGAGCAATACGCGGGCACCTTGTTGTTGTGCAAGCATTATGGCGGCATCCCGTGCATGATAACGCGGTGCGGGATCGTCCTGTTTATAGGAGGCATCGTGCTCTTCGTCGATGATAACTAAACCTAGCTCTTGAAAAGGTAAAAAAACCGCGGAGCGGGCACCTAAAACCATTCGCAATTCGCCCTGGTTCACCTTTTGCCATAATTCGGCACGTTCCTGCTCATTAAATCGAGAATGATAAACCCCTATTTCTCCACCTAAAAATCGGCGTAAGCGTTCGATCAACTGGGCGGTTAAGGCTATTTCAGGCACCATAAAAAGCACTTGCTTGCCGGCGGCCAGCTGCTCTCGAATCAAATGGACATACAACAACGTTTTGCCGCTGGCGGTAATACCTTGCAATAAGGTCACGGCTTTGCCCTCGAAAAACTGCCGGATATTTTGAAGCGCACTTTCCTGGTGTGGACTTAGCGGAAACTCACCAACTACTTTCTCGTTTTGTAGCGGTACTCGATCCACCCGAATGAGCTCCTGCTCCAATATGCCCTTCTCAACGAGTGCGTTCACCGCCGCTGCACCAATACGATCGGTTTTAAGTAGCTCCTTTTTGGAGATGGGCGCTCCCGATGGACGCTGCTGCAAATAATACATCAGTGCTTCTAGCTGTTTCGGTGCGCGTTCGAGTTGGCCGAAGACGGCACGTAAACCAACTTCATCGGCCAGTAAATCGGCACCTAGGCGCACAAAGGCTTCTCTTTTTTCTGTATAACCGCCCTGCAACGCTTCGATGGCAAGCAATAATTTTCGGTCGGCCATGTCCCGGAGCAATGGAATGACATTTTTACGATCTACAATACGCTGCACATCTGCAACGGTTAAATCACCATTCACTTCTAGGGCTTCGATGATCAAGTATTCGTCGTCGGTGACTTCTTGGCTGTTGGACACATAATCGGGATGAACCAACAAGCGTGTCTCGCTGCCAATCCGGAATAGGGCTGGAAGCGCTGCGAGCATAACATCTCCCGGATAACAGACATAATAAGCGGCCATCCATGACCAAAAACCCAAAGTTACGGGCCGCAGCATGGGCTGCTGTTCCAATACACTTTCGATGGGTCGAGCGGTATAGTGTACCGGTGCTTGCTCATGTATTGCTTGAATTATACCGGTATATAATTTTTTTTTCAAGGGCACCACCACCCGCATACCTACAACCAGATGTTCCGGCCAATCGACAGGAATGCCATAGGTATAGGCCTTGGGTATATGCAAGGGCAATAAAACGTCTGCAAATCCAGCTTGGGCCATGTGTCCCAAAGTTAATCGCCAGCGGCAACATCCCCACGGCAATTCTACCCACAAAGTAGTTCGTGCAAAAAAGCTCCTTATTTTGTGGGATGAAATACCAAAAGCACCTCTTTATCTGCACCAACCAGCGCGCCGATCCCAACAAAAAAAGCTGCGGCACCGAACACGGCGAAGCCTTGGTGGCCCGATTTAAGGAACTCATCAAAACAAACAATCTCCAAATCGACATACGTGCGCAAAAAACGGCCTGCCTCGATGCTTGCCTGCAAGGGCCAAGTATGGTGGTTTATCCCGATGCGGTTTGGTATGGTGGCGTTCAGCTTTCGGATGTAGAAGAGATTTTTGAACAACACCTGGTCAATAACCAGCCGGTAGAACGCTTGCGTTTGTCCTTCCCAGCAAAAAAGTAAAATGACAAGTACCGCCCAATATAGTGCCATTGTCAAAGCCACCGCAGCCCGGCTCGGCTTCCAGTTTTGCGGGATAAGTACAGCCGATTTTCTCGAAGCTGAAGCACCCCGACTTGAAAGTTGGCTCAAACGCGGGCAACATGGTACTATGGATTATATGGCGCGGCATTTTGACAAACGACTCGACCCCCGCCAACTTGTTCCAGGGGCGAAGTCGGTGGTGAGCTTATTGTACAACTACCACAACCCGGCGCAAGCCACCTCTGCCGATGCACCCCGCATTTCGAGTTATGCCTACGGTGAAGACTACCACATCGTTATTAAGGAGAAGCTATTCGAAATGCTCGATAGTCTCCGTGAACAAATCGGCGCTATCCACGGACGGGTATTTGTTGACTCCGCACCTGTACTAGAAAAAGCTTGGGCGGCTAAAAGCGGCTTAGGTTGGGTAGGTAAACACACCAACCTCATCCACAAACAACAGGGATCGTGGTTTTTTCTGGCAGAGCTTATACTTGACCTTCCGTTGGCCGCTGATGGCCCTGTGCCCGACTACTGCGGCACCTGCACCCGCTGCATCGACGCTTGCCCTACCGAGGCAATTACCCCTTATGAAGTAGACGGCAGCAAATGTATCAGCTATTTCACCATCGAATTAAAAGAGCAGCTGCCCACCGAAGTTGCTGGCAAATTCAACAATTGGCTGTTTGGTTGTGATATTTGTCAGGAAGTTTGCCCTTGGAACCGCTTTGCCACCAAACACACCGAAAATCGTTTTGAGCCAGCAGCCGATTTGCTGGATATGACTTTGGGCGATTGGCAGGAACTTACCGAAGACGTTTTCGGACAACGCTTCAAAAACAGTCCTTTGCAGCGCACTGGCTTTCACAAACTGAAAGCCAATCTTACAAAAATATATTCTGACGCAAACATGCAACCTACTGGCGATGAAATTCGTCTTACCCCCAAATCATAGACTATGAAATCTAAATTAACCCCGCTACTCCTGGTAATAGGAGCCTTACTTACCACTGCATTTGTATTACACCCTAGTGACTCTGATTTGTCACAAAAATTTGAATTCCGCAATTTCAACGAAGTAAAAGTAAGCAGTGCTTTTACAGTGAATATTGAAAAAGGCGATGCGTACAGTATGGAAATCAGTGGTCCTGCAGACTTATTTGAAGGCCTGGAAGTTTCGCAGGACGGTGAAAAAGTCGAAATTAGCTACGATAAAAAGCGCAAAAATTTCGGCAGCAATACCCTCAACGTAAAAATTATTATGCCTACCCTTGAAAGCCTTGACTTATCGGGTGCTATTAGGGCCAAAATAAGCCACTTCACGAACGAAAGCCTACAAATTGATATTTCGGGCGCCTCAACGTGCGAGTTAAATGCAAATATCACCAATCTCAAAATCGACATCAGTGGTGCTGGTAACCTCAACCTTCAGGGCCGTGGCGATTTAATGGTTATCAATCTCTCGGGCGCCAGCAACGTGAAAGCACGCGACTACCAGGTAAAACGCCTCAACCTGAATATGTCGGGCGCTGGTGCGGCACAAGTTTATGCCAGCGAACAACTGGATGTGGAGGTAAGCGGCGTGGGTAGCGTTAAATATGGCGGTTCTCCCAAAATACTAAATAAAAAACTGAGCGGAATGGCTACCATTCAGCCTTTTTCGGAATAAGAATAGTCGGTAATACCTTTTGATAAGGTCTGGTTTGTTCGCAAACCAGACCTTTGTTTTTTAGCTAATTGTTCCTCCAAAGCACAATCCCGTTGGCTTTTCACGTTATTGTCTTATGCGTTGGATTTTATTGTTGGTGGTGTTCCCTGCCATGGTTGGCGCGCAAGCGAATCGCTCCCTCGAGCTTACCGAATACATTGGAAAACAATTGGCGGCCAGCCAGCTCGATAGCGTCAACGTTTGTTTTTCACCGGGCCTGCGGGCCAAGCTCACCACCGAACAATTACAATTGGTGTGGATGGGTTTGTTCAATCAATTTGGCCCGCTTCAAAGTGTTGGCAAGGCAAACAAACGGGAGGGCAGTGAAGCGACTGAAACCGTATTACCCCTCCGATTTGAACAACAAGAACAGCGGCTTTTATTGCGGTTCGATAGCCTCAACCGCGTAACCGCCTTCATTCTTCAGCCTGCGCTCGAAGCAGAAAACTGGCGTTATCCCACTTATGCCCGTGCCGATAGCTACCGTGAATTCAGCATGAAAGTGGTGAGCGATACCATTCGGCTGCCGGCTATACTTACGCTACCCAAAAACTGCAAAAAATGCCCCGTGGTATTGTTTGTCCAGGGGGCTGGTCCAAACGACAAGGACGAAAGTCAGGGGCCAAATAAAATGTTCAAAGACCTGGCCGTTGCTTTGGCCAGCCTGGGAATTGGGAGTCTGCGTTACGACAAGCGGAGTCTCGCTTATGGCCCTGAGCTCATGGAAGATCTACGGCGTTTGACCATTCAAACCGAAACCATCGATGATGCTGCAAATGCCCTGCTCTTGTTGAGGAAGGTGATTGAAGTAGATACCAACCGTATTTTTATCTTTGGCCATGGCATCGGTGGCATGTTGGCTCCCGCCATCGTCCAACAAGCACAATTACCGATACGCGGTCTAGTACTTGCTGCGCCTGCTGCCAAAACTTTTGCTGAATTGGTCTTTGAGCAGTACGTCTTTCTCGCCTCTCGGTCGGGTTTCAGCACACAAGAACAAACACTTTTAAAAGCACAAGAAAAAGCCAAAAAAAGGGCTATCCAACCAACATTGACCCCAGGTTTTCCGCAGGACAGCTTGCCCCTCGGCCTCCCTGCCGAATATTGGCTTTCTTGGCAATCCTACGATGTGGGAACGGCGCTCTGGCAAATTAACCAGCCCATATTGGTCCTCTCTGGCGATGCAGACTATCAGGTGCCCCCGGAAACAATCTTACATCTCAAACAAAAAATGATGGGCCGACAACAGCTGGACTACTATAACTACCCGCTTTTAAACCACTTTTTGATGCCAGCGAGCGGGGCAGCCGGACCGGAAGACTACCAAAAACGCAATAATGTCGCTGAACAAGTTGTGGTTGACCTCGAAAGGTGGATTAGAACCGAATCGCTCAAACCCTAACTAAACATAGGTTTTGCCTGGCTGAAAAAAGGCCAGCGCGGCTGACTCCGCAGAACCCATCTCCGGGTGATAATCGTATTCCCAAATTGCTTCGGGTGGCAACGACATAAGAATTGACTCGGTGCGGCCATTGGTCTTCAGGCCAAAAGTGGTTCCCTTATCGTACACCAGATTAAACTCAGCATACCTACCGCGTCGAATTTTCTGCCAAAATTTTTGCGCTTCACTCCAATTTTTATCCCTGTTTTGTTCTACCATATAGGTGTATATGGTGTTAAAATGATTGCCAACTGCCTGCATAAATGCAAAAAGTTTCGCTTTATCAAAACCCACTTGCTCCCGCTGGTGATCGTAAAAAATTCCACCAACCCCACGCATTTCGGCACGGTGCGGGATGTAGAAATAGTGATCGCACGCTGATTTCATCTGGGTATACCAGTCCACACCGTAGGCAGCACACACTTCCTTCAATTGTCCGTGAAACCACTGTACTTGCGCATAATCGGGATAAGCTGGTGTTAAATCAATCCCTCCGCCAAACCACCAATCGCCTGCATCTGTCTCAAAGTAGCGGACGTTCATGTGGATGATTGGGATATGCGGATTCAGTGCATGAATAACAAGAGAAACGCCTGTAGCATCGAATCGCTGTGCTCCGGGGCTTTCCTTTTTCAGTAATTCGGGTAAAGGGCCGAATACATGTGAAAAATTCACGCCGCCTTTTTCAATAATTTCACCCGACCGCAAAATCCGACTTCTACCTCCTCCTCCTTCGGCACGTAACCAGGTATCTTCCTCGAAGGGCTTACCATCGAGTAGGGTTAACTGGTCGCAGATGCTGTCTTGCAGCTTTTTGAGATAGGCGGTGATCTGCTCGAGTTCAGGCATTTACTTTTATTTAGCGATTATTTCGGCCAGTTTTTCTAGATAGTGTACATCTGTCTCGTCAAAATCATCCAGCCTATCGCTATCTACATCGAGGACCATGATAACCGTTCCATGGTGGAGCACGGGCACCACAATTTCGGAACGGGAAGCCGAACTACAAGCAATATGTCCTGGAAATGCATCTACATCGGGCACCAATTGTGATTTTGCTTCCAACCAAGCGGTGCCACATACGCCTTTGCCTTTTTTGATTCGGGTACAAGCTAGCGGACCTTGGAAAGGCCCCAATACCAATTCATCTCCTTTTACGAGATAAAAACCTACCCAGAAAAAACCAAAGGCTTCCTTTAAAACAGCGGCTATGTTCGCCAGATTTGCTATCTGATCGGTCTCGCCACCTAGGAGTGCTTCAATTTGTGGCAGGAGCTCCTGATACCGCAAATCACGGTCGGCATGGGCTGTAAAATGTATGTTTTCGGCCATAAAAATTCAATGTACACGGTCGCCGCGTAATTCCAGTTGGGGTAAAAGTTGCGCTTCAAAGTCGAGGTATTCTTGCCAGCGTTTGCGTACCATTTCTTTGGGTAGATAGTGTTCGGCCAAATCCATAAACAAACGATAATGCCCTGCTTCGCTTACCATAAATTCATGATAAAAAACCCGCAGTTCTGGGTCGCTGCATTCGAGTGATAACAAGCGAAAACGTTCGCAGCTCCGTGCTTCGATCAGCGCCATAGTGAGTAGCTTTTCAAGCAAAACTTTATCGGGGGTGAGTCCTTTTCGTTGAAATAGCCGCAAAGCATTCACGTAGTCATCTTTGCGTTTTATGCCGAGCTGAATATCGCGTTGTTTCATCAACTTCAAAACCCTGCGAAAATGCCCCCATTCTTCGGCCACGATAGGTGTAATTTCTTCCACCAACTTTTCTCTATCCGAAAACATAACAATAAGGCTGATACAACTGGCGGCAGCCTTTTGTTCGCAAAAAGCATGGTCAATCAAGATTTCCGCAATCGACTTTTCAGCAATATTAACCCAACGTGGATCGGTTGGGAGTTTTAAACCTAACATGGCGCAAATATAAGCGTGACATGCAGCCTTTTTGAGGAAATCACACAGTCAAAAAACGTCATATAATGTTAAGAATAAGTTAATTATATAGCAGCTACAGTTCCGTTATCCTATTTTCGACCCACTAAAACCCAACTCATGCGCTCAATTATCTATTTCCTAAGTGCTTTTTTATTCCTCTTGCCCGGGCCCACGGCCTCGGCACAATGGTGCCAACGGATCAGCGCCGATTATTTGGCGCCTGGTGTAAACATTGGTCTGACTCAAAACGATGGCAGTCAGTGGGTAGCAGGTCTTTATCGTGGATTTCTAGAGATACCAGGACCTGCCGGTCCGGTTCAATTTACCAGTTCTAGTTCCGGTGATGTAAGTGAATACCGCTATACCGGCTACATTGCCCGCTACCTGCCCGATGGCAGTCTGGCCTGGGCCAAAGAGATACGCTCAAACTTCAACCGCATGCGCATTCAACAGCTCACGGCTGTACCCGACGGTTCGGTGGTAGTGGTGGGCAGCTATAGCGGCCCTATCGTTTTTAATCTCGGCGAAACGGATCAGTTCGTGCTCCAAGGAACCAACGAATCCGTTTTCATGGCCCGCTTCCAAGCCAATGGCAGCCTCATGTGGGCGAAAGCCTTAACGGGCAATGGGCTGTTTTTTCAAGACGTTAGCTTTGCGCATTGGCACAACAACGAATTGTACTTGGCGGTCCGGCTCAACAATGGTGATATCGATTTTGACCCGGGTAGTGGCACAACCCGGCTATTTGCTCCATTTCTGTTAGCCAACCAACAAAACTATTGCTATGGTCGCTATACCGCAACCGGCGATTTTATGGCCGCAGGCGTTCTGTTCCGTGGCCCATTTCTCAGCATAGGACAACCACAATCTATTGGACAAAAACTAGCCTTACCACTTACTTTTAGCGATACTGTGCAGTTGTTTATGGGGCAAATCACTGCCGCACAAACACTGCGCGCTTCGGGTATACATGGCGCCGTTGTGCTGTCCTCAGATTTGACGAACACAAGCGCTATTTACCAGACAGTTGCAGCTTCAATCAACGACTCCACCACAGGGTTTTTAGTCGACATGGCCGTGATTGGCGACAAAATACACCAGATAATTGGGGTCGGACTTGGCACCGTTCAATTGAATCCCAACAATCCAAACGATACCATCACCAACCTATCTGGAAGCAACTTTACGCATTATGAGGTAGTATTAGACAGTCAGGCCAACTACCTCAGCTACCGTTTGATAAGTAGTTTTACCGGACCAACCGCCATTGCGCGTTATGCACGTGGTACTGCTGATTCTATGCTCGTTTTGTTCGGCGCACCCGGATTTACAGTAAATGGCATAACCTACAATTCCATACGTTCAACGGAGCAAATGGCTGGCGTCCTACGACGTGATGCCGCCGGCTTTGCATTTAAAAAGTCAGTTCGGGCTATCCAAAATGCGGTGCCGGCCTTAAGTGTTGGCGGAGGGCATAGCTATTTACAAGTTCGCTGGCAAGACAGTCTGTTTTTCGATCAATTGCTTTATCATCAGGCACCGCAGAGTCGACAGTTTATTGAAGTGTGCAAAATGAATGACAATGGCATTAGCCTCGGCAATGCAACGATAGCTGCCAATCGGCAAGAAGTGCGCTTGTATCCCAATCCTGCATCAACTACGTTGCAGTTAGCCCTGCAATCTGCAACGCCTACCCAAATCCGCTTGCTCGACGTACAAGGTCGCGAAGTGTATCGCAAGCAGTTGGTAGATGCGCTAAACGTCGACATTGATGTACACGCCTTGCCGGCTGGCTTGTATTTCTGTCGCTGGGAAAGTGCTGGTCAGCTAGGGCACATTAAATGGATAAAACAGTAGTTAATCTGCCCGCTTAAGTCGAAACCCGGACGTAAAAAAATGCTACCACCACGAACCTGTTTCTTTTGGCGAGTGAATGATGGCATCTAATTCTGCTTGCGTTATAAATTGTGCCGTATAAGTGCCACCTGAACTGATTATCTGACCGTAGAAAGAACGCATATGATTTCTGCTGCCTTTGTTCAGATTTTGATAAACAAATAGCATGTCCTGGTGATCGGTTTTAGAACTCCATTGATTTAAATCGTAGATGTCTGGGTCTTCGATTGTTGCACCTAGCTTAAACCCCTCTACAATAGCCATGTTCCCTTGACTTACGAGTTAATCATATAAATTTTGAAGGGTAGTCTCTGAAAATTCACCCACAACGTGGTTATCCACCGGATCGGCAAGTGAATACTTGTTCAAGGGGCTGAATATCGCATCAGTGTGTTTTTGCTCACTGTTCGCTAGATTGATAAAAATATTGACGTTCCACTTCGTATGGTGTGTAATGTAAACGTCATGCGCTAAAATTCACCCAAAAAAAAGCGGGCTTTCATCTTGTGATGAAAGCCCGCTTTTACTTTAAGGGAAATGGGTTAAGCCAATTGGGCTTCCAATTTACCTTTGAGGACATGCTTTGCCACCGCACCCACTTGTTTATCGACTATTTCTCCGTTTTTGAACAAGAGCAAGGTAGGAATGTTGCGGATACCGTATTTAACGGTTATGTTCGGATTGGCGTCAACATCTACCTTACCGATAACGGCTTTGCCTTCGAATTCGCCGGCTAATTCTTCTACAATCGGGCCAACCATGCGGCAAGGGCCACACCATTCTGCCCAGAAGTCTACCAATACCGGCTTGTCTGAGTTCAAAACCAAGGCTTCAAAGTTGCTGTCGTTAATTTCCAGTGCCATGAGATATAAATTAATTGCTTTAAAGGTGTAATAGTTTGTGCTCGAAGATAGTTCCAATCAATTCAGTTTCACTTCCTGAATGGGTAGTTTTTTGAGCTGATCGAAAAAGCTGTTGTCGGGAGAAATACCCCTTTTGCGGCTACTAAGTTCAACCAAGAGCTTTTCTTTGGCATCTACCAGCTTTACCCTCACCTTCATTTTACCTGGATGATTTTCAAATATTTCATCCAACGCATCAATAAAATCAGGATTGATCAAGTCGATGGCAAGACTGATGACTAATTCTTTGTACCGTTTTTCGCGTATTTCAGAGAGTAGTTCAATGCTATTATAGCGGATATATCCGATTTCATTTCCTTCTTTGCCTGTGAAAAACTCGAATCGCATACCTAACAAAAGCGAGGTACCTTCGATGACGAGGTGTTTATACATGAGGGCCTGTTCACCACGGAGCCGACAGCGGCGAATACCGTCATCATCTTCAATTAAAAATACGAGTACCTCTTGGTTTTTGGCGTCTCGGGTATGCTGTACATCGGTTACCAGTCCGGCCACAAATAGGTTTTTATTTACATTCGCGGGCTCCTCAATGGCCGCTATGGTGCAATTACAGAAGTTATTGATATCCACCCGAAAGGCGTCGAGTGGGTGGGCGGTGATATAAAAGCCGACCACTTCCTTCTCCTTTTTGAGTTTATCCATCAACGACCAAGGCTCGCAAGGAACCATGTCTGGTTCTACAATGTCAACAACACCAGCTTCACCAAAAAGGGAGGCTTGAGCTTGGTTTTTCAGCGCCTGGTATTGATTGCCAAAACGAATCGCTTTTTCAAGTAGGTTGGTCCCCTCCACTTCATGAAAGAAAATGCGGCGGTTGCCGTTTACCCCAGCAAATCCGTCGAAG
>Ga0105054_10006169_pt1 | contig 16834 bp, 14 predicted proteins | sample BON02_FD_78091 | JGI IMG/M metagenome (GOLD analysis project Ga0105054, IMG submission 78091) | Freshwater microbial communities from Lake Bonney liftoff mats and glacier meltwater in Antarctica - BON-02 (megahit assembly) | ecosystem: Environmental > Aquatic > Freshwater > Ice > Glacier...
AGCTGGCCGCCTTCGGGCAGGGTGATGCGTTTGGTCGCGCCGCGGGCGGCGTCGAGAAAATCGACCGCCAGGCTGTAGTTGAGGTCCTGGCCACGCATCTTCATGGCCGCGCCGCCGCGGCGACGGCCGCCGCCGCCGAACATGCTGGAGAGGATATCCTCCATGTCGTCCTCGCCCATGCCGCCCATGTTGGGGCCACCCTGGCGGGCACGGTATTTGGCGCCTTCCTGGCTGCCGGCATAGGCGTTGTAGAAACCGCGCTGGGTTTCGGCGCCTGCGGCGTCGATCTCGCCGCGATCGAAACGGCCGCGCTTGTCGGCATCCGACAGCAGCTCGTAAGCCCCCGAAACATCCTTGAACTGGGATTCGACCTTGGCATCGCCCGGATTGAGATCGGGATGGAGTTTCTTGGCCAGCTTGCGATAGGCGGCCTTGATCTCGTCCTGGCTCGCCGAACGGGCAATACCGAGAGTTTCATAGGGATCGCGCACGTGGATTCCCCTCAGAACCGACTTCAGACACAAAAAAGGGCGGCACCGACATTCCGGTACCGCCCTCTATGTAGGTATGGAAGGCTCTCAGTTCACGACCTTCCACGAACCATCGGGCTGCTGGCAAGCCGTGCCGAAGGCTTTCTGCACCTCGCCGCCCACGGTGACCGTGGTCTGGTATTCGCGGCAATAGTTGCCGGCGCCGTCATTGCCGTCACGGGTCGGCGTGATCGTGCCGGAATTGCCCGAGTCGGGGTTGTTCCAGGCAATGGTCTGGCCGACCGGCGCATTCGTGGCCTGCTGGGAGGCCTGCTCGGCATAGGCCTGATCGGCCTTGTCGAGCGAGCTGCCGATCTGGTTGCCGAGGAACGCACCGGCAAGACCACCGGCCACCGCAGCAATGATCTTGCCGCTGCCGCCACCGACCTGCGAGCCAAGCAGCGCACCGCCGGCGCCGCCGAGCAGCGTGCCTGCGGTTTCCTTGCCGCCCGCACCTTCGCAGGCGGTCAGGCTCAGGGCACCGGCCAGGGCCAGCGCGATAAATTTCAGTTTCATCATGGGCGTCACCTATGGTTTGTCGCGACACGGTGATACGGCAAGCACCGCTTGAGAATGGAATAGGCCGGGATTCCGGCCAGAACATGGCAGACCGCTTCCCGCCATGCCATATGCTAAATGGTGTTGATCGTTAACCGGTCAAACGCCTGTGGTGTGACCCTCGTTGCACTTATTGGAGAATTGCATGAGCCGGCTGGAGCAGCGCGACCCCTTCGAGATTTTCGCCGAATGGTTCGGCGAGGCCCAGACCTGCGGCATCAAGGAGCCGACCGCCGTTGCCGTGGCGACCGCCGACAGCCAGGGCCAGCCTTCCCTGCGCATGGTCCTGCTCAAGAGCCATGGCCCCGACGGCTTCGTCTTCTATACCAATTACGAAAGCCGCAAGGGCCAGGAACTGCTGGCCAATCCCAAGGCGGCCATGACCTTTCACTGGATGCCGCTGGGGCGCCAGGTGCGGGTCCAGGGGCGTGTCGAGCAGGTCAGCGCGCAGGAGGCCGACGCCTATTACGCCAGCCGCCACCGCGACAGCCAGATCGGCGCCTGGGCGAGCCAGCAGTCGCGCGCCATGGCGACGCGTTACGACCTGGAAAAGAATGTCGCCAAATACGCCGCGCGTTACGCCATCGGCACCGTTCCGCGCCCGCCCTACTGGTCGGGCTTCCGGATCGTGCCCCACCTCATCGAGTACTGGTCCGAAAAGCCCTTTCGCCTGCACGAACGCATCGTCTTCACGCGCGTGAACGACAGCGCGCCGTGGACGACCGAACGTCTCTTCCCGTAAGAGAGCCGGCATGGTGTCGCGCGAGGACATAGAAACCACAACCGTCGGCACCGTCGATGGCGCCGGCGCACGCCTGATGCGCTGGGCGACCATCGCCTCGGTCACCGTGGCCTGCGTGCTGATCGTGGCCAAGATCGGGGCGTCGATGATGACCGGTTCGGTCAGCCTGCTGTCCTCGCTGGTGGACTCCCTGCTTGATGCCTTCGCCTCGATCGTGAACCTGCTGGCCGTGCACCATGCCCTGCAGCCGGCCGACCGCGAACATCGCTTCGGCCATGGCAAGGCCGAACCGTTGGCGGGGCTGGCGCAGGCGGCTTTCATTGCCGGTTCGGGCGTCTTCATCGCCATCGAAGCGGTCCACCGGCTGGGCAGCGGCGAACCCATTGAAAACAGCAACATCGCCGTTGCCGTCATGGTGGTTTCGCTGGTCCTGACCCTGGTGCTTGTCGCTTTCCAGAACTTTGTCGTGCGCCGCACCGGCTCCACGGCGATCAGCGCAGACGCCATCCACTACCGGATGGACATCCTGCTCAACCTCAGTGTCATCGTCGCCCTGGTGGCTGCGGGGCAATTCGGCCTGTGGTGGTTCGATGCCGTCACGGCCCTGGCCATCTCGGCCTATATCGGGTGGAGTTCGTGGAAGGTCGGGGTGCGTTCCTACAACCTGCTGATGGACCACGAGTTTCCAGACGACGTGCGCGAGCAGATCAAGAAGATCGTCTGGAGCCATCCCGAAACCCGCGGCCTGCACGACCTGCGCACCCGCAGTTCCGGCATCCAGCCCTTTATCCAGCTCCATCTGGTGCTTGACCCGCACCTCTCGCTGGTGCGTGCACACGACATCTCCGACGAGGTCGAACTTCTGATCATGAACGAGTTCCCCGGGGCCGAGATCATCATTCACCAGGATCCGCTGGGCCACGAAGAACCCCACAGCCCGGTGCTGCCCGCGAGCTGACGTGAGCCAGACCGACCAGGACGCCATCATCGCCTTTCTCGCCTCGCCGGCGGCCTTCGACGGCACGGCACCCGTGCAGCGGATCGATACGCACTTCTCCGTGGTGACGCTGGCCGGCGAGCGCGTGTTGAAGCTCAAGCGCGCGGTGACCAACGATCTGCTCGACTACGGCAGCGTCGAAATGCGGCGGCAGGCCTGTCTGGACGAACTGGCGATCAACCGTCGCAGCGCTCCCGACCTCTACCGCGAAGTCCTGCCGGTGACGCGCGATGACCAGGGCGCATTGCGACTCGGCGGCGACGGCGAGGCCCTGGACTGGGTCCTGGTCATGCGCCGCTTCGACGAGGGCGGCCTGTTCCAGGATCTGGCGCAGCATGGCGCCCTGACCGAAACGCTCATCGACGGTGCGGCCGACGCGGTCGCCCGTCTCCATGCCATTGCAGAAACGGCGCCCGAGCGCGGCGGTCTCGAAGACATGCGCTGGATCGTCGAAGGCAACATCGCGGCTCTTGAGGGGGCAGGCGTCGCCCCGATCGAGCCCGCGACGGTGGCGGCCCTTGCACAGGCCAGCCGGGAGGCCCTCGAGCAACATGGCGCCCTGCTGGAACAGCGACGCCGGGAGGGCCGGACAAGGCGCTGTCATGGCGATCTCCACCTGGGCAATATCTGCCTGGTCGAGGGTACCCCGACCCTGTTCGACGCCGTCGAGTTCAACGACCGCATCGCCTGCTGCGACCTGCTTTACGATCTGGCCTTTCTGGTCATGGACCTCTGGGCGCGTGGCCATCACGGCCATGCCAACCGCGTGCTGAACCGCTATCTGTGGCGCACGGCGGATTGGCAGGGGCTGGCCCTGCTGCCGCTCTTCCTCTCCTGTCGTGCCGCCATTCGGGCCAAGACGTCGGTATGGGCCGCCGATGTTCAGGAAAACCCGGATGAAGCCGACCAACAGCATCGCCAGGCGACCGCCTATCTCGACCTTGCCCTGCATACCCTGCAGAGGCCGGCGGTTTCCATGCTTGCCCTGGGCGGCCTGTCGGGCACCGGCAAGACCACGCTGGCCATGGCGCTGGCCAGCGAACAGCCGGGGGTTCCCGGCGCCCTGGTCGTGCGCAGCGACATCCTGCGCAAGCAGCTTGCCGGCGTGCCGTTCGAGGAAAAGCTGGAACGCCGGGCCTACACACCGGAATCCTCCGCAGCCGTCTATGAACGCCTGGAGTCGGTCGCGGCGCAGGCGCTGGAGGCCGGTTTTTCCGTCATTGCCGATGCCGTCTTTCTTCGCCCGCAGGAGCGCGACGCGATCGCGGCCGTGGCCCACCGCGCCGGCTGCGCCTTTCGGGCGTTCTGGCTCGAGGCGCCTCACCCGATGCTGCATGAGCGGGTCGGCGACCGTCACCACGATGCTTCCGACGCCGACGCCTCCGTGGTCGATTTCCAGGCCTGCCAGGACACGCACGAGATCGCCTGGCCGCGCCTCGACACGCGGCATGGTCTGCGGGACGTCATCCCACGGGTCCGCCAGGCACGTTGAAGCGTTTCATGGCGCAGGCGGCCCAAGCTGCGTAACATTGCCGAAAAATACAGGCACCCGGGGAGACCACGCATGACCATCGCCAAGATTCTGGTTGCCGCCAGCGGCACCGCGGAGGGCCGTGCGGCCCTCGAGACCGCGTTCCTGCTGGCCAAACGCTTTGATGCCCATGTCGAGGCGATCAACGTGCGGCGCAATCCGCGCGATGCGGTCGCCTTCATGACCGAAGGCATGACCGGTGCCGTGATCGAGGAGATCATCGCCACGGCCGAGCAGGACATCGACCGGCGCGCCCACAAGGCCGAGGACGACCTCCATGCGGTCGCCACGCGCCATGACGTGCCGATCACCAGCCACCCGCTGCCGGGCCAGCTTTCGGTCACCTTCCGCGTCGACGAAGGACGCGAGGACGAGGTCATCGCCGAACGCGGCCGCATGTGCGATCTGGTGGTCGCCGCCCGACCGACGGCCGACGGCGATGCCAAGGAGGAGGTCGTCGCCGAGTCGGTCCTGATGGAATCGGGCAGTGGTCTGCTGCTGGTGCCGTCGGGTTCGATCACGGATCTCTCGGGCAATGCCGCCATCGCCTGGAACGGCAGCGCCGAGGCAGCGCGTGCCGTCCACCGTGCCATGCCCCTGCTGACCCGTGCCAAGGAAGTCGCCATCATGGCGCCCGAGGAAGGATCGATGCGCGGACCCGGCCCCGAGGCTCTCGCAGCCTATCTGGCGCTGCACGGGATCCATTGCCACGTCCACAACCTGCCGAGCAACTGGACCAACATCGGCGATGCCCTGCTCGAAATCGCCCATCAGGAAAAGGCCGCCTTCATTGTCATGGGCGCCTTCAGCCAGGGCAAGCTGCGCCAGTTGATCCTGGGCGGAGCGACCCGCTTCATGCTTAACCATGCGGATTTGCCCGTTCTTTTCACACATTGACGCTCGTCACATCGTTGCGTTGCACCGCTTGTCCCGCTTCGGGACAAGCGGTGCGATTCGATACGGTCGGGAAACCGGCCCGCGGTACGCAGCGCCTATGCAGCGGGACAACGGTTCGTGCCAAACGACGCAGCAAAAAAGGCCAGGGCGGCTTCCACCCATGGCGATGCCGGCTCGCTGATTGCTGCGGCCTTCGACCATTTGCCCGGCGCCGTGGTGCTGTTCGACCACGAGCGGAAGATTGCTTCCTGGAATCGCTCCGCCGCTGACCTGCTCGATAGCAGGGCCGACAGTTTCCATGCCGGCCTTCCCCTTTCCGAGATGTTGAGCGGCCTGCTGGAGCAAGGAGCGATCGACCTTGGAAGCGAGATGCCCGAGGTCTGGCACCGACGGATGCTGGCCGCCCACAGCGACGGCAACAGTTTCGATCAGGCCCTGAGCGACGGCATGGTGCTGCGGGTGCGCGTATCGCGCTCCGATGATTTCCTGATCGCGGTCTACAACGACATCACCGATCTCTATGGCCGCGAGCGCGAACTGCATGACAGCCGCCAGCGCCTGAAGCGCATGAACGAGATCAGCGTTGCCCTCACCGGCGAGAAGGATCTCGATACGCTGATCGAGATGATCATGCTGGAAGCCAAGGAGCTGACCGGCGCCGATGGCGGCACCATCTACCTCAAGGCCGAGGAACCCGGGCAGGCCGTGATGGTCGATGGCAAGCGCATCGACCGGCGGACCGGCGGCGACAGACGCCTGGGCGACCGCCGCCGGCGCGTCTCCTGTCCGCCCGCCGGCATGGCGGAACGGCGCAGTGGCAGTGACCGCCGCGACGGTCGCGACAGGCGCCAGACGCGCGAGACGCTGCGCTTTGCCATCCTGCGCAACGACACCCTGGGGATCGCCATGGGTGGCAGTTCGGGCATGGACATCACTTTGCCGGAACTGCCGCTTTACGATCTCCAGACCGGAGAGCCCAACCGCACGAATGTCGCGAGTTTTGCGGCATTGACCGGAAACACGGTCAATATTGCCGATGCCTACAACGCTGAGGGATTCGACTTTTCGGGGACCCGCCGCTTCGACGAGATGAACAGTTACCGTTCGACCTCGTTCCTGACGGTGCCGCTCAAGGATCGCAAGGACGTCGTGATCGGCATGCTGCAGCTCATCAACGCCCGCGACGGTGACGGCAACGTCGTGCCCTTCGATCCTTCGCTGCAACAGGACGTCGAGGCCCTGGCATCCCAGGCGGCGGTCTCGCTCGACAACGGCCTGCTGCTTGCCGCCCAGAGCCAGCTCTTCGAATCCCTGATGCGCGTCATGGCCGACGCCATCGACCGCAAGTCGCCCTATACCGGTGGTCACTGCACCCGTGTGCCCGCACTGACCGAGATGCTGGCCGAGGCGGCCTGCATGGCCACGAGCGGTCCGCTGCGCACCTTCGACCTCAACGAGGAACAGAAGTTCGCGCTCCATGTCGCCGGCTGGCTCCATGACATCGGCAAGGTCACCACGCCCGAACACATCATGGACAAGGCGACCAAGCTGGAGACGATCCACGACCGCATCACGGAAATCGAAACCCGTTTCGCCACGGCCAAACGCGACGCCGAGATCGCCTTTCTGCGCGCCAGCCAGGAGGAAGGCGCCGACCGGCCAGCCCTGGAGCACGCCTGGCGCGAGCTGGCTGCCGAACTCGACGACGACCTGGCGTTCCTGCAACTGGCCAACATCGGCGGCGAGTTCATGGCTCCGGAGAAGAAGGAGCGGGTTCACAGGATCGCCGCCCGAACCTGGCGCGACGCCGGTGGGCGGGCCACGCCGCTGCTTTCGGAGAACGAGGTCCACAACCTGTGCATCGACCGCGGCACCCTGACCTCCGAGGAGCGCAAGGTGATCACCGACCACATGGAGATCACCATCGAGATGCTCGAGCAGCTTCCCTTCCCCAAATCGCTGCGCCGCGTGCCGGAGTTCGCCGGGCTGCATCACGAGAAGATGGACGGCACCGGTTATCCCCGCGGCCTGACCCGCGACCAGATGTCGGTGCCCGCGCGTATCATGGCCATTGCCGACATCTTCGAGGCGCTGACCGCCGCCGACCGGCCCTACAAGCAGCCCAAGACCCTTTCGGAATCGATCCGCATCATGACCTTCATGAAAAAGGACCATCACATCGATCCCGAACTGTTCGACCTGTTCATCGAATCGGGCGTCTACCTCGACTACGCCAACCGCTTCCTCAAGCCCGAGCAGATCGACAGCATCGACGTCGATGCCGTGCTGGGCCGCAAGGCGCAATGAGCAACGCCGCGACGCTGCGCGATTTCGCCCCGGGCGATCTCGATGCGGTCGCAGACATCCTGCGTTGCGCCACCCGGAAGGCCTACAGCTTCATGGCCTGGACCCATACCGATGACAGCTTTGCTGCCTTCATCGCGCATACCTTGCCCACCTGGGATGCCGTGCGTGTCGCTGTCGCCGACTACAGGCCGGTGGGATTTGCCTGCCTGGAGGGCGATCTGCTCGATCAGCTCTTTGTCCTGCCCGATTGGCAGGGCAAGGGCATCGGCAGCCTGTTGCTCGACGACATCAAGACGCTTCGGCCAGCAGGCTTCAGGCTCTATACCTTTCAAAAGAACCTTGCTGCCCGCGCGTTCTATGAACACCGCGGTTTCGTCGAGACCGGTCGCGGTTTCAGCGAGCAGGAACAGGAGGCCGACATCGCTTACCGCTGGGATCCCTCATGACCGCCGATAGCATGCGTACCGTCGTCATCACCGGGGCCAGCCGGGGCATCGGCCACCAGACCGTGATCCGTTTCGCCAAGGCCGGCTGGCGCGTCATCTCCTGCTCGCGCGAGGACATTCCGGCCGAATGCAAGGTGGGACCCATGGCCCATCGCCACATTCCCACCGACCTTGCGGACGGCGACAGCATCGCGGCCTTCATCGAAGAGGCCAACGAGGCGATCGGCAGCGGTCCGGTGCATGCCCTGGTCAACAACGCCGGCGTCTCGCCCAAGACAAGCTTCAAGGAGCGCCTGGGCACGCTGAACGGCAGCCTGGATCACTGGCGCGAGGTCTTTGAGCTCAACTTCTTTGCCCCGCTGCTGCTGGCACGCGGTTTTGCCGCGCCGCTGCACCGCGGCCAGGGGGCCATCGTCAACATCACCTCGATTGTCGGCCATCGGGTCCACCCCTTTGCCGGCAGCGCCTATGCCTGCTCCAAGGCCGCGCTTTCGGCCCTGACGCGCGAGATGGCCGTGGAATTCGCTCACCTCGACGTGCGCGTGAACGCGGTCTGCCCAGGTGAAATCGAGACCGCGATGCTTTCACCCGAATACGAGGATCTGATTCCGCGCATTCCCATGGGCCACATGGGGACACCCCAGGACGTCGCGGGCGCGATCTTCTACCTCTGCGGCCCGGACGCGGCCTACGTCAGCGGCACCGAGATCATGATCACCGGTGGCCAGCATCTGATATGATGTCCGGCATGCGCGCGACTTGCCGCGCCATGCCAACGGGGAGAACACGATCATGACCGACAGTGCCGGAAGTCCCTCAAGTAAGGTTGCCTCAACCCTGATGTGGGAGGGGATCGCACTTATCGTGCTCGGCAGCATTGCTGTCATCGTGCCCGGCATCTTCTCGCTGGCGGTCACCACCCTGGTTGGCGTCCTGCTGCTGGTCGGCGGTGTCATCCGCCTCTGGCGCTGCCTGAGCGGCGGCGATGCCGGATCGCACCTGTGGCACATCCTGGCCGCCGTGCTTGCCGTGATCGCCGGCCTGCTGCTGCTCGTGAACCCGATGGAAGGCGTCCTGACGCTGACCGTCGTCGTCATCGCCCTGTTCCTGGCTGAAGGCGCCATGAAGGTGATCGGCGCCTTCAACATGCGCCCGGCCCATGGCTGGGTCTGGATGCTGATCAGCGGTGTGGTTGATGTCGTGCTCGGCGCCGTCTTGTGGTCGGGCCTGCCCGGAACCGCGCTTTGGGCCATCGGCCTGCTGGTCGGCATCAGTCTGCTCTTCACGGGCTGGACCGCCGTGATGCTCGCCGCCGGGCTGCGCAAGGCGGGTTAGATCGGATCGCCATGGGGTGGCATCGTTGGGGTGCCACTCCGGAGCCTGAGGGCGTTCAACATCGATACGTCAGAGCATCCCGCGCGCCGAGAGCCGGGAAAAACGCAGGCACAGCCACACGGCCGCGACCGCTAGGCCCGCAGCCATGCCCAGCCATAGGCCCGGCCCTTCGAGGCCCAGCGAGAAAGCGAGCAGAGCGGCCAGCGGCACCGCCAGCACCCAGTAGCCGGCGACCGAAATCCAGGCCGGCACGGCCGTGTCGTGCAGCCCGCGCAGGGCGCGCACGGTAATGATCTGGACGCAGTCGAAGACCAGGAACAGTGCTGCGATCGCACACAGCACGGAAACGATGCGGAGCGTCTCGGCGTTTGCCGGATCGTCGATGTCGAGGAACATGGCCGCCAGCAGCTCGGGACCGATCAGCAAGGGCACGGCCAGAGCCAGCGCGATGACGACGCCAAGCCCCATCGCGACAAATCCGGCCATGCGGGCGCCCGCAGGCCGCGCCGCGCCCATCTCCTGGGCGACGCGGACCGCCGCTGCCTCGCCGATGCCCATGGCGATCATCGCGCTCAAACCCACGACATTGCCAGCGACCTGATTGGCCGCCAGCGTGGCGATGCCGATGAGTCCGGCGAGCATGCTGACAACCACGAACATGGCGCCTTCGACAAACCCCAGCAGCCCGACGGGAAAGCCCAGACGCCAGATGGTCCGCCATTCGTGGCGGTCATGGCGTAGCAGTCCGGCCAGAACGCGGTAAGGCCTGGCCTCCGGCATCCACAGGGTATCGGCGACCAGTGCCGCCAGCATCAGCCAGTTGACCAGGGTCGAACCCCAGGCAGCACCGGCAATGCCCATGGCGGGAATTTCCACCGACCCGAAACCCAGCGGGAGCGTGGCACCGAACACGAGCACGACGTTGATGCCGAGGTTGAGCGGGATGGCCGCCACCGTGATCAGCGTCACGATCAACGGACGCGAGACACCGGCAACGAATCCGCGCAGCACGGTGAAATAGAGCATCGGCGCGATGCCGAAGAGGAAGGCGCGGACATATTGCCCGCCGAGTTCCACGATCACCGGAGACTGGCCCGAAAGCTCCAGGATGTTGGGAACGAACCAGGTGAAAACCATCACGACCAGCGAAAGCACAGTCGCGATGTGGAGACCTTGCCGTACCGCGCCCGCCACTGCTTCCGGCTTGTCTGCGCCAAAGGCATTGCCGACCAGCACCGCCACGATCGAGAGCAGGCCCATGGAGACCATCAGTCCCTGGAACATGACGCTGCCCGAAATGCCGGCGGCGGCAAGCTCGTCCGCGCCCAGCCGGCCGACGATGGCCTGATCGGTCCACCACATGCCCAGTTCGGCGACGTAGGCGCCGACCATCGGCAGGGCGAGCGTCAGTGTCCGCCCGGTCTCCTTGCGCCAGCCTGCCGCCGATGTTGCTTCCATGGTCGTATCGCCCGTTCCGCCGGGCCCCTCACGAGGGCAAGCCTTGTGGCAGAGCCCGGCGGCAGCGGCAACGCCTTTGCGTCAGGCCAGGCCCATCGCCTGCGTGTAGAGGCGCTGGAAGTGATGGACGCCGTGTTCGCTGATTTCGCTTCGGCCCTCGTCCACGATGAAGCGGCCCTGACCGTAGCCGCGCGACTTCAGGCCGCGATGGACTGCTTCGCAAATCGCCTTGTCCTCGGGCCAGAGCACGTCGCGGCCATAGTCGCTTCGGCTGGGGTGAACCTGCTCGCCCGGGCGCATGAAATAATCGCTGCGCGTCGTCGTCGTCTCGGGCCCCGTCGGCTCGACCGCGAAGGCCAGGAAGTTGGCCTGCCCCGGAAAGGTGCCGAAGGTCATGTTCGGCCACAGGTACCAGAAATCGCCGCGCTTCTGCTCGGCATCGGCCTCGACCGGATAGGCCACGTTGTCGAGTTTGTTGAGCCGGCTCTTGGCCGAGGACCACAGGCCATGGGTCGTCGTGCGATAGCTGTCCATGTCGATCAGGTCGCAGAACGCCGGGTGGGCCGGGGCGCAGTGGTAACACTCCAGGCAGTTGTCGATCAGGACCTTCCAGTTGAACGCCATGTCGTCCTCGAATGTGAAACCGACGTCCTGGCGCGTCTCGCGATAGGGCGCCAGTTCGCCCAGCCACGGCAGTTGCGCCGCAATGTCGGCAAACATGTCGCCTGCCTGCGATTCCAGCGTGGGTGCGGCAAGGTCCGGATTGACGAAGACCATGCCGAGATGGGCCTCGACCTGCACGGGCTTGAGCCCGAAGGCGGTCTTGTCGAAACCCTTGACGTTCTCGCTGTTGCGCGCGGCGCGCAGGTCGCCGTCCAGGCCATAGGCCCAGGCATGGTAAGGGCAGGTCACCACGGCCTTCACGTTGCCCTTGCCTTCAAGCAGGCGGTGGGCGCGGTGCTGGCAGACGTTGTGGAAGCCACGCAGTTCGCCATCGCGGCCGCGCACGACAAACAGCGCATCGGCGGGCAGATCGAGCGTGACGTAGTCGCCCGGATTGGCGACATCGGCCGCAGCGCAGCCATACTGCCAGGCGGCACCAAAGATCGTCTGTTTCTCGGCCTCAAAGACCGCAGGGTCGTGATAGAGCCGGCCGGGCAGAGTCCAGGCAATCTCGGCATCGGCGTCCACGACATGTTCGTCGGGCAGTTTCATCGTCGCGGCGTTGGCCATCGGCGTTCTCCTGAAGTCGTTCAGTTGAAGACGGGGGCGTGCCCCCGGCAGGCGGTTCAGACGAGGCCCATGGCCTGCGCATAAAGCCGCTGGAAATGGTGGACGCCGTGTTCGCTGATCTCGCTGCGCTCTTGATCCACGATGAAACGTCCCTGGTTATATCCCCGCGAAGACAGGCCGCGCTGCACCGCCTCGCAGATCCCCTGATCCTCGGACCAGAGCACGTCGAGGCCATAGGCCAGACGCACGGGGTCGAGCGTCTCTCCGGGCATGGCCAGGTACTCGCCGCGCGTGCTGGTGGTCAGGGCATCGACCGGGTCGATCACAAAGACACTGAAGGTCGCCTGCCCGGGCATGGTGCCGAACGTGATGTTGGGCCACAGGAACCAGAAGTTGCCCTTCCGGTTGGGCGCGTCGGGCGCAACGTCGTAGGCCGCATTCTCGTGGTTGAGCAGCCGGCTCTTGGCGCTCGACCAGCGTCCGTGCAGGGTCGTGCGGTAGCTGTCCATGTCGATGACGTCACAGAAGGCCGGGTGCGCCGGTTCACAGTGGTAACACTCCAGGCAGTTGTCGCAGAGCACCTTCCAGTTGAACGCCATGGCCTCGCGCACGTCGGCGATGGCGTCGGCGCGGGCCTCCCGGTCATAGGGACGCAGATCTCCGATCCAGGGCAGGTCGGCCGCGATGTCGGCGAACATGTCGCCGGCCTGCTCCTCCAGCGTGGGTGCATCCGGATCCAGGTTGACGAAGACCATGCCCAGCGCGGTCTCGACGCGGACACCCGACAGCGTGAAATCGGCCTTGTCGAAGCCCTTCACGTTCTCGCAGTTGCGCGCCGTGCGCAGCGTGCCGTCCAGGCCATAGGCCCAGGCGTGATAGGGGCAGGTGATGACAGCCTTGAGATTGCCGCGTCCGGTCAGCAGTTCATGGGCGCGGTGCTGGCAGACGTTGTGAAAACCGCGCAGCTCCCCGTCCCTGCCCCGCACCACAGCAATCGGCTGGTCGATGATGCGGAACGTGATGTAGTCACCGGCATTCTCGAGGTCGCTCGCCTGCCCGGCGTACTGCCAGGAGCGAAAGAAGATGCGCTCCTTTTCCGCCTCGAACACGGCAGGATCGCTGTAGTGGCGTCCCGACAGGGTGAAGGACTGTTCGGCATCGCGCGCGATGGGATGTTCGTCCCGCACGCCCATACGCATCACCTCGGCCATTGCCGCCTCCCTTGCCGTTCTCGCTGATTGGATGGCCGATTGTCCCGATCAGGGGGCCTTCCACGCAACTGATTTCGGCTGACAGCCTGCATAACTACAGGTTAGTTAACCGCCATGAACCCCCGCCTCCCCAGCCTTTCGGCGCTGCGTACCTTCGAGACCGCGGCGCGCCACCAGAGCTTCAAGAAAGCCGCCGAAGAACTGTCGGTGACGCCGGTCGCCGTGACGCGCCAGGTCAAGGCGCTGGAACAGGACCTGGGGCTCGATCTCTTCACGCGCATGCACCGGCGCGTCATCCTGACCGAGGCAGGGCGCGAGCTTGCGGTCGAACTCACCGAAGCCTTCCGGGCCATGCGTGGCGCGGTCGAGCGCACCCGCGAGCGCGCCGGGCGCCGCCTGCTGCGCATCGGCGCCGACCGGGTCTTCGGGGAGCGCTGGCTCGCCCCGCGCATTCCCGCCTTCGAGAAGCTGCATCCCCTGATCGAGGTCGAACTGACGCCGATCGACGACGACGAAGGCTGGATCGACGGCGTGATCTACTACGGCACCGCGCTCAAGCCCGGGCCGCGGCTGCACATCCTTTTCAGCGACACCGTCTTTCCCGTGTGCAGTCCCTTGCTGCGCCAGGGCGGCAGGCGTCTGGCGGTCCCCTCGGACCTCGCCCGCCACCGGCTGCTCCATGAGGGCTCGGTCGACTGGTGGCAGCGCTGGCTTGCGCTGGCGGGCGCAGAGGAGGTGGAGACGACGAGAGGGTCGGTCTATCTCTCGCAGGGCCAGGCCTACGATGCCGCCGCCGCCGGAGAAGGCGTCGTCATCGGCGATGACATCCTCACTTCCGGCGGCCTCCTGGACGGCACCCTGATCCGGCCGTTTGACCCCGTGTTCGAGGGCGGCGCCTATGCCCTGGCCCGGCGCGGACCCGATGGCGAACCCGCGATGGCGGCATTCCTCGACTGGCTTACGGCAACCTGCCGCGCGCACAAGGCCGAGATGCGGCGCCACCTGGGCCTCGACGCCGCACCGGTGGACGCTTCGGCAGGCCGAAAGAAATCCAGGCTCGCGGTACGCCCGGCCCGGACCGTCGCGGGTCACGCAGAGGGCGAGCAACCTTCCTAGCTGTGGCTCATCAAGAGATCGCCCTGGGCCCATCCGGCAGATCTGAGGCGATCGTCTTGTGGCGTCATCGGCCAATCTTCACGTTCTCGTACAATTCCCGCAGCACATGCTTGAACGGCAATCGCGTGAAATCGTAGCTCGCCGGGCCCGGCTCATCGACGTCGAAGATCTGCTGGAACAGCGGCGCCATGGCCGCGCGGAAATGGTTCTTGGCCTTGGCGGCCAGAATCCTGGTCTCGTCGAACCGTATGTCGTGCATCGCGTAGAACTCGGGATCACTGATGCCGCAGCAGACCGACGTCACGACGATCGAGAGGTTGCCCTTCCGCAACACCGCCGTCGGGCCATGATGCGTGATCAGCCCGTGGTTCTGGGGTCCGCTGTTGTTGTAGGTACAGTCGTCAACCAGCTTGACCACTTCGACCTCGGCCTCCACCGGCGTTCCGTAGGCCGAGGTCTTCTGGCCGCCCATGCGCGCGTGGATCGTGGCGCCGAGGCCGGCCTGCCGTGCAATCTGAACCAGTTGTGGATCGTGCAGAAAGCAGAATGCCGCCTTCCATGGCAATTCTGCCGCCAGAAGGCTGCGCAGTTGTTCGGGCGTGTCGCCGCCGCCGCCGGACCCGGGATTGTCGGCATTGTCCACGATGGCGATAGGAAACGCGGTATCGGCGGTCACCGTCGCAAGCACCTGCGCCATCGACGGCATGTTCAGGAAGAAACGACCACGATGGTCCCAAAGAACCTGCCCGATTTCCGCGGCCAGACGGTCGGCCAGCGGCTGGTCATTGTCGGTCAGCACCGTGACGCTGGCGCCTGCCATCGTGCAGTCGCCATAGGGAAAGCCGCCGTAGATCGTGATGTCCAGCGCACCTTCCTGGACCGCCCGAAGCTGGGCCTGCGCCACGACATCGTGCATCGGCCCGGCCTCGGTGGTGCGCATGTTGACCGATGGCAGCAACAACGGAAGCTTGGCAATCGCGCTGGTCGGGCGGATTTCGCCGCGGAACATGGCCAGCAGATGGCGCAGGGCCGCAGCGCCGACCACCCGCATATCGACATGGGGATGGGTCTTGTAGCCGACCGAAATGTCGAGCAGCCCGATGAGCTCCGGATCGATGTTGGCATGCAGATCCATCGTGGCGGCCAGCGGAACCTCGGGATAGGCGGCGCGGATCGCTCGCACCAGTTCCAGTTCGCACGAACGCCCGCCTTCCATCGCGGCGGCTCCGTGCAGGCTCAGGAAGATGCCGTCCCACGCGCTGCAGGCCAGGTCGGACATGAGTTCGTCGCGGATTTCCACGAAGAAGTCCTCGGGAATGTCGCCACAGGGATTGGCAGAGGCCATGCGGAAGAACGAGGCCTCCCAGTCCTTGTGGATATCGAGAAAGTCGAAGACGGCGCCGATTTCGGTTTCGGTCCCGCGATGTTCCTCGGCTGCGGCGGGGCCGTGACCCCATTCGCACTCGCGGAAACGCTCCTTGGTGCCCGGATCGACACTGAAGGAGTTGGTCTCGTGGATCAGCCGGAATACGGCCAGTTTCCTGGTCATTGCGTTCCCTTTTCGATCTGGGCTGGCGTTGCATCGATCGCCTGGACCAGCCCGGCGGACGCTGGCGCGCCCGCCGGTCGTTTACGGTCCTAGAACCCAGCCTTCACCTCTTCCCACATTGCCGCCACCTTGTCCTCGTTGGGCATGGGTTCGAGGAAGATGCCGTTATTGAGATAGCCATCGACGTCACGCGAGAGGCCCGCCGCCTGCAGCGTGCCGTCGTCGATCAGATCATAGACCCTGGCGTTGGAGTGGCCGTAAAGCCAGTTGGTCGTCTCGAACACGCCGGCTTCAGGCGAGATGAAGGAATCGATCAGGACGTGGGCTTTCTCGTACATGCCACGTTCCTTCGCGCTGGCATGGATGGTCAGGCCGCAGACCCAGGTGAGGACGCCCTCCCTGGGATTGACCCACTGCAGCTCTGCGCCCGAACCGGTCTCCGCGGCGGCCTCGACCGCGTGGGCCGACATCGAGTTCCACGCCACCGAGGCGACCAGTTCGCCCGAAGCAAGCGCCTGGGAAAGATCGGTGACACTGCTTGCCATCATGCGCAGCAAGGGGATCTGCCTGGCCAGCAGGTCCTTGACCTCGGCGATCTCGGCGTCGGTCATGTTGAAGGGATCGGCGACACCGGCATAGACCGCCGCAATCACGACGTTGTCGTTGATCGAATCGAAGTGGCCCAGGCGCCCGGCATAGGCTTCGTCCCACATGATGCCCCAGCTCTGGTTGGCCGGATCGGCCAGTTCGGGCGCCAGATCGGTGCGCACCATCAGGCCTGTGATGCCCCACTTCTGCGGCACGAAATAGTGCTCGCCACCGATCACCGTACCCGGGATGTCCTTGAGCGGAGGGAGCAGGTCGGGCCAGTTGGTCAGCAGGCTCGTATCGACCGGCGCCAGCAGCTCGGCTTCATGCCATAGC
>Ga0105054_10006171_pt1 | contig 16823 bp, 11 predicted proteins | sample BON02_FD_78091 | JGI IMG/M metagenome (GOLD analysis project Ga0105054, IMG submission 78091) | Freshwater microbial communities from Lake Bonney liftoff mats and glacier meltwater in Antarctica - BON-02 (megahit assembly) | ecosystem: Environmental > Aquatic > Freshwater > Ice > Glacier...
AGATGATCGACGATCTGCTCGATGCTTTCCTCGGCGGCGGCGGCGCCCACGGACGGACGCGCCCCGGCGCCCAGACCCTCGGTCACCTTCACACCCATCTGCACCTTTGCGGGCGCGGTGGATTGCTGCAACGCCTGGGCGTCGGTGTTGGCCACCACGAACTCGACCCCGTCAAGCTGTTTGGCGATCATGTTGTTCACGGCATTGCCGCCTGCCCCGCCGACACCGAAAACGGTGATCCGCGGCTTCAGTTCGTCCTGTCGGGGCATCATGAGATTGAGTGTCATTGGGTCTGTCCGCCTGTTTTGATCCCGTTTTCGGGGTTTTCTGCCGCTGTTTTCAGTAATCCTAGCCTTTGCGCCGCGCCACGTCACCAGAAAAACACGAAAATACCACAAAATATAGTCGAATTTTCGGGGGTTTCAGCGGCATTTCGCCAGTTTCACTCCATCTGGTACTTACCAATTGTCCTTGAACCATTTCACCGCCCGTTTCAGCGACCGCGAGGGATAGCGATCGGCCGGAATTTCAAAGTCCCACCATTCGTCCTGGGGGTGGGCGGCGAACAGGCACAGGCCGACCGCGCTGGCAAATCCGGCACCCGTCGCGGCCTGTGGCAACCCCTGCACCCGCAGTGGGCGGCCGATGCGCACCTGCTGGCCCAGAATCTTCGGCGCCAACCCGTCCAGCCCCGGAATCTGCGAACCACCCCCGGTCAGCACGATCTGCTGGCTCGGCAGATGCTCGAACCCCGCCCCGTCCAGCCTTGTGCGCACCTCTTCGAGAATTTCCTCGACCCTGGGGCGCATGATGCCGATCAGTTCGGCGCGCGACACGGTGCGCCGGTCCAGTTCCCAATCGCCGGTCTCGCCGCCGATCTCGATCAGGTCGCGGTCGTCCATCCCCGTGGCCACGACGCCGCCATGCACGGTCTTCAAACGCTCGGCCAGGGCCAGCGGCACCTGCAACCCCTTGGAAATGTCGCTCGTCACCTGATCGCCGCCCAGCGCAACGTTGTCGGCATAGATCATGTGCTTTTTCATGAAGATCGACAGGCCCGTCGCGCCGCCCCCCATGTCGATGCAGGCCGCACCCAGTTCCTGTTCATCCTCGACCAGGCTCGAAATGCCGCTGACATAGGCCGACGAGGCCAGGCCGGCCAATTCCAGATCGCACCGCTTGATACAATACAGCAGGTTCGAGATGACATTTCCGTCCACCGTCAGGATGTGCATGTCACAGGCCAACTGGCTGCCGATCTGGCCCCGGGGGTCGGCCATGCCGCTGCGATGGTCCAGCGCAAAGTTCACCGGCTGGGCGTGCAGCACCTCGCGCCCCTCGCCGAAATCGGGCACGTCGCAGGCGGCCATCACCCGCGCCACATCCTGTTCGGTGACGTTGGAATGTTCCACCTCGATCTGCCCGGCCAGGCCATAGGAGCGCGGCGCACCCCCCGCCAGACAGGCGATCACATGATCCACCCGCACATTCGCCATCTTCTGCGCCGCCTGAACGGCGGTGCGGATCGCGCGCTCTGTCTCCTGAATTGCGTCCACCTCGCCAAAGCGCACCCCGCGCGACCGGGTGGTGGCCGCGCCGATCACCCGAAAGCTGCTCTGCCCGGCCAGCGACCCCACACCGTCATTCTCGGGAAACCCCTCGGGGCCGTCGAATCGCAGCACCAGGCAGGCGATCTTCGAGGTGCCCACGTCGAGAATGGCGATCACGCCGCGCTGCATCGCCGCGCGCCGCATCGCCCGCATCGCCCGCTGGGATTGATAGAGGTCCGTCATCTCAGTTTTCTCCCAGTTCCAGAACACGGATTTCGCGCAATGTGTCGGCCGCCCCGTCGCCAAGCTGCACCGTGGGCCGCCGGGGATTGCGCATATCCACCGCCAACACATCGCGCGCCAGCAAATCCTGCGCCTCGTCCAGGGCCAGCACCTGTTCCAGCGCGCGCACCGGATCGCTCTCGGGCAGGCGGATCACCTGATCGCCCGCCAGCACCACATCCCAGCGCCGCTCGCCCACCCGCACAAGACCGCGCAGCCGGTCGGAAAGGGGCAATGCGGCAGCAATCAGCGCCGCAGCCTCGCCCACCGCCCTGTCCGCGCCCGGCCCCGCAATCACCGGCAGATCGGGGCGTTCGGCGCGCAGGGCCAGGGGCTTCACCCGGTGCCCGTCTATATCCAGCAGATCAAGCGTGCCGTCGTTGCGCCAGATCGCCACCGGCACCCGCTCGACGATGGCCAGTTGCAGCACCCCGCCCGGGCGCACCCTGAGATCGGCCCGCGCCACCGCATCCAGCGCCGTGACATCGGCCAGCATGCGCGGCAGGTCCAGATCGAAGGACGACACCGGGAAATCGATCGGCAACGCCTCGCGGATGTCATCGGCCACCCCCGGCGAGGCCCCGTCGATCGCCATCAGCCTGACCATGAACTCGGGGCGTTCGCGCACCGCCGCCTTCACATCCTCGACCATCAGCGTGACCCCGTCGCGCCGCACCTCATCGGCCAGATAGGTGCCGATGAACAGCGCCACCGCAAACACCGGCAGCCCGACCCAGACCAGTCGCCGGATCATCGGCGTCATCCACAACCGCTGCATCCGGTAAGCCATGCGCGACGGTGCCGGGTCACGGCGCGGGGCGGGGGCAGGTGTCATCTGTTGCATGAGGCGTCCTCGACCATCCAGGCGCAAAGCTTGCCGAACGCGATGCCACAATGGGCCGCCTGTTCGGGGGCCAGCGATGTTGGCGTCATCCCCGGCTGGGTGTTGGTTTCCAGCAGGATCAACCCGTCGACGCCCCGCCCCTCGTCCCAACGGAAATCGGTGCGGCTGACCCCCCTGCACCCCAGCCCGTCATGGGCGCGCAGGGCATAGTCCAGACAGGCGGCATGGATTTCGGCGGGCACTTCGGCGGGCACCACATGGCGCGATCCGCCGGGTTTGTACTTGGCGTCGTAGTCATACCAGCCATCGACGATGATATCCGTGACCGTCAGCGCCCGGTCGCCCATCACCGTCGTGGTCAACTCGCGCCCGGGGGCATAGCGTTCGACCATCACCCATTCGGGCATGTCGCGGGCCAGATCGGGCGGGCCATTGGCCGCCTCGTGCACAAGGTACACCCCGACGCTCGATCCCTCGTTATAGGGTTTCACCACATAGGGTGGGTCCATCACATGGGACGCGCGCACATGTTTTGACTGCGCCAGCAGCGACGCCACCACCGGCAGCCCCACCTTGCGATAGGCATCCTTGGTGCGCTGCTTGTCCATCGCCAGCGCCGAGGCCAGAACGCCCGAGTGGGTATAGGGGATGCGCAGCCATTCCAGCAGGCCCTGCACACAGCCATCCTCGCCCCAGCGGCCATGGAGCGCGTTGAACACCACACACGGCGCCGTTTCGACAAGACGCGCGGGCAGGTCGGGCCCCGCGTCCAGCGTGACCACCTCGAATCCCTCGTCCCGCAGTGCGGCCGCGCATTCGCGCCCCGACGACAGAGACACCTCGCGCTCGGCCGAGGGTCCGCCCATCAGTACCACAACCTTGGGGTTTGTCCTGCTCGACACACCCGCCACCTATCGCCTCACATGGCCTTTCCGGCCATTTTTCCGCCCTTGAGGGCTGATTATCTGTCTTGTCTGCCTGTTCACACGTCGCGTTCATCCAGGAGGGCCGGTTCGCCCACACGCATGATTTCCCACTCTAACCGAATCCCGCTCTTTTGAAAGACCTTTTCGCGCACCTCTTCGCCGAGACCCTCAAGATCGGTCGCCGTGGCATTTTCGGCATTGACCAGAAAATTCGGATGCTTCGGCGACATCTGCGCGCCACCCCGCCGCGCGCCGCGCAACCCCGCGTCGTCGATCACCTTCCAAGCCTTCAGATCGTGGCTGTCATCCGCCGCGCCGGTGCTGGAAAACCCGCCCGGATTGCGAAACGTGCTGCCCGCCGTGCGGTCCTTGGTCGGTTGGGTCGCGTCGCGCCTGGCCAGTTGATCCTCCATCCTGTCGGCCAGCGCCCGAGGGTCGCCCGGCGGCCCGCGCAACACCGCCTCGACCAGCACCGCGCCCTCGGGCAGATGACTGCTGCGATAGGCGAACGCCATGTCGCCCGGTGTCAGGTGCAGCACCCGGCCATCCCGCGCGATCGCCGTGGCGCTCTCGAAGCAATCCGCCACATAACTGCCATAGCACCCGGCGTTCATCCGCACGGCGCCCCCGATGCTGCCCGGAATGGTGCGCAGGAACGTCAGATCAACCCCCGCCCCGGCCGCCTTTCGCGCCACATGGGCATCCAGCGCCGCCGCCCCCACGGTGACGGTGTCACCCGACACCGCAATCCCGTTGAACCCCCGCCCCAACCGCACCACCACCGCCCGCACCCCGCCATCGCGCACGATCAGATTGCTGCCCACCCCCATGGGAAACACCGGGATGGCGGGGTCAAGATCGCGCAGAAACCCTTGCAGATCATCGCGGTCCGCCGGCTGGAACAGCCAATCCGCAGGCCCGCCCACGCGCAACCATGTGAGATCGGCCAGAGGACGGTTGGCTGTGAGGGGGCCACGGGGGGTGGGAAGGGTCATGGGGATGCACCTGTAGTTTTGTTGTTCTTCGCACCCCTATGGTGGAGGACCAAGCTTGTCCCCGATGAAGCGGATCAAACCCCAAAGCCCTTGCCCGCGCTTTTCCCATAGCAACGCAGTATCAGCACTCTCACCGCCCACCTTGACAGCTTTCTTGGCGCGTTCGAAATAGACGCCCGCTGTGGCACTGACCTTGGCCATCTGAAAATCAATCTCACGTTTCAGACTGGAACGCACTTCGGGGGTAACTGCGCCTTCCAGTTCTCGAATCTTGCGATCAATGCTGTCGATCACATCGTCCAGAACAGCGATATCAATTCCATCAAGCGGCGGTAACTGCCCGCCCGACCCGCTGCGCAACGCCTCGACGATCATGCGCAGATCGCGCAAGACCTGCCATGGGTCGGCCTCATCCTCCATGCGTATCTCACGCAATGTCGAGAACCGGGCCAGAGTGTGGGCAAAGTGGTTGCGGATCAGGTCTTTCAACTTGCCGACGACCATCTGGAAAGGATCGGCCATGGGCCCGAATTCGCGGCGGGTGTCTTCGCGCGCTGCGGTATTTTCCAGAATGCTGCCCCATTCCACCAACTTGCCCACACGCAGCGCGCCCAGCGTTTCGGCGTTCGCCATCTCGTCCAGTATTTTTTGCAAATAGACGCGCGCCATCCCGCCACCCTGCATCCCGGTGCCCTCGGCTGCAAAGGCAGAGCACAAGGTGGCGATATCTTCGCGCAGGTCCACGGCGTCGGTCAGGAATTCCGACAGGCCGGCAGGATCGTCAAGCTTCTGCCAGTCCTGCGGCAAAGGAACGGCCAGCATGACGTGGCGCAGGGCATCGAACCGAAAATCATACAGCGTTGTGGTGAACAATTCTATTGCCGGGGCTGTGCGATACTTCGCCACAATCTCGGCGATCATCGGGTTCACCACGTCCGGCCCGGCGTCCCAGTGTTTGGGGTCGATCAGGGCGATTTCGGCGAGCATGGGCCAGTTTTGTGGGCGACCGGCCAGGATGTCGTCGTACCAGTCGATCCAGAATTGCCAGTCGGGGGTGGCGGTGGCTTTCAGGGCTTGCCAGGTTTCGTCAAACGGCTGCACGCCACCATGCCAAAGGCGAGGCGGCGTTGCCAGATTGCCGTCGGCGAGAAAACGGGCATCAACGGAAAGTGATGCCCACGCAACGGCGTAGGCTTCGGCGACGGCAGCGGGCGAACGCGGGGAGGCATAGCCAGAGGCGTCTGCGGCGGCGAAAGCGGCGGCGGCGGCAGTGCCAAAGGCGTCGGCTTTGGAGGTGGCGGTGGCGGTGCGAGTGGCGGCTTGGGCGGCGGAAGCCGAGGAGGAGAAGAAGTCGGCGGACGCGAAGGCGAAGGCGTCGTCGGCAGATGTGGCGGCGGCTTTGATTTTATCGGTAGGTGAAACTGCCGCTACCGATGGTATCAGGGTCAGCCGCAGTATCATGATCGGTGTAGGATCACCTTTGCGCGCGTCCGATCCGGAAAACATCTCCCACGCCGGCGGCAGCACCCGCAGCGCACAGCGACTGGCCAGCCACACCGCCATGGTGCGCGCCTTTTCCTCGCCCACCTCGGCGGGCAAGGCGTCAAGCCAGGCCCTGAAACTCTCTTTGTCAATGATCCCGCCCGCATCCATCGCCGCACCCTGCCCCAGTTCGCAGACCCGGGCAAGCGCGGCGAAACCGGGTTATCGCCGCAGATACAGACCCTCGAACGCCTCGGGCGCCACGGCCCTGCCGCCCAGATAACCCTGCATCAGGTGGCACCCGGCGTCGGCCAGCCAAACGGCCTGCGCGGCGTTCTCGACCCCCTCGGCCACCACCCGGATGTCCAGCCCATGGGCCAGCGCCAGGATCGTGCGCACGATCTTTTCCGTGCCCGTGTCCCCCGGATGCGGCGGCAGGGGCGCGATGAAGCTCTTGTCGATCTTGATTTCCGACACGGTCAGCGTCTGCAAGTACCCCAGCGACGAATAGCCGGTGCCGAAATCGTCCACCGACAGCGCGATCCCGGCGGCGCGCATCTGCGACAGGTTGGCCCGCGCGGCGGGCGACATCGACACCAGCGACGTCTCGGTGATCTCGACGCTCACCCCGCCCGGCGCCACGCGTTCGCGCGCCAGCGCGTCCAGCAGACGGCGCGCCAGGGTCTCGTCCTCGAAGCTGCGGGGCGACAGGTTGACGCTGGCGGGGATGGCGTGGCCCGCACGCCGCCACCGGCCCATCTGGCAGGCGAAGATGTCCATCACCCGGGCGTCGATCTCGGTGATCACGCCCGAGGCCTCGGCGATGGGGATGAATTCGTCGGGGCTGATGTCGCCCAGCCCGGGCGCATGCCAGCGCAGCAGCGCCTCGGCCCCGGCAAGGGTCAGCCTCAGCGGGTCGGCGGTGACAGAGAATTTCGGCTGGAAGGCCAGCGCGAACTGGTCGGTGCCCAGGGCATGGCGCAGCGCCTGCACCACCCGGCCGCGCCGCGACAGGCGCGCATCCATCGACCTTGTATAGCGCGCCTGCCGGTTGCCCCCGGCGGTGCGGGCGGCGAAACTGGCCACCTCGGCCTGGCGCACAAGGGCCTCGGGCGCCTCGCCGGGGCCGGTCAGGCGGCTGATGCCGATGCTGGCGGTGACATAGACGGTGATCTGGTCCAGATCGAAGGGGCGCGCGATGGCGGCGCGCAGGTCGCGCGCCACGCGGTCGGCGATCTGCGTGCCCCCCGGCACCAGCACCGAGAACGCGTCGCCGTCGCTGCGCGCGAGGGTCGCGCGATCTTCCAGCAGTCCGGCCAACCGGTCCGACAGGGCGCGCAGAAGCGCGTCGCTGACCGAGCGGCCCAGCACCGTCTTGACGCAGCGGAAGTTGTCGATGTCGACGATCAGCACCGAGGCGCCCTGTGCAGGCATCGCCCGGGCCAGAACCGCTCCGAACCCGGCGCCATTGGGCAGGCCGGTCAACCCGTCCTGCTCCGCCGCCCGCCCGGCGCCGCGCATCACCAGCAACACCAGATCGCCCAAGGCAGCCAGCACCGGGTCGCGCACCGGCCCGGCAGGCGTGCGGCCCGCCGCCGCGACATGCAACAGCCCCGCAAGCCGACCGGCGGCCCGCAGCGCCACCAGCAGGACCGGCGTGTCGGGCAGCGCGGGAAACGCGTCACCGGGCGGCAGGCAAAGCGCATCGGCCCGGGCCAGATCGTCCGGTATCCCGGCAGGCTCGAAATCATCGCCCGGCGCATCCGCCGGGGGCGACGAGGCGGCAAGGCGGGCAAACCGGCCGGACCGCGCCGGGGCGAACACCTGCACCGCGCCCCCGCCGAAATGCGCGCCGATCAGGGCCAGCGCCGCAAGCAGGCCCGCCTGCCTCGCCCCGCCCTGCAGGGCAAGACGGCTGAGCGCCGCGATCAGCGCCGGCCAGCCGTCTGGCACCGCCGCCACATCGCCTGTCATCGAGTTGGACGCCGCATCGCCCGACGCGGCCATTTCAGCCGCATCGCCCGACACGACCCCTTCAGCCGCATCGCCCGGCACGGCAGACGGGCGCAAACCGCGCGTCAGGGCATCAAGGGCCGTACGAGAGGGTCTGCTCACCTGTGCCGGTCTTCCGATTTTCGCTTCCTCGCAAGAGATAAGCGCGTGCCAATCCAAGGGCTGTCTGACGGGCGCGCTCATCCTGCGATGGCCAGCGCGCCCTGCCCATCCTGGTCAGCATAGACGGTTCTGGCGCGGCCCGCCATCTTGGCGGCATAAAGACGGTCATCGGCCAGCTTGAACATCTCGCTGAAGCCATGGCCCTCGGTTTCGCGCACGGCCAGACCGGCGGAAAACGACACCGGCACGCGGTCGGAGGTGCGCGCAAAGCTGTCAACGGCCAGATCGGTGCGGAACTTGTCCAGCTTCGCCGCCACATCCCCGATCGCGGCGTCGGGAAACAGCACCACGAACTCCTCGCCGCCCACACGGTAGATCGGCAGGGCATCGGCCAGACGGGTGCGCAGCAGGCGGGTGAAATCCTTCAGCACCCGGTCGCCCACAGCATGGCCATAGGTGTCGTTGATCTTCTTGAAATGGTCGATGTCCAGCAGCGCCATCACAGTGCCGGCACCGTGGGCGATGAACGCAGGCTCGACACCCCGGCGGTTGTTCACGCCGGTCAGCGGGTCAAGGTTCAGCTGGCGTTCCAGCTCGTCACGCTGCAATGCGAGGTCGATCAACCGCGTCTCGGCGGCGCTCAGGGCGGCCTGAAGCCGGGCGTTGGCCACACGCTCGTCCGCCGTCTGGTTGGCGCAGATCAGCCAGGTCAGGCCCACAAGGCCGACGCAGATGGCATAGGGGGTGGGATCGAAGGCGGCGCCCTCATGGCCCAGCATCGCCCAGAACAGCGTGACCGCCAGCGGCAGGGCACTGGCACAGACCAGAACCGCAATCAGGCGACCGTTGCGCCGGTCGAACCGGGCCGCCAACTCTGCGAAGGCGCCCTGCAGGAACGTGCCGTTCTGTGTTGTTGCGGGTGTCATTGCCATGTCGGTGCGCCGTTTCTTCAGGACTGCGGCGGTTATCCACCCCAGGGGCACGCCGCCAGTTTCACGGTCTGGGCCCTGCAACAACGTTAACCAAGCAAAGGTGGCGCGAATCGGCATCGTCCTGTGGCGGGAGTGGTACTTCTTGTGGCCGGTGGCGGGGCAGATGGGCCAAAACCCGCCACGGTTTCGCCCCAGTCCGCCGGACCGCACCCGAAGCCGCGCCCGAAGCCCGGTGTCGCCAAACCGCAACCCGTAGCAAAAAACCCGGGCTTGCGGCGCAAATCGTTAATTCACGCTGGCAAAACATCGACTTTGCAGGCTAAGGGTGACGTGCGGATACCTTGAGAAGCTCCTGAAACGGGGACCGGGGTCCGCACCGAGCAGAGTAGACCCATTATGAAGAATGACACCCGTCTTTCCAAGGAAAGAGGAAATGCAATGAATCATGCCCTCCCCCGCAGCCCCCTGCCGGGCCTGACAAACCGTGTGCTGCGCCGCAGTGCGCTGTGCGCGACGCTGGCCCTTGCGGCCTGCACCACGGCGCCGGGGCTGGGCAGCTTCGGCGCCGATGTCAGCCGCGCCGGCGTCCAGTATTCCCTCGGCCGCCTGAACCAGACCTGGACCGCGACACCCCAGGCCTTGCTGATGATCCAGCGCACCGGGGCCGGCGAAGGCACCCAGATCGTCGCCCTTGAAAACAACACGACGCTGGAGGGCGACAACTTCCTGTGGTTGCGGGCCCATGGCGGGCGGCCCGCCGGGCGTTTCGACCTTGACGGCATCGTCACCCGGGCCGGCGGCGTACCCGCGCCGTTCCGCAGCCTCGACAACCGCAACCTGCGCACCGGCAACGACAGCCTCGGCCCCTATTTCTGGCAGGAATGGCGCAGCGGCGCCGCAACCAACTGCGTCCTCGCCCTGCGGCGTCTGGACAGCGGCACGCGCAGCCTGCCGAGCGGCACACGCTCGCTTGAGGTGTTCCTGCGCAATTGCGTCGATGGCCCGATCGAACAGGCACTGGCGCCGATCCTCGATGCGCAGATCCGCCTCGGCACCGCGTCGGGGCCACGGGTCATGTCGCCCCTGGCCGCACCCCGCAACTGATCAGCGGGACCGCACCCGTGACGGAGAGCCGATGACTGCCAAGAGCCCCAGCGGCCGCACCCAGAACCGCACGGTCTTTGCCCTCTGGGTGCTGACCTTCATTCCCATTGCCGTTCTGGTCAGTGTGCCCACCTCCACCGGCGGGCAGGCTTTCCTCGGGATCGTCGCCGTACTGATCGTGGCGCTGCTGAAACCGTTCACCGGCGCCATGGTGCCGCGCTTCGTGCTGCTGGCCACGGCCACCGTGATCGTCATGCGCTATTGGCTGTGGCGGCTGCTGGAAACGATCCCCGATCCGTCGTTCTCGGTGGCGTTCCTTGTCGCGGTTCTGCTGCTGGTCGTGGAAACCTATTCGATCCTGGTGTTCCTGCTGAACGCCTTCATCAACGCCGACCCCACCGCGCGCCCCTTCCCGCCCCAGGTCACGCCCGACAAGCTGCCCACCGTCGACATCCTGGTTCCGTCCTACAACGAACCCGTCGAGATGCTCAGCGTCACGCTGGCCGCCGCGCGCAACATGATCTATCCCGCCGACAAGCGCACCGTGGTGCTGTGCGACGATGGCGGCACCGACCAGCGGTGCAATTCCTCCGACCCCGAACTGGCCGCCGCCTCGCGCAAGCGCCGCGCCGACCTCCAGAAGCTCTGCGCCGAACTGGGGGTCAAATACTCCACCCGGGCCAAGAACCTGAACGCCAAGGCCGGCAACATGTCGGCGGCGATGGAGGATCTGGACGGCGATCTGGTGGTGGTGTTCGACGCCGACCATGTGCCGTCGCGCGATTTCCTGGCCCGCACCGTGGGCTATTTCGCCGACGATCCCAAGCTGTTCCTGGTGCAGACGCCGCACTTCTTCATCAACCCCGACCCGATCCAGCGCAACCTGCAACTGCGCGCCGACTGCCCGCCGGAAAACGAGATGTTCTATTCCCGCATCCATCGCGGTCTCGACCGCTGGGGCGGCGCGTTCTTCTGCGGCTCGGCCGCCGTGCTGCGCCGCGCGGCGCTGGACAGCGTCGGTGGATTTGCCGGCGAAACCATCACCGAAGATGCCGAAACCGCACTGGAAATCCATTCCCAGGGCTGGAAAAGCCTGTATCTCGACCGCGCGATGATCGCCGGGTTGCAGCCCGAAACCTTCGCGTCGTTCATCGAACAGCGCGGCCGCTGGGCCACCGGCATGATGCAGATGCTGCTGTTGAAGAACCCGCTGTTCCGCCGTGGCCTGCGCGCGCCCCAGCGCCTGTGCTATATCAACTCGATGAGCTTCTGGCTGTTTCCGCTGATCCGGCTGACCTATCTGCTGGTGCCGCTGGTCTATCTGTTCTTCGGCGTCGAAATCTTCGTGGCCACCTTCCCGGACGTGATGGCCTATATGCTCACCTACCTTGCCGTCGCGTTCCTGGTGCAGAACGCGCTCTATGCGCGGTTCCGATGGCCGCTGATCTCGGAAATCTACGAGGTGGCCCAAGCGCCCTATCTGGCCAAGGCCGTGCTCAAGACGATGCTCAAGCCCCGGGGCGCCAAGTTCAACGTGACGGCCAAGGACGAGACGCTGGAACAGGATTACATCTCGCCGATCCACTGGCCGCTGACGATCCTCTGGGTCGCGATGCTGGCCGGGCTGATCGCGCTGGGCATCCGCTGGGCCGCGTTTCCGGGCGACCGGACGGTGCTGGCGGTTGTCGGCGGCTGGGCGATCTTCAACTTCCTTCTGGTCTCCATCGCCTGGCGCGCCGTGGCCGAGAAACAGCAGCGCCGCGCCTCGCCCCGCGTCACCATGCAGACGCCCGCCACCCTGTGGATGGGCCCCTCGCCCGAGGACGAGTTGCAGGTCGAGATCAGGGATGCATCGACCAGCGGCGTGCGCCTGATGGTCAGCGACGGCGGCCCGGGGGTGGGCCAACTGAAGGATCGCAACATCTATTTCTATCCCCACCTGACCGAGGCGCCGCATCTGGCCGCCCCGATCCTGGCCCGGGTGATGACCGTGCAGACGGTTCCCGGGGGGCACGAACTGGGCCTCCTGCTTGAGGCGAAACAGGATCTGGCGGCGCAGCAGACCGTGGCGCTGCTGATCTTCGGCGACAGCGAGAACTGGCGCCGCGTGCGCGCGTCCAGCGCCAGGGGCAAGGGTATGCTGGCGGGCTTTGGCTATGCGTTCTGGCTGTTCCTGTCGGGCTTTCCGTCGCTTGTGTCCGATCTGGCCCGCGAACCGGCCCGCCGCGCCGCCTTGGGCGACGCTCCTGCCAAATCCGACGGCAGACCGGCGCATCTGCTGGCCTTCGGCGTCGATCTCGAAGCGATCGAGCGTGACGAAAGCGCCGCCCAGTTCGACCCGGCCCGACCCAAAACCCTGCCCGGCGGCGCCGCCCTGACCGGCGGGGTGCGCGCATGACCCGCCGCCTGGCCCTGGCACTCGGCCTCTGGGCCGCCGCCCTGTCCCCCCTTGCCGCACAGACCACGACCGCGCCGCAGGACATTCCGATCATCGACCTCGGCCCCGTGCTCGACACCCTGCCCGGCGCATCGGTGCCCACCACCGACACCTCCCCCGACCGCGGCACGGCACCCGGCACCCCGGCGCCCGGTGGCGCCCAGCCGATCCCGTCCGACGAACTGACGCTGCCCGAATACGAACGCGCCACCGACACCGCCACCGACACCGCCACCGCCGCGCCTTCCGAACAGGCCATGCTGCTGTTGCCGCTGCGCGCCGACCGGCCCACCGCCGACGGCATCACCCGCCTGACCGGCGAAGTGCAGCGCGCCGGCTTCTTTCTCGACCTGCCCGGCGGGGCGGCAGCCAATGACCTGGTGATCGCCTATCGCATCGCCATCAACGTGCTGCCAGACCAGTCCGAACTGCGCGTCACCGTCAACGGCACCGCCCTGCCGCCGCTGCGCCCAAGCGCCTTCGAGGGATTCGAGCCGTTCGTGCTGCCCGCCGATCTTCTGGTCGGGGGGCGCAACCGGATCACCGTCGAGGTGCGCCATGCCCACCGCATCTTCTGCGGCCCCGACGCCACCTTCGCCGTCTGGACCGAAATCGACACCGATGCCAGCGGCGTCCGCCTGACCGCCGGCGATCTCGCGCTTGACCCCGCCGGGCTGGCCCTGGCGGTGCGCGCACAACTGGCCCTGACCGGCAGCCTGCCGGTGCGCCTGGCCGATCCGGCCGATGGCGAAATCCTCGGCGGTTTTGCCACGCGCCTGGCCGCCCTGCGCGACGGCGCGCCGGTCCTGCTGGCGCCCGAAACCGCCTATGGCGCCAACCCCGGCCAGCCGCAGCGCGCCCGCATCACCGTGCTGCGCGACGGCCCGCCCCTGGCCGAGGTGCGCCGGGGCGCCGACGGTGCCATGGTTCTCGTGCTGTCGGGCGGCGACACCGGCCTGCTGCCCGATCTCGAAGGCCTGCTGCCCCTGCCCGGGCCGGTCCCGGGCAACCCTGTGCTGGCGCCCGGCGCAATCACCCCGCTGGCCGATCTGGCCCCGGCCCCGCTGGAAACCTACAACCGCTATGCCGAATTGCCGGTGCTGTTCCAGATGCCCGAGGACTGGCTGACCCTGGCCTCGCAGAAGGCGCTGCTGCGGCTGGCCTATGGCTTTGCCGACGGGCTGCCCGAAGGTGCCTTGATGCTGGTCAAGGTGAACGACACCACCGTGCGCCTGCTGCCGCTGGACCGTGACGCCAACAAGGACCGCCCGCTGCTGGATGTCGGCTTTCCCGCGCGCCTGCTGCGCCCCGGTGTCAACGCGCTGACCTTTGTGGCCATCGTGCCGGGCGATCCGGCCAACCTGCCCTGCCCGCCGATCAACGCCCCCCTGCTGACCATCGACCCCGCCTCGACGCTGGAGGTGCCGCCGTCGCCGCGCATGGTGGTGCCGGGCCTCGCCGCCCCCTTGCGCGCATTGCGCCCCGACCAGATCGTGCCGCCGGTGTCCGAAGCGCCGTTCACTGCGGCGCAGAAGGACACGCTGGCCGCCCTGTCTTCGGCCCTGCGCCCGATCACCGGCACCGAGCGGCAGGACGCGGTCAGCCTGACCGTTGCCCGGCTTGCCAATACGCCGGGTCTGTCGCTCGACCTGCTGGGCCTGCAACGGCGCGATCTAGACCGCCTGCTGACCCCGCCCACCGGCACCGTCGCGCCCGAGGAAACCCCGGTCGTCTCGGGCCTGATGGCAAGCCTGCGCGCCCTGCCGTCCCGCCTGCGCCAGTTGGCGCTGCCGGGCGATCCGGCCCTGACGATCTGGCTGGACGGACGGCAGGCCAGCGCGGCGCTGCTGGCGCCCGATCCCGACGCACCGGGCGATCTGTGGCTGGTACTGGGCCCCGGCGCCGACCCGGTGAAGCTGGCGCCGCTGCTGGCCCAGGCCCGGTTGCAGCCCGATGGCCCCGCCGGGCAGGTGTCGATCCTGGCGCTGGACGGGCGCTGGCACAACTGGCACGACCGCACCATCGCGCCGGTTCTTGCCGAACCGCTCGGCATCGCCAACTTCCGCCAGGTCGCCGGAAACTATGCCTCCTGGTCGCCGCTTTACTTCGGCATGGTGCTGCTGTGGCTGACCCTCCTGTCGGTCGCACTGGCGCTGATCTTTGTCGTGACCACCAGAGGAAGGCGGAAAAGATGAACCGACGCACCGCATTGCGCCACCTGGCCACCTGCGCCGCCGCCCTGGCCGCCACCACCCCCCTGTCGGCTGGTGCCGACGCCTTCGCGGGTGACGCCAACCTCCTCGCCGCCCCCTGGGCCGCGTGGAAAGCCGCCTATCTGACCGAGGAGGGTCGGGTCGTCGACGGACTTCAGGACGGCGCCAGCCATTCCGAAAGCCAGGGGTATGGCCTGGCCCTGGCCGCCCTGTTCGGCGACGATGCGGCGTTCGACAGCATCTTTGCCTGGACCGAACAGAATCTCGCCATCCGGGGCGATGCCCTGCTGGCCTGGCGCTGGCTGCCGCGCGGTGCCGGCACCGTGCCCGACCGCAACAATGCCAGCGACGGCGACCTGTTCTATGCCTGGGCGCTGGTGCTGCGCGGCACCCGTGACGCCGCCCCCGCGATGATCGCCCGCGCCGGCGCCATCGCCCGCGACCTAGTGGCGACCTGCGTGCGCCCGGCGCCCGACGGCTCGGGGCGGTTGCTGTTCATCCCCGCCGCCCAGGGGTTCGACACCGACGGCGCCTTCGTGCTGAACCCGTCCTATTACATGCCCCGCGCCATGCGCGACGTGGCCCGCGCCACGGGGGCCAGCGACCTGGCCGTCGCCGCCGCCGATGGCGAGGCGCTGATCGGCGATCTGGCGCGCGCCGGGCTGACCCCCGACTGGGTCAAGGTGCAGCCGGGCGGCATGGTCATTCCCGGCGACCGCCCCGACCGCAGCGGCTATGAGGCGATCCGCGTGCCGCTGTTCCTGCTCTGGTCGGGCAGCACGCGGCACCCCGCCATCGTCCGCCAGGCCCAGGCCTATCAGCGGGCCAATGCGACGGAACGCATCGCCACGGGAGACCATGTGACGGTGTTCGACCGGGTGTCGGGCGATGTGGTGGAAACCAGCCGCCATGTCGGCTATGGCGCCGTCGCCGCCCTGATCACCTGCGCCGCCAGCCGCGACCGTGGCGCCCCGATTGCGGTGTTCCGCACCGACGACCAGGCCTATTACCCCGCAACCCTTCACCTGATGGCGCTGGTGGCCCAGATCACCGGCGCGCCGGAGTGCATGCCGATATGAAACCTCTCCTGTCCCTGCTTGCCGCCGCCAGCGTCGCCGCCCTTGTCGCTGTCGCAGGCCCCGCCCTTGCCCAGTCCGCGCCCAGCGGCGAAGACCTGCGCGCCCTGCGGTTCTACATCCAGCAAAGCGATGGCACCGCCATTCAGGCCGAGGTGCGCCGCCTTCAGGGCCAGTTCCCCGGCTGGACCCCGCCCGCCGACCTGAACGATCTTCTGGTCGCCCAGGCCGGGCCCACCTCGGAAGTGGCCGACCTTTATGCCCGCATCGCGCGCGGCGACATCGAAGGCATGCGCCGGGTGCTGCAACGCACCCAGGCGAAATACCCGACGTGGCAGGTGCCCTCGGATCTCGCCCAGGCGATCCAGCTGGCCGAGGCGCAGGAAGGCTTTGATCGCGCCATCAACACCCGCGACACCGCCAGCGCGACGCAGATCGCCGCCCAGACCCCGGCGCTGTTTCGCTGCGACCGGATCAACAATGCCTGGAACCTCGCCGATCTCCAGACCGGCTCCGGCAACCCGGCCCGCGCGCTGGCCACCTATCGCCAGATCGTCACCGCCTGCACCACGATCCCCGATCTGGTCTCGACCATCGAAAAGGCCGAACCCGTCACCACCGACGCCGACCTGATCGGCCTGACCGACATCGCCAGGCAACGCTTCCCCAACCACAATGCCACCTTCGACGCTCTGGGCAAACGCCTTCTGGCCGGGCGCGGCCGCGGCGTGGCCCAGGCCCCGGCACCCCAGCCCGCCGCACCGGCCCGCGCCGCCACCGCCCGACCCGCCGCAGCCCCGGCCGCAGCCCCGGCCGCAGCCCCGGCGCCCGCCCCTGCCCCCGTTGCCGTCGCCGCCCCCCTGCCCG
>Ga0105054_10006172_pt1 | contig 16822 bp, 21 predicted proteins | sample BON02_FD_78091 | JGI IMG/M metagenome (GOLD analysis project Ga0105054, IMG submission 78091) | Freshwater microbial communities from Lake Bonney liftoff mats and glacier meltwater in Antarctica - BON-02 (megahit assembly) | ecosystem: Environmental > Aquatic > Freshwater > Ice > Glacier...
ACGGCGACTGAATTGGTCATGTGGTTCCCCTCGGCATCTCGTGGAGGCCGCGAGATTCGCGTGCCAACTTAACGATCGTTCGGAAAGGCAGATTAGCAGTCGGTCGATCTCGCCGACGCAGTGAACCACCCGTCGAGAAGGGCATCGACCTGGCGTTCGATCTCGCGCTGGCTCACGTCGACACCGCCCACCTCGTCGGTGTGCGACAGGCCGATCAGCACGAGGTAGTACATCTTCACCTGAGCCGGCGTGAGCCCTGCGAGACGCATCAACCGCACGGCGTTGTCTGCCTGCCACGCGGCGAGGAGCGCAGCGACCTCGGGCTGGCGGATCGCTGCGCAGTGCAGTTCGGCGACGAGCACGCGCGTCGGGGCGAAATCGGGGCGCAGCCAGTAGCGCGCGATCTAGCGGATGCCGGCCTGCCCGGGAAGGCGACTGTTCGAGATCGCGTCGAGCGCATGTTTGCTCGCCTCGACGAGCAGCGCGGCCTTTCCGTCGAAGTGGCTGTACACCGCAGGCGTCGAGACTTCGGCACGGCGTGCAATGTCAGCGAGGGTCGCGCCCTCGTAACCGAACTCCACGCACGACTCGATGGCAGCGCGCAGCAGACGTTCTCGTGTCGGCATCCCGTCGGCATCGACCTTCGGGGGGCGGCCGATCCGAGCCTGATCGTGCTGGACCTGATTGTGCGGGGTCATGTCGCCCACCGACCATAGTGCCCAGCGTGGAGCGGCCATCGTGTGCGGTTCGCAGACCGACCTCGCACCACCCACGCGTCCGCGGGCGTGTCTGCTCCGTCCGTTGCGATGCATCGGGCACGGTGGCACCACTTGCGCTCGCTCGGGTCAGCAGCCGATAGCGGCTTGCAGGGCTCGGCACATTTCCGCCATCCGGTTCGGCGGGAGCGCGGTGACCCCTTTTGCGGAGGGTTTCGCAAGCGATGGTGTGCAGGTTGTCGAAGTTGACAACACAATCGGCTGGTACGCCATCGGCCGGGGTGAGTCGCAATTCCGACACCAGGCCGCGCTCGGCTCGGGTGAGCGCCGCCACCACCACCGAGCCGATTCGGTCGGCGACCGGGTCGCGGGTGAGTACCAGGACCGGGCGGTCGCCCCGCAGTCGACGCAGGCGCGGTCACGTTCCTCGACCCCTCGCTTCTGACCCGTGCTCGGATGGCGTCGCTCGGCGCTGGCGTTGATCGGCAGCGCTGTGCCGTCGTCGCCCGACGCGGATCGATTCCCTCGCCGTGGTCGCCTCGATGTCGGCGATACCGGCGATCCGGTGCGCTGCGGACGCGGATCGCGGTGGTGGTGTGGGCGGGCATGCGAGACTCCAGTTGGTTCCTGGACTTCTCGGACCACCCGGTACGAGAGGGGTTCGGTCGAGCTCGCTCGACACAGCGTAGTCAGGGGCTGTCACAGAGTTCCGAGGGCCTCTACACCCGACGCGTCCGCGGAAGCGTGGCTCACGTGGTTGCTGAGCCTGAACCGCCCGTCCGGCGTTGTCGACGCGAACGAAGGTCGAGTTCGCGAGGAGGGTCGGAGCTCCGCTCGAAGTCGACGTCTGCGCCGACATCAGGTATCGCCAGAAGCGCCTCTGCCGGGCCGTGTGGGTGTTGTCCGGTCGAGCTTGCTCCACCCATGGTGGTCAGGGGGTGTGTTGGAGTTCCCCGGCCGGTCCGACGCTCCCGCGGGAGCGTCACGGACTGAGCCAGTCGAGGCTGAGTACCGAGCGGATCGACAGCGAACAGGAGCGGGACCGAATCATCACTCGGCGCTGGACCGCCTGAGCCGGTCAGGCAGTTTCGCCTCGGGCCCAGCGCAGCGAACGCCTCAGCAGTTCGTAGTAGGCCGGTTGTTCCCACGAACCTCGTTCGATGGTGGGGTAGTAATCGACCACCGGGACCATGTCGTAGTGGCCCCGGCAGTGCCCGAGCGTGTTGTAGACAACGGCGCCTTCGCCGAGTTCGCGGAGATACATCACGAGATGATGGTCGTCTCCGGTCGTCCAGTCGGATTCGACGAAACCCCGCGCCGTGCCCGACCAGGTGGTTGCGAGCAAGGGGACGAGTGCGTCGCGGTCGGCGTACTCCGACAGGTACAGCTCGTCGTCGGTCTCGAATGGCGGGATGTTGGCGACGAGCCAGTGATCGTCGTTCACCGGTTCGACCAGGTAGGGCATGATCGGCGGGTGGGCGACGAACTGCGAACCGAGCGTGTCGGCCCACAACGGGAACACCCGAGGTGAGTCGACCCCGTTCGGGGTGCCGACGTCGAGCGCCGAGTTGGTGCCGTGCAGTGCCACCCACCTTCCGCCGCCCTCCACCCAGGTGCGGATCGCCTGCTGGGCGTCGAGGCTCGGCCGGAGGTTGCACGTATAGCTGACGAGGATCGAACTCGCCGTGACGCCGGCGATGTCTTCGTAGTCGGGTTGCACCCGGACGCGGAACTCCTCGTGCTCGCCGAGCAGTTGGAGGAGTTCGCGCCGAGCGAAGTCGATGTCGTGGTACATCCCTCCTGCGACGAGGGTGACGTCGATCCGGGCCATCGCGGCGATCAGTAGTCGACGCGCTTGAGGAAGCCGCCGTCGACGGTGACGTTGACGCCGTTGACATGCTTGGAGCGTTCGCTGGCGAGGAACGTCACGACGTCGGCGACATCCTGTGCGGTGCCGAGTTCACCGCCGGGATGGTTCTTCTGGGTGGCCTCGAAGAACGCCGCCATGTTGTCCCTGATCATGTTCCAGTCGCCGCCCTCGATGAAGATCGGCCCGGGCGAAACGACGTTGCAGCGGATTCCCTTGGCGCCGAGTACCTGCGCCTGGCCCAGCGTCCAGTTGGTCACAGCGGCCTTGAACGCGCTGTAGCTGCCGGACCCGGAGGCGAAGTGTTCGGTGACTGCGGTGGTGCCGATGCTGATGACCGAGCCGCCACCATCGGCCAGCGCCTCGGATGCTGCACCCACGCCGAGCACGAGCGACATCAGATCGACGTTGAAGTTGTTGATCCAGGCATCTGTGCTCCGTGCCGGCTTGCCGGACGTGTTGTGCACGTAGATGTCGATCCCACCGAGCTGCTCTGCCGATGAGGCCACCCAGCCAGCGAGGGCATCGCCGTCGGCGGCGTCGACCGCAGCGCCGACCACGGTGCCGAGCGAGGACATCTCGGCCACGGCAGCGTCGACGCCTTCGGCGTTGCGGGCGCAGATGGCAACCGACGCACCCTCGGCCAGCAGTGTCTCGGCAATGGCGCGTCCGATGCCCTTGGTGGCGCCCGTGATCAGTGCCTTCTTGCCGGTGAGTCCGAGGTCCATGGTTGTCTCCTGTATCGATGTCGACGAGCTGGGCGCAGTTCGGGCCAGCGGGGTCGAAGCTAATTCACCAGCTGACCGGTTTCGTCAGCCGAGCGAACGCGACAGCCGTTCTCCCGCATCGTTCGGAACTCTCGGCGCGCTCTACGGTGCGTCGATGGCCGGTGATGCATACGACACGATCAAGCGATTCTGGGACATCCAGGACGATGGCGACTACGCGGCGCTCGCGCCGTTGTTCGCCGACGACGCGGAGGTGGTCGACCCCGTCTACGGCACCTTCGTCGGGGGTGAGGCGATCGCCGGGTTCTTCACGATGATGAACACCGAGATGGCGAAAGCCGGTGCCACGTTCCGGCTCGTCGAACTGGCCGGTGACGACGAGACCGCGTGGGCGCAGTGGGAAGCGACCACCGACAAGGGCGTACGTCTCGGTGTCGGTGTCTACCGAGTTCGCAACGGTCAGCTCACCTACTACAAGGACTACATGAACCCGTGACCGACCGAGTCGCCATCGTCACTGGTGCCGCGTCGGGTATCGGGCGGGCAACCGTCGAGCGTCTGGTGGCTGCCGGGACCTCGGTCGTGGCCGTCGATCGAGATCCCATCCCGTGGGCCGAGTCGCTCGCATCCGCAGTAGCTGTCGTTGTCGGCGATGTCACCGATGCGCAAACGAATGCATCCGCAGTGCTCGCAGCCCTCGACACGTTCGGGCGCCTCGATGCCGCAGTGTTCAATGCGGGGATCTCGATGAGCGGTGATCTTCTCGGTCTGCCGCTCGAACAGTTCGACCGCGCAATCGAGGTGAACGTGCGCGCCGTTGCGCTCGGAATGCGCGCCGTCGTTCCTGCGATGCGCGCCGCCGGCGGTGGTCGAATCGTGGTAACGGCGTCGACGTCGGGCATCGGCGGCGATCCGAACATGTGGGCCTACAACACCGCCAAGGGTGCGGTGATCAATCTCGTTCGTGCAGCGGCGGTCGACCTCGGCGCCGACGCCATCACGGTGAACGCGGTCTGTCCCGGCCCCACCGAGACGGGCATGACCAGCGCCATCTCCACGATGCCCGACGTCCACGAGGGGCTCCGCCGGCGGATCCCTCTGCAACGCTGGGGTCGCCCCGAGGAGGTCGCCGCGGTCATCGCATTCCTGGTGTCCGACGACGCGTCGTTCGTCAACGGTGCAGTCATTCCGGTCGATGGCGGCATCACCGCCAACACCGGTCAGTTCCTGCCGCGCGAAGCCGGATCGGAGTTCGACCGATGAGCCTGATCGACCAATTCGATCTGACGGGCCGCGTCGCCGTCGTCACGGGATCGGGCCAGGGCATCGGTCGCGCGATCGCCTGGGGCCTGGCCGACGCGGGCTGCGACGTCGTGCTCAATGCGCGACGCGTCGGTGACCTCGAAACCACCGCGGTGGGAGTTCGCGATCGCGGACGCGAGGCGCTGATCGTGGCCGGTGACATCCGCAATCTGTCCGAGGATCTCGCTGATCGCACGATGGATCGCTTCGGGCGCCTCGACATCTGGGTCAACAACGTCGGTGGTTCCGACGAGAAGTCGACCCGCGCTCTGGTCGACACCCCCGACGACGTGTTCCGCGCCCAGCTCGAACTGAACCTCACGTCCGCGTTCCAGGGTTGCAAGGCCGCAGCCAAGCGGATGTTGCCGGGGAGTTCGATCGTCAACATCAGCTCAGGAGCGGGGCTGCGCGGATCGCCGTTCACCGGTCCGTACGCCGCAGCGAAGGCGGGAATGAACAACCTCACCGAGACACTGGCGCTGGAGTTGGCGCCGAACATCCGCGTCAACACCGTCGCCCCGGGGCCGGTTGCGACCGAGGCGTTCTCCGAGGTGCTCGGCACCGATGGACAGTACGACGACATCGCCGCCACGATCCCACTCGGGCGGATGGGTGTGCCCGACGACATCGCCGGAGCGGTCCTCTACTTCTGCTCCGATGCGGCGTCGTGGGTCACTGGCCAGTTGATCCTCGTCGCCGGCGGGCGCACCCATCGCGTGCACCAGTATCAGCCGAGGACACCGTCGCACTAGCCGATCGGGTCATACTGGTTCGATGCCGCGAGCTCCCCGCACACAGCCACGCCGACTGGGGCGCCCGCCGGACACCGATTCCACCGAGACGCGCAAGCGCATTCTCGACATCGCCCGTGTGGCTTTCGCGTCCGGCGGCTACGACGCGTCGACCAATCGCGAGCTCGCGGCTCGGGCGGGTATCACCTCGGGTGCGCTCTATCACTACTTCGGGTCGAAGCTCGACCTCTACCTGGCCGTCCATCACGACGTGCAGGCGCGGATCTACGCTCGGTTCAACGAAGCGGTCGAGAGTGCCGAGGGGTTTCTCGGAAAGTTCGATGCCGTGCTCGACGTTGCGCACGAACTCAACGCCGACGATCCGACGTTCGCCGCGTTCCTCGGCGCCGTACGTTCCGATATGCGACGACACTCGGAGATCAAAGCGGCGCTCGGTGCGCAGGCTCGCCGGCGAGAAGGATTCTTCGTCGGCCTGATCGACGTCGGCGTCGAAAGCGGTGAGATCAGTCCGGCCAACCGCGACGTGATGATCGAGTTCGTCGCCATCATCCTGGTCGGTCTCACCGACGGCGTCTCGGACGATCTCGAACTGCACGAGCGTGCGGTCCGATCGATCAAGATGGCCCTGCGCGGACAGCTGGTCAACGTTCCCGCGCGCTGAGTTCGACGCTTCGACTCTTGTGCGCCGAGAGCAACGTTGTACTTTGCGGCACCGGGCACAGAGGGGGGTTCACATGGGTGTGTTGGACGGGCGTGTTGCCTGCATCACGGGCGGAACGCGAGGCATCGGCCTCGGCATTGCGAGAGGATTCCTGGACGAGGGCGCGTCGGTCGTCGTCAACGGGCGAGACCCGAAGAAGGCCGAGCAGACGCTCGCCTTGCTCGACGCCGGCGACCGGGTGCACTTCATCGCCGGCGACGTGAAGCAACGTGAGTCGTGCGAGGCGATCGTCGATGGAACGGTCGAGCATTTCGGGCGGATCGACATCGTGGTCGCCAACGCTGGGGGCGCCACGGGACACGCGCCGATCGTGACTCTCACCGATGAAGCGATGCAGGACTCGATGGTGTGGAACTTCTGGCACACGTTCTGGACGATGCGTCGAGCGTTCCACCACATGATCCCGCAGCAACACGGGCGGTTCATGAGTGTCAGCTCGCTCGAAGGCAAGGTGGGCAAGCCCGGCATCTCGATCTATGTGGCGGCGAAGCACGCGATCAACGGCCTCACCAAGTCGGCGGCCCACGAAGTCGGCACGTTGGGGATCACGGTCAACGCGCTGTGCCCGGGCGCCATCGAGACCGACATCATGATGGCCGAAGGCCCGGCCGCAGCAGAGTCGATGGGCATGGACTACGAGGGCTTGCTGAACATGTTCGCCCAGGAATCGGCGATCAAGCGCTTGAACGAGGTCGAGGACGTTGCCGCAGTCGCAACCTTGCTCGCCTCCGATGCCGGCGCTGGTATCACGGGCTCACTCATCTCGATCGACGGCGGCACGGCTCCCTACTGAGCCGGGCGGGAACGAAAGGAAGCATCATGGGAAAGCTCGACGGAAAGGTCGCCTGCATCACGGGCGGCACACGGAGCATCGGCCGCGCAATCGCCGAAGCGTTCATCGCTGAGGGCGCCAAGGTCGTCGTCAACGGACGCGACGGGGCCAAGGGTCAGCACTGCCTCGAGGAGATGAACGCGGGCGACAACGCCGCGTTCTTCGCCGGCGACGCATCGAAGCAGGATGCAGTCGAGGGACTGATCGACTTCACGATCGAATGGTACGGCCAACTCGACATCTGCTGTCTCAACTCCGGTGGGGTGCTGATGACGGCACCGGTGGCCCAGATGAGCGACGAAGAGTGGCAGCTCGAGGTCGACTGGAACCTCAACCACGTCTTCTGGGGCATGCGCCGTGCACTGCAGCACATGATCCAGCGAGAGAGCGGTCGTGTGATCGTCACGTCCTCGGTCGAGGGCAAGCTCGGCAAGCCGGGCATCCCCGGCTACGCCGCGACGAAGCATGCCGTCAACGGTCTGGTGAAGGCAGCCGCTCACGAGAACGGCACCCTCGGCATCACGGTCAATGCGATCCTGCCCGGTCTCATCGAGACCGACATCGTTCGTGCGACCGGTCCCGATTCGGCGATTGCGATGGGGCTCGGCAGCTACGAGAACCTGATATCGGCGTTCACCTCCGAGTCGGCGATCAAGCGACCGAACACCGTCGAGGAAGTGGCCGCTGTTGCGGTGCTGCTCGCGTCGGATGCGGCCCGGAACATCACGGGCTGTATGTTCCCCGTCGACGGCGGCACGATGCCCTACTGAGGTCGACGATGGTGACTTGCTGATGACTTCCGAGTATGGATCCGGCTACTCGCACCTCGCTCGCGCGAACGACCTCGAACCGGCAGCCGGACATCAAATCATTCGTGAACGGTGCCCGATCCACACCGAGACCTCCCACGACCCGCCGTTCCACGTGATCGGACGGCATGCGGATGTGTTCGATGTCCTGATGCGCCCCGACGAGTGGCGCAACGGCTTCGGTGTCGGGATCCACGAGCAGCCCGGCGGTGTGCTCGGCACCACCGACGATCCAGACCACCGACGCCAGCGGCGGGTGCTGCAGAACGCCTTTCGACCGAGCGCGATCGCCGCACTCGACGACGAGATCGTCCGTGAGGGCGAGACCCTGTGGTCCGCAGCGTTCGGCGGCGATGGCAAGGGCGACTTCGTTCGGCTCTTTGCCTTCCCGTTCCCAGCCGTCGTCATCGCGGTGCTGCTCGGCGTGCCTCGGGAGCGGCGCGACGACTTCGGCCGTTGGTCGCACGACATCGTCAATACGCTCGGCGGCGCCGACCCGGCGTTGGCCGAGGAGGCGAACCAACAGCTCTTCGTCCTCGTCGACGAGCTGGTCGACCAGCGCAAGCGGCTACACGAGCGCGGCGAGGATCTTCCTGACGATGTGCTGTCCGTGATGACGCTCGCCGAGATCGAGGGGACGCTCGACCATCGCGAGGTCCGCCGACTGAGCCAGCAGCTGCTGGTCGCTGGTCATGAGACCACGGCGAGCCTGATCTCGTTGATGCTGTACCGGCTGATCGAACAACCCGATCTGATCGAGCAGCTGCGCGTCGAGCCTCATCTGATCCCGTCGGCCGTCGAGGAGTTCCTCCGGTTCGACTCGCCGGTACAAGGGCTGTTTCGTTCGAATCCCGAACCGAGCACGGTCGCCGGCACCGAGCTACCGGCCGGGTCGAGGTTGCAGGTGCTGTTCGCGTCGGCCAACCGCGACGAGGCGGTCTGGGAGCGCCCCGACGACATCGAACTCGACCGTTTCGGTCTGGGCGCCCGCCCGCATCTGGCCTTCGGATGGGGTGTGCATCACTGCATCGGCAATGCGCTGGCGCGTCGAGAGGGTGAGCTCGCACTGAGATTGATCGTCGAACGGTTCGAAACCGTCGAGCAGATCGGCCCGGTCGCGGTGAACGAGCCGTTCATCCTCCGCGGGTTGACCACGTTGCCGATCCGCTGGACGATCCGCCGCTGAACTTCAGCAATCCAGGTGGGCCAGGGTGGTCGACAGGACGTGGCGCGCGCGGTCGGTGGGGTCGGGGAACGTCGAGCGCAGGTGCGCCGAGCGGATCTCCATCGACAGCGCCGTGTGGTCGGGGAGTGCGTCGACCAGATCGCCGATCGGGAGTTTCCCGTCGCCGAGCGTCAGTCGCTCGTCGAGCGCTTCGGTGACGAAGTTGTCGGGCGATGCGCCGGGAGCGTCACACAGCTGGACGTAGGGCAGCCGGGCCGGATCGAGCGTGGCGACATCGTCGGGAGTGCCGCCGGTCCGGGCGAGGTGGAGGTTGTCGACGAGCACCGCCGCGTTCGGCCGGTCGACGGCGTCGAGGACGACAACGGCTTGCGGCAGATCGCGGATCGACATGAACGCCATGAACTCGAGGCTGCACCCGATGCCGTGCGGGGCTGCGAGGTCGCACAGTTCACCGAAGCGCTCGATGAACCGTTGATCGTCGACGCCGCGCGACACGACGAGAAGGTTGCGTGCACCCACGTTGACGGCGGCATCGATGATCCGGTCGCCGTGGTCGCCGTTGGGCGTGACGAAGATCGGCTCCATGTCGAGTGCGATCAGTCCGGTGTCATCGAGTCGGCGCCGGACTTCCGTTGCTGTCGCGTCGGTCCAGGATGCGGCATCGAACCAGATCCCGCACGCCGCCCAACCCGCATCAGCGCACGCGGAGACGAAGTCGGCTGGTCCGGTCTCGGGGCAGACCCCGGCGGCGAGTGACAACAGTCGGGGCACGTGCGCACGCTAGACGCTGCCAGGCAACGTTCACGAGAGTGCCAGCGCCGAAGCGATGAGCGAAACCACCACATGTAAGGGATTCGCTCATCACCTGGGTCGTGGGGATCACGACCACGTGTCGGCTCGGCGCTCCGACCCGATCGCGTCAGCGCCTCACTGGAAGGATGGCCGGCATGGCCGACGCGACGCTGGAAGATCGGATCGGCGCGCTGGCGTGTCCGGTGGAGCACACGATGCTTGATCCGATGATCCAGGACGATCCGTGGGACTTCTATCACGACCTGCACGAGCAGTGTCCGGTGTTCCCGATGCCTGAAATCGGCGCAGTCATGGTCAGCCGGTACGAGGATGTCCGCTTCGTGCTGACGAATCCGGACCTGTTCTCCAGCAGCGGGCGCGGTGGCGGCACCAAGAAAGGGTTGCAGGTCGACAACGCCCGTCGATACCAGCAGATCCTGCGTGAACGTGGCTGGGGTCACGTCGAGACACTGCAGCGAACCGACCCGCCGATCCACACCGACTACCGACGATTGGTGGCCAAGGCGTTCCTGCCGCGACGCATCAAGGAGATGGCGCCGCACATCGATGACGTGACCACCGAACTGATCGATGGGCTGATCGAGGCGGGTGAGTGCGAGTTCAACCTGGACTTCGCGATGCCGTTGCCGGGCATCATCATCGCCGAGGAACTGGGTCTCGACCGTTGCGAGATCCACCGGTTCAACCGCTGGGCCGAGGCGATGCTCGCGCTGGCGATGCGGCCTCTCGCCGAGGACGAACTCCTCGCGACCGTGGAGGTCGAGCTCGAAGCGCAGCACCACCTGGCAGCCGTGTTCGAGCAGCGTCGAGCCGAACCAGCGAACGACCTGATCTCCACGTTGGTACATGCCCACGAGGACGAAACGGGCGCCGAGCCACTCACTGTTGCCGAACTCCAGAATCTGATGCACCAACTGGTCACCGGCGGATTCGAGACCACCACGAGCGCCCTGAACCACGGCATGTGGCTGCTCACGCGGAATCCCGAGGTGCAGGATCGGGTCCGCAACGACCTCTCGCTCGTTCCGGCGTTCGTCGAGGAGGTGCTGCGATACGAGAGTCCGGTGCAAGGCCTCACCCGCCGCGCCGCGCAGGACGTGGAACTGAACGGCGTCGTGATTCCCGAGGGTGCAATGGTGATGATCCGCTACGCAGCGGCGAACCGCGATGCCAGCGTCTTCGATCACGCCGACGAGTTCGACCTCGATCGCGAGAAGTCGCCGCAACACCTCGCGTTCGGGGTGGGCCCGCACTTCTGCGTCGGCGCAGCGCTGGCACGCCAGGAGTTGGTGAGCGCGTTCACGCAGTGGCTCGAGCGCACGTCGACGATCGAACTGGCTCGACCGTTCGACGGGCCCATCCATCACCCCAGCTTCATCTTGTTCCCCATGAGGGAACTCCCGCTCCGATTCGAAGCGGCCGACAGAAAGTAACGCTGAATGAGCGAACACCCCGAGAACTACGAAGACGTCACCGTCTACGGCCTCGATGACGACGTCGAAGCCGAGATGCTCGACGCCCAGAACGAATGCACGTTCATCTGGTCGAACAGGGAAGGGTGGCCCGTCGGCGTGATCATGTCGTACGTCCATCGCGACGGGAAGTTCTGGCTCACCGCATCGAGCCAGCGCGCTCGCATCAGCGCCGTGAAGCGCGACCCACGGGTCTGCATCGTGGTCACGTCCACCGGATCGAAGATGGCACGCAACAAGACGGTCACCTACAAGGGCACCTGCACGGTTCATGACGACCAGGACACCAAGAACTGGTTCTACCCGGCGTTAGCGGCAGCGATCCGCCGCGACGACATCAAGGGGCAGGAGGTCTTCGCCAAATTCCTCGACTCGCCTCGTCGTGTGATCCTCGAGGTCGAACCGACCCAGCGCATCGGCTACGACGGCGGCAAGATGGGCAGAGCCGCAGCGGAGTGGATGCAGGCACAGGAGTCGGCGTCATGAGCGAGCGTCTCGGTCTGTCGGCCGACGAGGTGCTCACCACCACCCGAAGCGTCCGCAAGCGTCTCGACCTCACCCGAGCCGTACCGCGCGACGTACTGATCGAGTGCATCGACATCGCCCACCAGTCTCCCACCGGCTCGAACTCGATGCGGTGGCGCTGGATGATCATCGAGGACGCCGGCAAGCGCGAGGCGATCGCCGACATCTACCGCGCCAACTTCGAAGCGGCCTACGCGGGTGCGCCTGAACCCGAGCCGGGCTCGCAGGCCGATCGGGTGAATCAATCGGCACGCCACCTCGCCGCGCACCTTCATGAGGTGCCGATCCACGTGATCCCGTTGCTTGCCGACCGTATGGGCGAGGGCACACCGTCAGGGCGGCAGGCGTCGCGGTGGGGAGGCATCCTGCCCGCCGTGTGGAGCTTCATGCTCGCTCTGCGCGAGCGGGGCCTGGGCTCGGCATGGACGTCGCTCCACCTCGCGAACGAGCGCGACGTCGCCGAGTTGCTCGGCATCCCGTACGACGACTACAGCCAGGCCGGGCTCTTTCCCGTCGCCTACACCATCGGCACCGACTTCAAGCCGGCCAAGCGCCCGCCCGCGGAAGATTTCATCCGCTGGAACGAGTGGTCGTAGCAGCTCTCAGCGGGCGTCGGTCTGCGTGGTGATCCGATGGTTGGCGATGACCGGGCCGCCGACCCAGCCGCACAGCTGCGGGTCGCACTCGCGCAGTTCACCCGAGATCCAGTGGCCGTCGGTGCCGAAGATGCCTGCGATGCCGTCGAGCGTGACGCGGATGTTGCCTTCGCCGTCCTGCTCGTGCAGTGCGCCGGTGAAGGGGTGCAGGATGCCCCTCATGACCGGGTCCCGACGCTGACGGGTGTGTCGGTGGTGTCGCCGACGAACTCGCCGAGGAGTTGGTGGATCCAACGGATCTTCGATTCCTGATAGTTCGAGAGCGTCACCCCCGGTTTCCGGGTGGTCTCGAGGCCCTTCTGCACCTTGGCCATGTTGAAAACATCCTGTTCGAACACCTTGCCGAGCATGCCCAACTGCGGTGCATCAGTCCAGGGATCGTGGACGCCGAGGTGGTGTTGCGTGGCTGGTGGGGGACGCTCGCCGGTGAACGGTGACAGGAGGAACACGTCCATGATCGACGAGCGATGGTCGTCGCCGTTGGGACGGAAGCGGTAGGTGATCCGGTTGAACGCGCCCCATGGGTGCATGTTCGGAAACACCGTGTAGTCGATCGAGTCCATCATCTCGGCGTCGCTCATCTGGTCGACCATGTCGCCGGCCGATGGCCGCCAGCGCTCGCGCGACATCCCGGCGAGCACAGCCCGCGCGGTCTGACCTTCCTCCAGCGTGATCGGCGCTTCCTGATCGACGCGGACGTCGAGCATGCCACGCAGGATCTCCTGCTCGGTGAACTCTGCGTCGCCGAGCAGTGGGCTGGGCGATCCGCCCGGTGTGATCACGCGCGAGCAGCGGTCCCACACGTCGACCTGGCTGTTGACATCCGCCAGGTACGTCAGGATCTGCGGGTGGGTGGCGTTCACGTGATACGCCTCGCAGAACGCTTCCTGGGCGATCTTCCAGTTCGCGTCGATGGTGCGCGACACGTGGGCTTCGACGTAACGGTTGCCGAGATCCCAGACCTCGAACTGCTCGATGATCTCGCCGAGGTGCTCCTCGAGCGAACCGGCGTCCGGGTCGGGGTTGATGAACACGAATCCCGCCCACGTGCCCACCTTGCACTCGGGCAACGTGAAGTCGTCGGGACGCTGGTCGACGTGGGGGAAGTCCCAGGCTGCGGGAACGTCGGCGAGGTTGCCGGCGAGGTCCCAGGCGAATCCGTGGAATGGGCACCGGATCTCCGAGCAGCGCCCGTCGTACTCCTTGAGCTGACGGCCGCGGTGGAGGCAGGCATTCGGGAACGACTTGATCGACCCGTCGACCTGTCGCACGACGAGGTACGACTTCTCGGCGATCTCGTACACGATGTAGTCGCCCGGCTCGGGGATGTGCTCGTCGCGGCAGGCGAACTGCCACACCCGAGACCACAGCTGATCGACCTCGCGTCGGTGCCACTCGCGGCTGGTGTACCGCTCGATCGGGATGTCGCCGCTGCCGAAGTAGCGCGGCGATTCGAGGCGCAGGACGTCGGGAACCGGATGTGTGTCGGCGTCGAGCAGGTCCTGGAACGTGGGCCCGGGAGAACGCGCCCCGGTATCGGCAGCAGGTTGGTCGGTTGCGGTCATGGCTCCATTATTGACCGCTCGATGACTTTCCGATCGAACCGGAGGCCGTGGGTCACGTCGCGCCGAGCACCTCGTCGAGGTCGTCGAGAGCACGTTGGTGGTCGGACACCTGGATGGTGGTCCATCCGAGTGCCACCGGCTCGGTGAGATTCTGGTCGAAGTCGTCGAGGTAGACAATCGCCTCGTGGCCGACGCCGAGCCACTCCTGCGCAATCTCGTAGATCGCCCGCTCGGGCTTGCGGCTCCCGACGGCGAACGATTCGATCACTGCGTCGAACAGGTCGAAATCGATGTCGCGCTGCATCGTCGGGCGGAACTCGGCGAACGTGTTCGTGAGCAGTCCGGTGCGGTACCCGTCGGCTCGCAGTCGTGCGACGCGTTCGATCATCTCGCCGACGACGGTGTAGCCACCCGGGGCCAGCAGTTGGTCGATCTCGTCGCCGTGCAGCGCGATGCCCTGTGACTCGCCCCACGGCACCAGCAGGGCCTGGATACCGGCAACGGCGATCTCACCGCGTTCGGCGCGATGCCACGGATGGTCCGGCCCGCTCGCTCGAGGCCCGAGCAGTACCTCCAACATCACCGCCAGCTCGACGTCGTGCGACGCCGCGATGCCGCCGATCTGATTCGAGATCGACGTGATCAGCACGCCGCCAAAGTCGAAAACGACCGCTTCGATTCTCGCTGCCGGGACGACGGACATCAGTCGAATGCGGCCGACGGAACGTGCTCGGGCGTGTAGACGGATGCGGTGGCGTCGATGCGGTGCTTGCGGCTGACGGCGTTCTTGAGTCCGCCCTCGCCGAGCATCGTGCGCATGTCGAGATAGTTCTGGTGCAAGAAGTGCGCTGCGAGCGCCTCTTCTGACTCCCACAGCTCGTACACCTGGATCAGGTCGTCCTGGCAGGGGTCGGGAGCGAAGCAGTAGACCAGGCATCCCGGCTCGTCGTCTCGGGTCGCCTGTTGGATGGGCGCCGACCGCTCGATGAGCGCCTGGCGGTTGGCGGCCTCGGTGACCGTGATCGCGGCTTCGACAACGATGAGACTCATGGGACCTCCTGTTATTCGGCCGGTTCGTCCGGGCCGGGGTGTGCTGGTCAGTATGACGACGACGATCATCGCCCGAACGAGTCGGGCGCGCAACCAGGGGGGAACTCGGCGATGTACGCAGCGTTGATCACGGGCCAGGGCACCGTGGAGCTTCGAGAGTTCCCCGAACCGACGCCGGCATCCGAAGGAGTGGTCGTCGACATCGCGTTCTGCGGCATCTGCGGCACCGACGTCCACGCCTACCAGTCAGGACGCCCGTACAACCCGGCGATCTGCGGTCACGAGTGGACCGGCACCGTGTCGGCCATCGGCAGCGACGTCTCGTCGTTCACCGAGGGCGACCGCGTCGTCGTCGCCGTTGCGCCGTCGTGCGGTCGCTGCACCGCCTGCCATCGCGGTCAGACCGACCGCTGCGAGGTGACGTTCCTGTCGGTGCTCGGACGCGATCCGCTCGCACCGCCGCACGGGGGGTTCGCCCCTCGGATCGCTGTGGCCGCTGCACGGGTCGTGAAGACCGATCCGGCGTTGACCGACGAACAGGCTGCGCAGGTCGAGCCGACCACGGTGGCGTTCCACGCTGTGCGCAACAGCGCGCTCCGGCTCGGCGACACCGCAGTGATCCAAGGCGCCGGCCCGATCGGGCTCGGCACCATGCAGTGGGTGCGCGTCGCTGGCGCCGGACAGGTGATCGTGGTCGAGCCGAACGAGCAGCGGCGCGCGCTCGCCCTCGAACTCGGCGCCCATCTCGCCGTCTCGCCGGGGGCCGAGGCCGATCAGGCGATCCGTGAGCGAACGCACGGCCTCGGCGCCGACATCGTCTACGAGTGCGTCGGTCGCCCGTTCGCCATCCAGTCCGCCGTCGATCTCGCCCGCAGGGGCGGCGCGATGTGTCTGATCGGCTTGGCCGACAGTGACGCGTCGATCTCGCCCGGCTCGTGGTTGATCAAGGAGATTTCGGTGACCTCGTCGCTCGCCTACCTTCACGAGGAGTTCGAGACGGCGATGGGGATGATGGCCGATGGGCGTATTCGCGTCGACGCCATGCACACGAACACTGTCGGCCTCGACGGTGTCGAAGCAGCGCTCGCCGACCTGGCGAGCGGTACGAGCGAGCAGACCAAGGTGCTCGTCGATCCGAACGGAGGATGATGATGTTCGACTTCACCGGCAAGACCGTGCTGATCACGGGTGCGTCGATGGGACTGGGGGAGGGATTCGCGCTCGGTTTCGCCGACGCCGGTGCCGACCTGGTGCTGACCGCTCGCTCGGCTGATCTCCTCGAGGGTGTCGCCGAGGTCTGCCGCGAGAAGGGTTCGAAGGTCACCGTGGTGCCCGGGGATGTCTCGGTCGAGGCCGATGTGGCACGGGTGGTCGCCGGCGCGATCGAGGCGCACGGACGGATCGACGTGTTGATCAACAACGCCGGCGTCAGCGACATGCGTGGTGTCGCTCCGGAGTCGTTCGACATGGAGACGTGGAACTGGATCTTGTCGATCGACCTCAACGGGGCGTTCATGTACCTCCGCGACGTCGGGCGTCACATGCTGCAGACCGGCGGCGGGTCGATCGTCAACATCTGTTCGATCATGGGACACGGCGCGAACGAACTGAACGTGATCGCGTACACCGCGGCCAAGGGTGCGCTGCGCAACCTGACGCTGCAGTTGGGGTGCGAGTGGGCCGACCGTGGCGTGCGGGTGAACTCGGTGTCGCCCGGATTCATCGTCACAGAGATGGTCCGTCCGGCGCTGGAAGGTATGGGAATGGACAGGTGGATCGCGTCGCGCACGCCGATGCGACGCATCGGTGAACTCGATGAGATCGTCGC
>Ga0105054_10006177_pt1 | contig 16815 bp, 10 predicted proteins | sample BON02_FD_78091 | JGI IMG/M metagenome (GOLD analysis project Ga0105054, IMG submission 78091) | Freshwater microbial communities from Lake Bonney liftoff mats and glacier meltwater in Antarctica - BON-02 (megahit assembly) | ecosystem: Environmental > Aquatic > Freshwater > Ice > Glacier...
GGGGAGGTCGCGGGGGGAGCAGGGGAGGTGGACGAGGCGGTGGGAGAGGGAGACGGTAATGCGAAAATCAAAATTGAAAGTGTCTTTTTAAAGAAATTAGAACACCTAAGTAGAACCGACAAAATATCGTGGCCTTTATAGGCAACCTCCTTCTATTCGTTCATCTCGCTCCTATGTATATGTAGATGTTCATTCCTTCGCCCCCCCCGGCCGCTGCAAAAAGATGGCAAAAAATAAAAACTCCACCGGCAGGAGCTTCTTTCCTTCCTTGGCCAGGGCCGCCTCGAGCCGTGTTTTGAGCACTTCGAGCATATCGGGCTTGACGTCAGGGTGATTCTCTTTCCACGTCCTATAAGAGGACCAGGTATCCAAGTATTGCACCAATCTCTCCGGGGTCATGTCTTGCGTTTCCTCCACCGTCTGCTTTCCTACTTGGACAAAGGGGCTAAAATCCGTCCCGGCGAACTCACGGTCGAGCAAGGCACGATCACAATCCCACACGTCATCAAGACTCGTATACCACTCAATCATCGCAGCGTCCGCCTCCGGCATTTTAGGGATATGACTGCGCGGGTAACCCATCACCACCAGCACTCCACCCGGCCGCAAGAGCTTGTCGACGCCTTGGAGGAATTTGGGGACGTCAAGCCAGTGCATGGCCTGGGCGCAGGTCACGACCGAGGCGCTCCCCGCCGGCAAGGGAATAGCAAGGGCATCGGCCTCGGCGTACTCAATGTTGCTGCCCTGCGTCGCGTTCGCCAGCTGCGCCACGCTCTGATCGAAGCCCTTGGCGTGCTTGAAATGCTTGGCAAGCTTCCGCAGCACCTGCCCCGTACCGGTGCAAATGTCGACCAGAGTCCCGTCCATGCACCCCTTGTGTCTCAGTGTGACCTCGACGCCCGCCATGAGCGAGTCAGGATAATTGGGTCGAAAGGCCGAGTAGCCCTCCGCCTGCGCGAGTCGGCCAAACGGGTCGCCCTTGGCCAGCATGGGACGATTCAGGGAGGCGCTGTGCATGGTCCCAGTAGGAATGTTGCTGGCGGACCTAATCGAGGCAATAAATAACCTCCTCTGTCCTTTCGGCAGCAGCAGGGAGGAAAGCCGCCGGCTGCAGGCGTGCATCACCCTTGCTTGGTGGCACTGCAACTCCACAGAAGGCGAGGCGCAGAGTCCTGTGGTTGTGTGTGTGGGGTTGGCGGTGAATGTTGGGGGACGTGGAGAACGCAAGATATGCGGCGGCGGCATTGGAATCATCGCTGATGCGGCGGCAACTGAACACCCGATCCGACCTGCTTGCGCCTTTGCTGACACAAACACTTCACTTCTCACGCCCCTCCACACCCACTCCCACCACGCGCCCACACACAAGCACAGGTACACTTGACAAAACCATGCCGGGTGGGCTTTCCTTGGCACAAGCCGCCCGCATTTGTGAGGGCGCCGTGGCGGCCTGCACGTCCCGTGGCTTTGCGCCCATCACGGTCGTCGTCATGGACCCCGCAGGCCATCCTATTGCGATGCAAAGGATGGACAAATGCGCCCCTACGGCCTACCCCAAATTCGCCCAAGCCAAAGCCTTTACCTGTGTCTCGTTGGGCATTTCCACGCGCGTGTTTCGTGACAAGTATACCGTTGCCCAGGACCCGGCAAAATTCTGCCAGATGCTCAGCATGGGTGACTTGACGGGAGGACAGGTATGTCTTTGGGGGAAAATGGAGGATGGAGGATCGAAGGATTCAATCTTCCTGCGCCACATTCACCTACTATGTACTTATTCCCCTTCCTTCATTTTCTTCTTTCAAACACGTGCAGATGGCTCCGTTTCCCGGGGGTGTGGTGATCAAGGCCGCGGAGGGCGGCGACATTGTGGGGGCGGTGGGAGTGAGTGGCGCTAGTGCGGACGAGGATGAGTATTGTGCTCTGGTAGGTGTGCAAGAAGCGGGCTTGGAAGGGGTGGTCACCGAGCCCGTGCAGCATGCGCTCAAAAACTGAGTGAACTGATAAAGAAAAAAGAATAATATATGTATTGGGAAGTAGAATCGAGGGCACGCGCTTGTTGAGTGTGTGTGTTTTTCCTCGTTGGTGCGAGTGTCTTATCATTTCTCTCTCTCTCTCTTCTTTCGCCACTCTTTCTCCGACCCCCCCTCCGCATACACACACGCCATCTAGCATTTAATTATACAAATTTGTCCCCTTTTCGACCTATTGTCTGAACCTAATGTTTCTCATCACCCCACCCCTCCTCCCTCACTCCCTCCTTCTCATCCTCTTTCATCCACCCCCCTTCCCGTGCAGCCACACCACACACCTCCTCCCCATCCTCCTCTCCTCCTCCCCGCTCACTCATCATCCGGCGGCAGAATCGAAAACGGATGCGGGTCCAAGGGCTCAAACCCCCGCTTCCACTGCTGGTAATGACTCGTCATCTTCCACACATAATAAAACTCAATACAATCCTTCGTACTCTTACTCCGCAACATCTTAGCAATCTCATAGAAGTTCTTCCCCACCAGCATTATCGCCCCCTCGAAACACGCCACCTCAAACGGGCTCCAATGCTCCATCACCGTCCGCCTTCGCACCGGGCACATGAGCGCCCCCAGCGTATTCGGCCTCTCTAACGGAATCTCCCCCTTGACCGTATCATACCCATATGGCCCAAAGCTCACTTTTGGGTACATTAAATCCCCCACCAAATTCACGTAGTCCTCTGCCATCTTTTGCGCACGCCACCGCTCAGGGGCCTTGCCGCGGCCGGGCCCGCCCCCGCCTTCGCTTTTGCTCTTCTTGTTGGTGGTGGTGCTGGTGGTGGTGCTCCCGCTGGGGCCGCTGCCCGTGCTGTCGTTGTCCCCCAAACTCCTGATCCGCCCACTACTGCGTCCTTCTCCGTCCTTGCCACCGCCGCTGCGTCCGCCGCCGGTGCTGGTGCCGCTGCTGCTGTTGCCGTTGTTGTTACTGTGATGATTGTTGCCTCCGCCGTCTTCCTTGCGGCTTCGAAGGCTCGTGCGCGCGCCGCCCATGATGCCTGGCTTGCCGCCCGATTGCTGTGTTTCGTGGTGTTCGTGTGTGTGGTGATGCGCTTGATGAGCAACGTGTCGGGGCATATGGGCGTTGGGGTGCTGCGTCTCGTGTTTCTCACTCACCTTGTCACCCTCCTCCGCGACTTCCATCACCACGCTGCTGCCTCCTCCGCCGCTCTCCATGGTGGTCATGCTCCTGCTGCCTGGCTGCGCGCTTCCGTCCCCGGGTCTTCCTGTTTTGTGGAGCGGGTAAACGAGTGAGTAAAAGCGTTGGGTGTGGACGAGCAGAGACTAGCAACAGGCCAATCTCGGCCAGGCCCCTGTTTTCGGCCTCGTGGGCGGCCCGCGGCGAGGGGAAGGGAGAGGAGGCTGGCAAAACTTGGCCAAATTGAATACAAATCGTGCGGAAAACAAAACAAAAAGCACAGGCAACAAGACAAAGGACACGTCCACGCTCAGGAAGTGTGCGCGCCTATTTGTCTAATGTGCTGGGTCCTTTTGTTTTGGTCTTTGGGACGCATCGAGCTGGGGCCAGCCTCCCCTCCCCCTCCCACCCCTCCTCGCCAAAAGAGAGCCGTCGCTTAGAACGCGGCAGCCGCTCCGCGTACCCACCCAGCCATCCCGCTGGCAAATGCTTAATAGAAATGCGGGTCCAGTGCCCGGTGGACCTTGGAGCGGGAGAGCGTGGTGTTGAGGCTCTGTATGCAATAAGCAAAAAAGGGAAAGTCAAGGCGGGAAGGCACAATCAAATGACGAACGACGATGCGGCGGATGGGCGGATGACGATTTTTGGTTCGCGCAATAATATAAGCGGAACGGAACGGGCTGCTCTTAAGGAAAAAAATTGAGTCCCTTATTAGTTTCCCAGCCCCCCAAAACGTACCTGGTCGCTGTACAAAATGTTGCCAAACGAAGTGCTAAAGGTCTGCGGGATGGCGTGGCGTTCCGTGACCACTGTGGCTAGAGAGGGCGGGCGGGCTCCAATCACACTCTGGCTGGTTCGATAGAGGGGGTTCTCGGGCTTGGTCTGGTGGTGGTAGGCCTGCAAGTACATCTCGGCGTGGATGCGGGTAACGCTACCGTGGCCGCTCTCGGTGGCATCGCTCTCTTTGTCAGTCTTTTGCTGCTGCGCGCTGTCGTCGCTGTCCTCGTCGTTGTTGGGGAGGGAAGGGGCGGCGGCTGCTGCGGCTGGAGCAACACGAGAGGAGGCAGGAGGAGCAATGCCCTTGCCGATTTCGTCGCTTGACTGTACTTTGTAGTAAAAGAGAATATGAGATATAGATTTTTGCGGCGAGATAAATAATAATATAAGTATACACTTACCTACCCGCTGGAAAAGGAAAGGGAATTGTGGCGTCGAAGTGGGCTGAGCTGTCGTCTCCGCGGCGGCGATCGCCTGAGACGTGCGAATGCGTTGGAGGGCCCGCAAATCCATCCCGTAGGCGGCTGTATAAAAAATTGCGTGGAATGAGTTGCGAGAGCAAAAATGTGAGTCGGACGGATGGAGAGGGGCGGGCAAGGAGGGGAACAAAAAGCGAAGCGGCTCGCAACAGGGACGTCAATCAAACTTTGACCCACCATTTGTCGTGCTTAAAATTGTGCCTTTTGATATTTTATGCTGACTTTTATTGGGCTCGGGGACGAGGGACGACGCCATGGTGCGTTGCCGTCCTTTTATTTTGGGATGGGCGGGGGGGGGTGGGGAGGCGAAGGAGGGGGGAAAAGCGACGCCTGTGTGCTAGGCGGAAAAGGGTGGAGGAAGTGTGACAGTTACGAGTGTGAAATAACATGTTTTCCTCAATTTTGTGCTGGATTGATGCACTTTACACGTAATCAGAGCCTGTAAGGAGGCCTAAAATGAAAAGAAGGGGAGGAAACGCTGCCGTTGGTTGGAGGTCGCTCAACTGCCAACTTGGCGCAACTTGGAGGCTCAACCGACAGCAACTTCTTCGATGCTTGCGCCCGTCTTGCTGCCACTGCCCTGCCTGCCACACACTGTCGTAAACAATTGATCTATGATAGATTAATCGTTTACCACAGTATATGGGTAGTGCTATATGGTAAGCTCAAGGACGGCAGTGTGCAAGGCGCGGGCGAAGTGCGCGAAGGAGAGCGTTTCGGCCGTCGCGCGTGACCCTATGATTCGCTCCTTCCTTCACTTTTGAGAGGTCGCCCCTGTCTTGCCCTGCCATGCCACTCGCCACTCACACACTCACCTACCCCATGCCCAACATAATCAAACAGGGCACTCCGTGGTGCTGGTGTGCAGCATGGCGGGGGGTCTCCATAAGCCAGAGCAACAGCATCTTCCGCCTCCTCTGCCCCGTCCGTCATCTCATCGTTCCTTCCCACTTCTTCACCACACCGGACAGGGCCGTCCAGCGAAAGCCTGGGCCCTCCCCGCCTAGATAAAGCAAGATGGGCGAGAAGTACATACGGACGTCGCTCTCCTTTGAGCACCTGATCGACGGTACGTCTTGTCCTCTGTCCCCTATCTCCTTCTCCCAACCGACCCCCCCCTGGTCCGACCCGGCCCGCCCCTACTATGCCCCTACTATGCGAGCAAACGGGGGAAGACCCTGGCCCTGCGGCAAGGACAATGTGAAGGAGGATGAGACGGCTGGGGAATGCGGGCATCCGGGGCATCCGGGGCTAGGCAACACCCCATCAATGTCTCCCAGCATTCCCTCCCCACCCCTGCTCCTCCTAGAAGCATCATAGGAACGAGAAGCAGTCCCCAAGCATACATGTACATGCACGACCCATGATTCCTGTCCTGTATCTCATTCGAATCATCCCATTCACAACCAATTCCAGCCTAAATCGACGAGCCAAACTCACACACTTACCCCAACCCCACCCTCCTTCCCAAAAAACAGACCCAGGATGGATGCCCTACTTCCTAGACTTCCTCAGCCGGCACGACCAATCCCACCCCCTCCTCTTCTGGCTCGAAGTCGAGGTCTTTGAGCTGGCCGCCGGTGGCGGGCCCTCCCTCGTCACGCAAGCCACCCGCATTTTTGAGTCCTACCTCGGTCCCGACGCCCCGCACCGAATCGAAATCCCCCCCACAATGCTCACTTTCCTCGAAGCCGAAGTCCAAGCCAAAGCCCCCAACATCAACGTCTTCTCCGCCGCGCACGCCTTTGTCTTCCGTCGGCTCCGTCAAACATGGTACCCTGCTTTCCTCCTCTCCTCCACCTATCAATCCCTCCTCCAGCACCTCAAGTACTCCTTCCGGACCCCCCTAAAAGAGATTTTGATGGACGAAATCCAATCCCGTTATATCGAAGCCTTCCTCCTCAACACCGACGCCAAGCTCGGTCCTGCCACGGTGGGGAACGTTTATCTCTGGAAGAAAATTTATCACGATTTAAGACCGCTCGGCACAAGGCTGGCACGGGATCGGCTGGTGGGGCCTGCAGGAGACGCAAGGAATGCAGAGGACCTGCGGTTGTTTATCATGGATGCCAAAGCGGCATACGAGGCCTACATTCAACCCTCACCTCAAACAGGTATCCCTGGCGGGCCTCCGTTGAGCACAAGGGTGGTTCCTCCTGGAGGGGGGGAGGGAGGGGGGAAGGGAGGGAGGGGGAGGGGGAGGGGGAGTACACCGAGTGCGACGGCGTTGGGGCCCGAGTTGAGGCATCGGCTGGCGGAGTGTTTGGGAAGGTTGGTGAGTCAGTCGAGGTACTATTCGGGGGTGGGCACGGGGGGGATAGGGCAGATTGATCGGAGTATTATTGGGGAGTTGACGTCGCATTTTATTGAGGCGCAGAGGGTGATTCTTGCGTGGTTGGAAGTAGAGGTGTACCCGATGTTTCAACGGTCGTGGTTGTGTGGGGTGTTGTCGGGGGATGTCCAAAGTCGGCGGTCGGCGCCTGTGAGAAGGAAGAGGAGGTTGAGGACGTTGTTTAAGAGTGTCAGGACTTTTCGGCATGTGTATGTGCCGCCTTGTCCAAGGTCGGAGGGGCGGGGGTTGGTGTTGGTGAGCACGGAGGGAGTGAGTGAGGCGTCGGTGCCACTGACCCATGAATTTGTCTGGGGGTTTGACGTGGCGGTTTCACCGGTAGTGCCGGCGTTGCGGGCGTCGGACTTAAGGACGGATATGGAGGAAGGGGGGGAGGAAGAGGTGGTGCGTGAGAGGGTGCGGGGGTTGAGGTTGGATGATGAGGAAGGGGAGGATGGGTCGGGAGCGGTGGGGGGGGCGATTTTGTCGACTAAGACTGGGGATGGCGATCGGGGGATTTTTCAGTTGGGTGAGTCTCCGAAGGATACGAGTAAGGAGCAGCAGCAGCAGAAAAAGGGGAAGAAGCGGTTGTTGCAGTTTCGGAGTGCGATTCGGTCGTCGCAGGTGATGGGGCTGGGGAAAGCGAAGCACAGCAAGGGAGGCGAGGAGAAGAAGAAGGATGCGGCGGTAGCGGTGGACGACAATGAAGAAGAAGAGCGGGCCACCAACCTCTGCGCCGCCATCGAGAGCAAGCTAGTCAAAGAGATCCAGCGTGTGGCCTTCCCCTCCCTCTGCCTCATGCCTTTAGAACGCTCCACCTTCGTCCTCTTCTCCCCCAAGCTCGTGGTGCCCGACCCGACACTCCACCATTTCGTCTTGCCCATCCCGCGGAAGGACGTCGAGATGCAAGCACACTCACAAGGCGGCAGCAGCAGCAGCAGCAGCAGCAGCTCTCCCTTCATCAAAAGCCCTCGGGCCGCCATTCAATCCCCGACGGGCGACGGCAGTGAAATGGAACCCCCCGATCTGACAACTGATGATGTCCTCCACCTCTATGGGGCCTGCCTAATCGAATGGGCCCCCGCAGGAGACGAGGTCTTGTTGCCACGATGCCTTGCTATAGTGAGCACGGAGCCGCGTGTGGCGTCCTTGCGTCGGGCGGTGATAGCCTTGAGGGAATCAATGGGAGGGCCTGGAGTAGGGGGGTCGCCTATCACCCCGGATACACCTAAGAAGACCCCGTGGCAGTTGGAGGATGAGCAGCAGGAGCAGACTCAGCAGCATCACGCGCCGGCGCTTTTGGATGCTGATATGTTTGTGCGGCGGAGAGCAGGGGAGGAGGGAGGGGGGGAGGAGGAGGGGGAGGAGGAGGACCCTGTTGCGTATTGGTCACGGGCGTGCACGAAGGAGGGCGGCGGGGCCTCTACTTCCATGGCGCTGTTCTCTCCTAAAGCAGCCTCGGCTAGCAATGCCTTTGGTGCCACGGGGGGGTTTCTCTCGCCGACTGCAGGAGGAGGGTTATCCATGACCGGCAGCAGCAGCAGCAGCATCCCTACATCCTGCTCCTTACCTCCGCCTTTGGTCCGTTCCTTGCCTAAGCACGTCGACGCCTCCTTCCTCCCCCTCTTCCAAGCCCTGAGCCCCGAAACCCTCCTCAAAGCCGTCACTGCTATCCTGCTCGAACGCCCCGTCATCCTCAAATCCTCCTGTCGATCCCTCACGATGCTAGCCTCCGAAGGCCTGCGTCGTCTTATCTACCCTTTCGCCTGGCTCCAGCCCTACCAACCCCTTCTACCCGTCGGTGGGATCTGTAGCTTTTGGGACGAGATTCGAACGAGGGCGGGAGGGAGGACGTGGTTCGATTATGCCTTTGAAGAGGACGGGTTAGATGATTCGATGGTAGGTGCGAGGGGAGGGAGGGAGAGTTTGGCGGAGCCCATGAGTGCGTCCTCGACCGGGAGGCAAGTACCGGGTTTTCTGGTGGGACTTGAGGCGTGTATTGTTGAGGCGGCGCTGACGGCTACTAAGGTTGTTTCGCCGGCGTATAGTGAGGAGGATGGTGGTGCTGCTGGTGGTAGTAGTAGCAGTAGTGGGGCCTGTCATGCGTGGGCGTGTGCCAGTTGTGATGTGCACGATGGGGGGCATTTTGCTGGTGATGGTGGCTTCGAAGACTCACCCTTCAGTCCCGGTCGGTCTTCCCCCCTCTCTACGCGGTCCACCCCTCGCACCACCCGCGAGAGCAGCAGCACGCGTGGCAGTGGTGGTAGCAGCTTGGGCGGTTTGATGGGGGGAGGGATGGGCAAGAGTACTAGCACCACGAAATACGGCGAGCTTCCTGGTTGTGTTCGCGCGTCTGCACGCGAGCTGTTGTCATGTGCCTTTATCATCGATCTTGACCATGATTGTGTGGTGGAACCCCGTCGAGGCAACCATGCCGCGACGGCCCTCCCCTCCTTGCCCGAAGCGGCGTCCTCGGCTTTGCTTACTTCTTTGCAACGCATCGTTAATCCAAGCGTGGCACCACCAACAGCAGCGGGTGGAGGGCTGGGGCTCTCTCAAGGCTATGGCTATCGCACCGTGTGTGCCGCCCGGGCAGCCGGCGCGGCAGCAGCAGCAGCAGCAGCAGCAGCGGCGGCGGCTGCGAAGGAGGGCAGTGGGAAGATTAAAAAGCTGATGAGGGGTGGAGGGGAGGGGGGTGGTGGTAGGAGCAGCTTTGGTGCGTCTCCGGGCGGTCAGAGGGTGGAAGCGAAGGGAGGGAGTGGGAATGAGCAGCTGCATGGGGCGTTTGTGACATTCTTCCGGCAGGTCCTTTTGGATCGGTACCGGGAGTATACCATTAGTTATTTGGAGGAGCAGATGGTGGCGTTTCATGCTGATAGCTTCCTGGCCTCGCAGCCTGAGCCGTCTCATGGGTTTTGGACGGATCTGTTTCAGACTCGTCTTTTTGCGCATTTTCTCTTGGTGGAGCATCAGCGCGTGGCGGCTTCCTTTGAGGAACCGGCGCTGCAGCCTCCGCCTGGGACGGGCCAGTCGAAAGGAAGGACGACGGCGACGGTCGAAGGTGTCGATGTTTAGGGAGGGAGGGGAGGGAAGGAGGAGGAGGAGGAGGAGAAAAGGGGGGGGGTGAGGGAGGGAGGGGAGGTTTGGATTCGCGAAGGCATGAATCATAAAATCAGATCAAGAAATTCCACCGAATGCAAATAAATAAATGAAAATATCGAAACTATCCCTTATCCTTTCTTGACGCTCCACGTTTGTTTCTGATTGCGCTGCCCTCTTATTCGCTTTTTTACTTCGTGTCTTACAAAATTGTTGTGTGTACTTTTTTCAATCTTCTATTCCCCTCCTTCCTTCCCTCAAACTAAACCTCCCCTTCCAACAACTGCCTTAGCTTCTCCGCCTCCTCCGCGCTCTGCAACGCCTCACTAAACTCCTCCAGCATGTCCCCACCCATCATTCTATCTATCCCATGCTTGCTCAAACTAATCCTATGGTCCGTCACTCGGTCCTGCGCAAAATTATACGTTCGAATCCGCTCCGATCTATCCCCCGAGCCCACCTGCGATTTGCGTGTCGAGGCCTGCGCGGCCATGACCTTGGCTTGCTCTCGCTCATAGACCCGCGCACGGAGGATTTTGATGGCTTTGTCCTTGTTTTTGTGTTGGGAACGTTCGTCTTGGATGGCGACGACGATGCCCGTGGGCATGTGCGTGACGCGGACGGCGCTCTCGGTGGTGTTGACGTGCTGCCCGCCTGCGCCACTGGCGCGATAGACGTCAAATTTCAAGTCGCGCGCGTCCAGCTTGAAATCCACTTCCTGCGGTTCGGGCAGCACGGCAACCGTCGCCGCCGAGGTGTGAAGCCGGCTGTCGTTCACTGGCACCCGCTGCACGCGATGCACCCCACTCTCAAACTTGAGCACAGGGTACGCCAAATGACCCTGCACCGCCGCCGCCGCCTCCTTCAACCCCCCAAATTCGTTCCTGGACGCACTCAGAATCTCGAAACGCCATTTCTGCGCGGCGGCAAAGCGCTCGTACATGCCAAAGACCTCCCCCGCAAACAACGACGCCTCGTCCCCCCCCGTCCCGGCCCGCACTTCCAAAATCACGCCCCGGTCATCGTCTCCATCGTCCTTGGGCAACAACCGTCTTAATACCCGCTCCTCGAGCGCCGCCACGGTTTCGCGGGCGCTGGTCACGTCCTCTTTGGCCATGGCTGCCATTTCGGGGTCAGGGTCGCCTTTCGCCGTCTCTTCCAAAAAGCGCGCGTCCGCGCGATGCTTTTCCAGATCTTCAATCAACTCGACAAGCTCCGAAAGCTCCGCGAGCTCTTTGGACAAAGCCGCCAAGCGCACGGCCGCCGGTTGGCTGCCTGGCTGGTACTGCTGCTGCGGTTGCCCACCGTCCGCGGAGGCAGCGGTGTGCAGGCCATTCAACTCTTCCTCCACCTGGGCATGCCGCACCCGCATTTGGTCCAGCCGGGTCAGCACGGCCGGGGTGAACGTGGAGAGGTGACGCCGGCGTGCTTGTAGTAGTGGTGGTGCTAGTGGCAGGGGTCGGCGCCGTGTGCCGATGGAGGGTGGGGAGGTGAAAGTGCTGGCAGTTGTCGCTGTTGCTTGTCTGTTGGTGGCACAACAACCGACCCGCCGCCGCGCCGCGATGTGCACCAGGCGCAGCATTTGAGCTCCAATTCTTATCTTCGAGGCCTGTGTTGTGTGGCGTGTATAAAGGGGTGATGAGGCTTAGAAATAGAAGGATACGTGAGGGGTTGGGTGGGGACGACAAGCAGCATCATCTCTCACTTCTCCTCCATCACGATCGCCCGAATTGAGGCCCATTTCGCCTTGTGGACACAGTGCCACGCTGCCTGCACAAGCGCTCCCATTGAAAAGCTTGTAGCTGCACCGCTATTTGTGAAGCTGTCCAAGCCGTCGACGGGCGCTAGCCCAAGCACTCCCGGCCCGGAGAAATGCCACATCATCGTCGGCCCCGTTCATGGGCTCAAGTTCTGTCCTCCTTGTATGTCTCACTACACGGCGCCACGCTGCTGCAAAGCACGCTTCTTACCACAACCCCATCGTCTCCTCCCCCATCAATCCAAAACAGGCCGTAGCCAGGCGGGCGCCCATTCTTTCCAGACTACTGCCGGGCAAACCCTCGACGACACGACCCCATCATCATCAACATAACCCCCCGGCCCCGCGCTCCACCACCACCATGTCGCGCACAAGACGGATGGACCTGCGGCCGCTCCTGGCGCTGGTCTTGTCCAGCGTGACCCTTGGCAGTACCACGGCCGAGTCCGTGGTGGCATCCCGCACGCTCTGCTCCATGCACAGCGTCCTGTTTCCCACGGGCACGGATGCCGACGGGAAAGCTGCCGCGGCCGGCGCCCCGGAGGTGCATTGGAAGGCTTCCGAGCCCGGCAGCCCGCCCACACCGCTCAAGACGCAACCCAAAACCGTGGCTCGAGACAATGCGCCCGTGATGGACTGGTCGTTTGAAAGGGGTAGCATCCAACCGGCGGGCATGTCGAGCTTGAGCCTCTTGACACGGGAGTGGATTTCGGACGTTTCTCCTTCGGCCTCTATCTATCGCTTCGACCACGAGTTCACCCTCCCAGCCGAGGCCGATGTGAAGTCGGCCAGGATTGACGTGGCCTTTTCTGGTGGCGCCGGCGTGGTGACTTTGCAGCTGAATGGCGAGAGCGTGTGGGTCTCGGAGGACCCGCTCTTGAAGGTGGCCCCGGGCATGCTGTCAGCGACGCTCTCTTTGCCGGTGCTGACGCAACGCACCAACACCTTGTCCCTCGTGGTGCTATCTGGCGCGCCGGGGAAGCCGGCGTTGTTGAATGTGTGGTTTCCGACGGCCACGTTTGAGGCGACGGGGACGGTGTGTGGGACGGGCACAGGAGGGGAGACTTTGCGGGCCTTGACCAAGGAGGAAGTTGAGGTGGGTGTCAGCGGCGGCGCAAGCATCACGGGCCTACACACTCGCCTGGCCCGTGGTCTGTTTACTAAGGCGGAGATGGAGGAAGCGCGTGCTGTGCAATCTCCTACTTTCACCGTGTTGGACGAGGACAATCGGGGGTTGCTGTGGAAGGGGAACGACGACGGCGACGGGGAATGGGATAGTGTTTTCACTGATGAAGACGCGTGCGGCATCCCCACGCTCTTCCCCACGGCCGTCGCCAACGCCTGGGAGTGCTGGTATCGCGCTCCGGAGGTGACTGCACAAGGGCCTTGGGTGCCCGTGGCGGAGAAGGATGGGAATGGCTGGTTGAGCTTGAGCGAGCCTGGGGTGGGCAACTACCTATTTTACGAGACCAACTTTACCTTGTCCGCGGACGCTGACTTGCAGCAAGTCTCCGTCTTGGGGCATCACGCCAGTGACCTGACGTTGCTTGGGGTGTATTTGAACGGCGAGCCCGTGTGGGTGAATTCTGACCCGTTTTCCTCCGCCTCGTCGGCCTTGGAGAGGGCAGCAGCACCAGCGGGAAGCAAGGAGGCCATGCTCACCACCACGTTCTTCGCCATTGAGGACGAGTCGGAAGGCGTGCCCGAGGGTGGTGCCCCGCTCAAGATGATCTGGCAGCATGGCAGCAACACCTTGGCCTTTGCTGTGCTGGCGGACCCGGTGCGTGATCTCCGTACCGCGTTGCAAGTCAATTTTGACAGCGCGTCGTACGGAGGCTGCACGGCTGTGCCCGTCACTATCAATAGGGGCGATGCTCCTGGGTTTCGAACCACCTCCTTTCCTACTGATGAGGTGCCGGTGGAAGAAAGGCCTGTGTGTAGCGCGGCGGCGCGGTTGGTGCTAGAGCTGGAGCTGGGGCAGGTGAATGCGACTTTTACCGATATGGCTGTGGATGGGGCGGGGGAGATCATGTATGTCACGTGGGAGGATGAAGACGGGAATGTCACCTTGTCTCGGATTTCGTTAGTAGAGGGGCAGGAGAAGGGCATGCCGCATGCGTGGCCGTTGACCAAAATGAAGGCGCCTGAGGCCGTGGCGGTTGGGCCGGCGGGAGAGGTGTATGTGGTGGAGGAGGGGTTGATCAAGGGGTTTAAGAAGACGGGGGAGTCGCTGGGAGCATGGGGGCCGGTGGATGAGCCGAGGGGCTTGGCTGTCCTCCCGTTTGCGGGGAAGGCGGGGAATCAGACGTGGGTGTATGTGCTGGATGGGGATGAGGGGGTGAAGGGGTTCAGCACCACGACGAAAGAGAATGTGACGCTGGCGGGGTGTTGGGCGGTGGCGGTTGAGGGGGAGGAGAAGGAGGTGTGCTTGACAGCGCCGGTGGATCTGGCCATCTCGTTTCAGACGGGCGGGGCTGCGACGCTGCCGACGCTGTGGGTGCTGGACCAAAGCACGGGCACCGTGGAGCTTTTTACCATGAACGGGACGCACTTGGCCACGCTGGGCGGTGGGTTCGAGGGCCCCCTCTCGCAGCCGTCGGTGATAAGCGTGGATTCTTATCGGGGCTTGGCGTATGTTTTGGACTTGGAAATGCAGCAGGTGACAGTCTTTGATCGGCGAGGGCAGGTCTGGCATCAGCTCTCGGAGAAGGGAGGGGAGGAGCAGTGCCCTGGTGTCTTGACCCAGCGCTTCTTTGACAGCACCAGCACGCGGGGGTTCACGGAGCCGCTTTTCCTGGATGTCCCGGCGGAGGTTGGGCTGCCTTTTGAGGTGTCGCGTCCGGCAGCCTTGACGGCCGTGCGGTATTATCACGCGCCTGGGGAGACGGGAAATCACACGGCGACGGTGTGGACGTCCAAGGGCGATGTGATTGCCACCCTAGCCTTCCCCGAGGAGAAGGAAGGGACGGAGGGCTGGCGTGTGGCGTATTTGAAGGATCTCTTTAAATTGGAGCCTTGGACGGAGTACCTCGTCTCGGTGAATGTGAACAGCGTGGCGATGGGCATCTTGCCGTATGGTGCCAAAACCAACGCCACAGCCGCCGCTGAGGGGGAGGGTGCCGGGGGGGTGCTTTTGGATAATGGCGAGGATTTGTCGTCCTTTGGGGGGCCTGTGACGAGTGCGGCTGTTGGGGTTTTCCCTACTGAGGTCGTGGACGAGTACTTTGTGGATGTGGAGATTCAGACGCTCAAGCCGGCCTTGTCCCAGGCAACCGTTGCCGCGGTGGCTTCTGTCTTTACGGAGGCGGACGCCGCCTCTTCCGCTGCTACAAATTTCTACCTGAACCACGTCTCGGAGTCCAAAAGTGAGCAGCTGCACGGCCTCCGCTTCTCGGGCTATCCTGCTTTCATGGGCGACTGCGCCCACCACCTCGCCGACCTCCCTCCCGCCCTTCTTTCGGACGTCAAGACGGCCTTTGGGAAAGCCAAGCCCATCGGCATCAATTTCTGGGGCGGCTCCTACTCCTTGGACCATTTCAACGACTACCTCTCCGAAGGCGCCGCCCTTGCTATCGAGGCTGGGGCGGACAGCATTGGGATTTACATGGGTGGGGAGATGCCCGTCTCGGAGCTCTACCCTTTCCACTCACCCGACTGGCCGCCAGGAACGCCGGCGTCTCTCACGGAGGTGGCCAAACTGTCTTACTTTAAGAAGCTCTTTGCTGATCCTGCCATCAAGACGTACGTGATCAATGCCAACGCTGTGGCGACGGTGGGGCTGGGCCTTAAGATCAAATTTGGGACTTACTCGGCCGCGGACGCCGCCAAGGAGACGGCCGAATTTCGGGAGCTGGCTTCTTACCTGGCCACGACCTACAAGGGGACAGGCAAGACCTTCATCCTCCAAGCCTGGTCCCTCGACACCTTCCTCAGCAACGACGCCCAGACGGAAATCTCTCCCGCATTGGCCTCCCGCGCTGCTGCTTGGCTGAACGCACGGCAAGCAGGGGTGGAGGCCGGCAGGAGCGACGCCGGAGAAGACCCTTCTTCCGTGGCGGTCTACCATGCGGTGCAGGTGAGCCGAGGCGTGCTCGCCAAGAGCCAGGGGAATGCCATCCCTTGGGCGGTGGACCGGGTGCTGCCTCTCATCACGGCGGATCTTGCTAGCTGGTCGGCCTATGAGGCCAGCAGCAGCGCAGATGTGGTGCTGGCAGTGGCCTCGGGCGTGGCCACCTTGAGCGCGGCCGTCCGCCCTCCTACCAAGGCGTATGCATTGGACGGGCTGCGTTACCCTGTTGCTACTTCTCCCAAGGTCCGCGTCTTGCTTGCGGAGATTGGGGAGCCGGACGCCGGCCTGCAGGGAGATCCCGAGGCGGCCAAGGCCGTGTTGCCTGCGGTGGTCAAGGGAGCGGTGCTGGCAAACGTGCCGGTGGCCTTGTTTTGGGCAGGGTATGATGGGGGTGTGCCGACAGAAGGAGGGGCGGAGGGGGAGGTGGGGATGGGTCCGTGGAGGGAGACGTATGCAGGGTATTGGCTAAAACGCCCGGATGGGACGCCCTCGTTTGCGATGTGTTATATCCAAGCCCTGCAACAACCAAGCGGGTAAATGCGAGGTTTCGAATGAGTGAGTGAGAGCATGTATTGAGAGAAAAGGCGGGCCTGTCTGTTTTTGTGTAGTGTGTGAGAGGGTGGGAGGAAGGAGAAAGACGTATATCCAGCTGTTTTAAAAATTTGACGCATGTCCACATCAAATTGTCCTCTCGGAAAGAGGCGCGGAGAGCGAGCAAAAGGAAAGAAAGAAGAAAGAATATCAAGAGCATGCAGTATATTTCATTTTATGAGTACTGTTTTCTTTCAGTTTATTTCAATTTCTAACAGTGAGTGTGCAAGCACTTGCAAGCATGATTAATCGATTACCTAAGGTCATTTGCTGAGTGGCCCTGCGGGCGGCGGGCCTCGCGATGAGGCAAGTGATGGCGGCGGTTGTTGGGGGTACATCTGTTTGGTTCTGGTTTTTACTGTCAACGTGATCCAGCCCTTCAACGCGCCGCCCTTCGTGAGTGGAAAGCGAAAGCGCCGGTCATCTCTCAGGTTCACACTGCTGCCCTCGACAACCTCGTCGACTGGCAGGCTACCATAAGAGGTGTAGGAGACGAGAGGAGCCCCCGCCTGCTGCTTGTGGAGGAAGCCCAGGGCCACAGGAACGA
>Ga0105054_10006185_pt1 | contig 16800 bp, 16 predicted proteins | sample BON02_FD_78091 | JGI IMG/M metagenome (GOLD analysis project Ga0105054, IMG submission 78091) | Freshwater microbial communities from Lake Bonney liftoff mats and glacier meltwater in Antarctica - BON-02 (megahit assembly) | ecosystem: Environmental > Aquatic > Freshwater > Ice > Glacier...
ACTACATTTGCAGTTATGTCGGACGCAGATTTCCCCATCGCCAATTATGTAGCGTTCTTAAACGGATATACAATAGTTAATGTAGCCTCCACAGGTAAGTTTCAAGTTAGTAGCTTGAATGACAGTAGGGCATGGGACGCTACAGACATTGCCACTGCCGAGAGTAATACGGACAATATAGTGGGCTTTGGGGTGGCTAAGGGAGAACTTTGGATTTTTGGAAGTGCAAGTACAGAGATTTGGTATGACGCAGCGAACGCTTCAGGGATGCCACTCTCTCCTCGTACAGGATTGGAGCTGCAAATTGGATGTGGGGCTTCTGCTTCAATCACGCAGCTTGATGACTTGCTCATTTGGCTAGATAATAGGGGCTTCATAGTTCAGAGTGATGTTGCACCCTTTGTACGTAATAACAACTCCGGGTATACGCTTAAAATTATCTCCACTGAAGCCATCACCAGTCAGATTCTGAGCTACTCCACCACTAGCGATGCTATTGGCATGGCATACAATGATCGTGGATATTTGATGTATCAGATTACGTTCCCCACTGCACGTAAAACGTGGGTGTATAACTACACCACGAAACTGTGGCATGAGCGCGCGTATTTTAAGGGCACCACCTCCCAAGAGCATTTTGGTCAATATTATGCCCAAAGTGGTGCCTTACATTTAATGGCAGGTCAACGAGACGGTAAAATCTATCTCTCAAGTAACCTATATTATGACGATGCAGGTAACACAATCCGGAGGATTAGAACCACTGCACCTCAAAATAAACAAACCTCCCTGATGGGGGTTGATTGTTTAGAGCTTAGAATGGAGACAGGCAACGTTCCTGTTGGAGCTGATACCCCTTTAATATCATTGAGATATAGCAATGATGGTGGGCATTCTTGGAGTGATGAGCTTATTAGAGACATGGGTACCAGCGGTAACTATGCAAAGAGTATTAGGTGGAACAGGCTAGGAAGTGCAAGAGAGTGGGCGTTTGAATTTCTCGTCACTGCTCAAGTGCCCTTTTCTATAATTTCAGCATCAGTGGATTTTGAGGAAGACAAATAGCATGGCGATCATTTTAGGTAGTCCAAGAGTTCAATACTTTTACCCTGGAACCTCCAACCCGTTGTCGGGAGGCCTTCTCTATTCATACACGGCAGGAACCTTAACAGCAGCTCCCACCTATCCAACTTTAGCGGATGCTGGCACTGGTACTAACGCTAACGCCAATCCTACGGTGCTAGATAGTTCAGGTAGCGCTATGATAGTGTTACAAGGAGCAACCAAGCTTATATTGAAGGACAGTGATGGGAACACCGTGTTCACCGAAGATAATGTTTCAACTGCAGACTCTGGGGAGGTGGCAGTGGACGGGGCAACTGTCATCACACTAACTGACGTAGGAAGTGCGGTAAATCTATGGAATATTAGTAACGCAGCCTCAGGAAACGGTCCTATATTAGCGGCCTCTGGAACGGACACTAATGTCGCAGGAAACATTTCATCAAAAGGAAGTGGTCAGCTTAACATTGACGCAGGAGCTACAGGGAAGGTTGTAATCGGAGCCTCCTCTACAGGAAACATCGAGCTTAAAAGGGCTACAGTGGCGAATGTCTCCGTGTCAGTGACAGGCACCCTAACTGCCTCCTCCACCGTAACTTTAGTGAACGCCACTGTTGATATACTTCCAGCAGGGATGGTGATGGCATTTGCGTCCCATGCTTCAATTGTAGGTTGGCTTTTATGTGATGGGTCTGCAGTTAGCAGAACTACGTATGCCACTCTTTATAGTTCGATAGGCACCGGGTATGGGGCGGGTGATGGAAGTACGACATTTAACTTGCCTAACATGTCAAGACGTGTTATAATGGGAAGCGGGGGTAGCGCCACTGGCACTATATCTAACGTTTTGGGGAGTACTGGAGGAGATGAAACTCACACCTTAACCACCACTCAACTACCTGCTCATAATCACCCCTACACTAGAACCCTTACAGGCTCCACCTTCACTTCTAATGCCGTGTCCGGTGTAACTGCTATCAGTACCCTCACCTCATCCACCATCGATTCTAGTAATGCAGGAGGAGGAGGGGCGCATAACAACGTGCAGCCTTGTATGGTTATGTTTTATATGATTAAATATTAAGGAGCTTCTATGTATACCCTCTCTCCCTTGAGCGAAGAAGATGTGGCTTCTTTCTTCCTTCTCGACCCTAAACTAGCGTTATTGGGGTTGCCTGATGTTGATCTTCACATCCTTAGAACAGAACGTAAATTTAGTCTTGAAGGGAGCTGCCGTGCAGAGGGGGTGTATGAAGACGGTGAGATTATTGGGGTGTTAATGTGGAACCTGTTTACGAACATGGTGATAAACATGCACCTCTACTTGAACAGCGTCCATCATGGCACTGGTAAATTCAAAGACGTTCATACCTCTCTAATTAGCTGGGCTAAAGAGACCCCTTCCCTCACTCGAATCGTAGTTTTTTCTCCAGCTACGTGTCCTCATATTCACACTGCCATGTTAGGGGTTGGGTTTGAGCTTGAAGGAAGAATGAAAGAAGCTATAGAGTGGAGACAAAAAATTGTAGACTTACTAATATTTGGAAGGAAATTATAATGGCAATCGCAGTGGCGGCAGCAGGTTCAATGGCAGGTTCAGTGTTAGGCGGGATGGCTAAGAATGCCATGGGGGGAAATAAGAGTGGTATGAAGATTACAGGCACTCAGGGAGTGGGGGTTGCTACAGTTAGCGAGAGGAAAGGAAAATCCACAAAAAAGACATATGTTCCTCAGATGGACATTACGCAAAGTTTAGAGTGGTTTAGAACTGCTGCTAATGAGCAAGAAGGCTTATACAGGCAGGGGTTGAAGCTTTATGAAGGTTCTATGGCGGCTGCAAAGAAAGAAATTGACGCGGGCTATAATGCAGCGTTTAAGACATTAAAGCCTATGTCCTTTGCTTCCACCCAGGCCTCTAATGAGATGATGCGGTTTATGGGGCTAAATCCTCTGTCTGCCACGTATGACATTAAGGATAGGGCAATTGAGCTTGGTGCTTCTTCTACTCAGGCAAAACAGATTGCAGACGCTGAAAATCTCACAGACCCGGTGGCAAGGGCAGCTGCAAGAGATAAAGTGCTAGCTAGATTCACGGCAGAACAAAAAGCCTCTACTCTAGCAGCTGACATTGCAGAGCTTAGAAAGACACCTATAAATTACTCCGGCTATGAATCGACAAACCCCTTAAATAATTATGACGCTGCAGCTGTGGGGCTTCCTGCTGGCAATCAAAGATATGACGACATCTTTAACGGCATAGCTACGGAAGTTGGAAAGAATTATAATGATGTAGACGCGAAAGGGGCGCATGAGGGTGCATTGGCTGCGTATATGCGAGAGCGTCAGAATATGATTGACCGTCACACTGCTAAAATTGATTCCGGAATTGCCTCCTTGCAAGAAAAAGACAACGCTAGAATAGCCCTCAATAAAGATTTATTGAAGCTTCAAAGTAGTTATGAAAGCGATTTCCAAACTACGAAAGACGTTGGATATACAGGAGCCGAAGTCACTGCTAAATTAGAATCAACTCCGGGCTATGGATTTGTGGTAGATCAAGGCACTAAAGCTATTGAAAGACAAGGAGCAGCTATGGGAATGTTAGGGTCTGGAAACACCCTAATAGGACTTTCCCAGTTCGGTCAAAAAAATGCTCAAAACTACTTTGGCATGCACATGGACACTCTATCTAATATTGCACAGCTCGGCAGTGGTGCCACTAACCAATTGTCTGGCTTGCAGATGCAACAAGGACGCGACCAAGGTCAAGTGACTCAGTCGCTAGGTAGCGCACAAATGACAGCGTATGGTGCGATCGGAGATGCTAGAGCGAACAGTCTCTACCAACAAGGAAACTTGTATGCAGATGCGGCTAAGTATAACACTGGCTTAATTAACAGTGTTCTTGAGAGTAGTAAAGATAGGGATGCTGCGGCTGCCAATCAGCAAACGGCAAGTGCTCCTGGCATGCAGAACGCACAGCTAGGCCAACAACAATTTCAATATGGGGTGTTTCAAAACCAACAAGGCGGTCAAGCTTATCAGTCTGCTAGAAACGCGGGTACGCAAATTAATCCATACGGCATGAGGGTTTAAATTATGGCAAAATACGGAATCACTGCTGAGGCTCTCCCTGAGGGGGGAGCTCCTGTAGATCAACGGTCGTTTGGAACACCTACGGCTGAGGTAGCTCCTCTTACTCCAACTGCTCCAACTTTCGTGCCTGGGGTTGGCACGTTAGGGGCAGACCTTGGAGGTATGGTTAAAGGAGACCAAGCTGCTCAAGAGTACAGACTTAAGGATACAGAGAATACACGAGCCGACCAAAAGCTTGGTATGGATAAAGTGGAATTAGGTCTAAAGTCGGACTTCTTAGCTATTGCACAAGAAGACCTGGGCATCAGGAAAGAAGACCTTAAGATTAGACAATCACAGAATGAAAGGGAAGGTTCGACATTCAAGAATGCTCAAGAGAAGTTTGACTGGGAACGCACTGCATACACTAAGCAACAAGAAATAATTACAGGTATGGAGAATGCTTCTCAAGAGAATGGGTATACAGGTGTTATTGACTTCTTAAAGACACGTGACCCTGTCATGGCTGTTCAATTCCACGCCGCCAAGATGCAATTGGATAACTCCATCATGACAAACGAAGTGATGCAGGTTAAGACAAAGAATGAAGTTAGCAACGCAATGTTTGATAGTTATGGTGTGTTGGGTAAGATGGGAAGCACTCTAATGGCAGCTGCTCCAGAAGACCGTGAATCTATGTATCAACAAATATTACCGATGGTGAGGAAGGTTGTGCCTGATGCCCCTGGCACTGTTGAAGAAGCTACGCCTATGTTTCTATTAGGAATTTCTCAAGCAACTCCTGCGAGTCAGCTCGCAGCAATGGGAGGTACTGCTAATGCGTCTGCTTCGAGGGTGGCTAAGATATATGATGATCGTACTAGGGCATTGACTGCTGGAAACTCTGGAAAAGCTGAATTCCTTGCCAAAGCAATACAAGCAGAAACTAGAAAGTTTGAGGACGCAACTATAAATCAAACTAAGGCTCAGCTTGGTCAAGCTAAGACTAGACTAGATGCGACGATGAAGGTGAGCACAGCACTGGCTACTGTCAGTAAGCCGTTTACAGACAGTATGGAAAACTTCAAGAAAGTTAAACTTAATTTAGATCTCTTAGAAAAAAACCCAAACAATGGCACTGCAATGGCTCAGCTTAAGTATGCGGTGGTCAGGGTGGCAGAATCTTCCGGTCCGCTCACCAAAGACGACTTGGACAGAACTTCTGGGGTAGCTGGGTATAAAACCTATTCAAAACGAATAGAAAGCTTCTTTACAGGGAACAACGTCACCTTACTACCTGAAGAGATAGCCCAGGTTAGGGAGATGACTGCTATTTTTATGAAAACTTCTAGGCAGCAACAGGTTGATAGGGAAAAGACGTATGAAACTATGGCTTCTTCCCCTAGCTTCAACGGCCTAGTGACTTGGAAGGATGTTCCCAAGCCCTCCGAAGTTTATGATAAGCTGATGGCACCTTCTAAGCAAGCCTCCCAAGAAGATATTCAGGCTGCTATGTCTGACCCTCAAGCCCGGCAGGAATTCGTTGACTACTTTGGAGAAGGCCAACTACCTAAGCAAGCGCCTCAAGCGCCTCAACAGGCACCTCAACAATAAAGGACATTTATATGACAAACAGATTTGCTGCTAAATATGACGCTCCTGCTGAGGGGGCTGCGCCTGCCCTCCCTATTGAGGGTGCCGCAGCTGCCCCTCAAGGGGAGCCCTCTCAAGGAGGGGCTGCGCCTCCTGCTAACAGGTTTGCCGCTAAATATGACGCTCCTGCTGAGGGGGCTGCCCCTGCCGTCCAGCCTCCCCCTAGTACGGGCAATTCTTTTATGGACGGTGTAGAGAATTTTAATCGGCAGTTTGAGAGAATGGCACTAGGAATTCAAGACAAAGTGCTGCAAGGTATTGGAAAGCTGCCTGGAGCAGAAGATGGAGCCAATAGGGCACGTAATGCTCTTGCCACTTATAATCACATGCAAGAAAGAAGTGCAGCAGAGGCTGCCGCACGTAGTCCTAAGTCGGCAATAGCAGGTTCAGTGTTAGGTGCCATCGGAACTGGTGTTGCTTTCGGTGGGGCTTCTCCTGCCGCAGCTGCCTCGTTGCCTGCTAAGATGTTGGCAGGTGCGGGAGTGGGTGCTGGGTTGGGATATGCTGACTATGCCGACACTGAAGGAGAGAGGGTTAAGAAGTCAATAGTGGGTGGACTTATTGGAGGGGCTATCCCCCCTGTTGTTAGTGTGGCCAAGGCTGGCTTCAACGCATTGAAAGGGGGAGAAACTTCTGGGATTATACAGAAAATATTTTCTCCTAAGGAGGCTGCATTGAAAGATGCGGCTTACAGGATGGGCACTGCTGTAGACGACTCTCCTGAAGCATTGGCTGCTGCTGCGGCTCCAGCGAAGTCCCTCGGCATCGATACGCTCACCCCAGGGCAAGTGGCAATGGGTGCGGTAGATGATGCAGGGTCGAAGACGTCCTACACTGCGGGTGCTGACCAGTTACGGGCTAGAGAACTCTCCTTGAGTGGTGGGGATGAGGCTAAACGTGCGATGGTGATGAACGATAGGGAGAGCATAGGAAAAACATCTAAATACGTTAACGACACTGTAGAAGCGATGGCTCCTACGGATGCTAAAGGGATTCAGAAGGAAGCTTTCAAGAAGATGAACACGGAGTATGTTACACCTGACGGAGAGATTACAAATGATGCGAGCAATGGCGGGGTGTTGGACATTATAAAAAACAACTCTGTGTTAGCTAACAAGTGGAATGAAGTGAAGGGAGCCAGTAGTAATCAAATTAAAGACCTTCCCGACAATAGCATAGGACAACTACATGCTATGCGTGCTTCCATTGATTATGACCTGAAAGCCGCTTCTTCCACTAAGTTGAAAGCTGCGGATAAGCCATTGTCTAGGGATGTCAAGCAGAGTTTGATAGAAGCTAAAGCTGAACTAGATGGGGTGTTAGACAAGAGTGATTCGTTCACGAGCGCTATGAAATTGACAAAACAGATTAAGATTAAGGAAGGCTACCAAGAGCTATTAGCTAAAGCCCCTAATCCTGCAGGAACTGGCTCTCCAACATTCGACGCAGTGCACAAGACATTATTCGGAACTCCTCAGAAAGTGAGCGATTTTTTGAAGAGTGTCTCGGATACGGGTGGGGATGTTGAGCAGACGAAGAACATCATTGCTGTTAGTGGTCAGTTGTATAAGAGTACACTAGGACGTGTAGCTAAGAGACTGTCTAACAATGATGAAGGAACCTTTAGAGCTTACGGAAGCGCGCACGGCGTGATTAGTGATGTCATAGACAAATTAACAACTTCTAGGTATAACAAGGCAATGCTGGATCTAACACTTAGTGGTAGTAAATGGCAGGATGAGGTTGCTGAAGTGTTAGTTGCTAAAGGATCTTCTCAGCAAAAGAAATGGCTCACTTTAATAGGAAAGGCTGCTGGCATAGTTAAGCCTGCTGCTAGGACGTTCGGAACAGGTGTAGGGAGAGCCACTTCCTTGGGAGCAGCTCGCATCTCTGAGACGAAATACGGAATACAATAAAGGACATTAGAGGGAAGGTTTGTAAAAGCCTTCTCCTTTTAACACAAATGCCCCGCCGCTCATAATCTTGTGCACTTCGGAGGAGTTGCAGGAAGGACACTCCTTAGGAGCTGGAGAGTTCCAGCGCTCAAGCGTCTCAAACGTGTGCTGACAAGCTGCACATGAGTATTGTCGTAATGCCATTGTGTTCTCCTGTGTTGTTCGCGGGATAGCCCACAAGCCCTATTCTATTAGCTTTACTGGGCAGTGTTAATATATAGGAACACGCGGCAGTGGATTGTAAGAAACCGTTGTTGCATATTCCCCTACATAACGCTACGCGTCATTCCGGGGAATATTATATGAAGAGGTGTTTTCATGCTACTACTTAGTAGTCTTCATAGTAACTATATAGTTAATTCCCTTTAGTTGTAGTTCAAATGAAACCCTTAGTGGCATTATATCAGTGGTTTTAGAGGGTGTCAATAGAAAACAGCTAAAAATGCAAAAATAAATACAAGCCGAAGGTTGTCCATATTCCTAACCCTTTAGGGATGTATAGGGAATGCCTTCTTCGTTCAACCATGAAGCTCACAAGAGCTTTAACATAGGGAAACAAACATGACAAAAGACATGAGTAAAGCAGGGCTGTCCGAGCTGGCTGCATATGAAGCGATTTCTACATTCCCATATCTTGATAGTGCCGGTGTGAAGACGATTGGTCTAGGCTCCACCGTTAGCGACATTCCAGATATTGGCACTTGGGCGTGGACTAAAGAGATAACGATTAAAGAAGCGTGCGACATATACAAGAAAGGATTACGGAAATATATAAAAGGCGTAAACGAAGCTTTGAAGGTGGAAGTGACACAAGCTCAATTCGATGCGCTAGTGTGCTTCTGTTACAACGTTGGGGTAGGAGGCATGAAAGCAAGCTCTCTACTGCGATATGTGAACGCAAAGGGTAGTGAGTTACAGATTAGAACAGGGTTTAGGATGTGGAATAAAATTACAGTGGGTGGAAAGAAGGTGGTTAGCAAAGGATTGGACAACCGAAGGAACGCAGAAGCTGATTTATTTATTTTAGGGAAGTACAAAGGAAGTCCTATACTTCACTTTCCTGTAAATGCTGCACATAAGCCTGTCTACGCCAAAGGAAAGTCCATCTCCCTACTATCCTATCTCTAAAGAAGAAAGCCCCGTGAGGGGCTTCTATGAGGCTTACATGGATATGTTAAGGATTTTGGATTTCTTTAACACATCTTGATTCTCATGTTAAGAAACTGCAAGTTAGTCCTCTGACCATACACACCACCCAAATACAGCCGCTACTAACACTATTACTAAAACCGTCAACATCTTATCTCTCCTCAAGTTAAATTACGTCTATCTCTTTCAACCTCTTCCTGCACGCCAGTAGCTTATTTAACATTCCAAAACTACTCATTCCATAACTTAGATTGTCCAGCACTGTGGAGGCAGTTGAGTTGAACCTCATCAGTAGTCCAATAGGCATCGCTGTAGTGAAATACACAGGAGCTATGATAATGAATGGTACAACAACTCCCATCTGACTCAAGAACGCTTGGGTGTAGCTAAGGTGTTTCTGCTTTCTAGCCATCCCAAACAGCACTTTAATACAATGGTCAAAATTAGAAGGTGTCAACTCTGACCTATAAGAGGCCTCTGCCTGCTGAGTTGCATAGTTCATCTTAATGAGAGGCTTAGCCACCCATCCACTTATCAATGTAGCCACTGCCCCATAAACCACTAGAATGATTAGATAGCTCCAGCTAAACGATATAAGTAGGGATATGCTAAACGCTATTATGTATACCGCCGCTTTTGCCCATCCAAAGCCAAGCTGTAAAACTAGATCAGGGTAAGAGTAACAATCTTCTTGAATTCTCTGAGGAGTGTTCAACACCTCATCCCCCAACTTAAGAGCAAGTGCCTTATTATTGAGCTTCTCTCTCCATTTAATTGCAGAGATAGTGAGCAAATACCCTGACATTCCTGATACGAAACATATAAGAAGTGCCGCTCCTGTAAACCAATACAACATGTTAATAAATTCTGAGTATTGATGAGCACTAACAGCCTGCCAAAAGTGTTCTCTCCAAAAGGTTAGATATAGGGCAAGTCCAATCTCAGCTGCCCCTACCACTCCTAACAACGCTATATATTTTTTCATTTCGTTTCCCCTTACTTCTTCACCGTCTTCAATCCACTCACCGTGTCATCAATCCCTCTCAGTGCTACTGGCATTCTCTCGCTAGTCTCGAAAGCGTCATGCACTACCTCGACTCCTTTCACTACTACAAAGCTAACTACAGCTAATAACAACATAGTGAGAAAGGTGTTTCTAGCTTGCATCATCATTTTTGTTCCCCTTTGTTTATGTCTTAGTTTAACTATAGACTATTGTTTATCAAATCACAAGCATTAATGCTACAAAGTTACAGGCACTACCTAGTAGAACCGCTATGTGCCACACGAAATGACTGTACATAACCCTAGATGATAGGTAGGCCACAACCCCTAAGGAGTAACACATACCTCCTGCAAGGATGAAGCTAGAGGGTAAGCCAGTGACGTAGGGCGCAGCCATCATCATCACTAACCACCCAAATGCTACATAACTCAATGCGAACGAAATTAGATGAGCGTGTCGGAAGTAAATTTTAAACACCACCCCAAGGAGGGCTACGGTAGTGATGAGGGCTATGAATATGTATATAGTGAGAGAAGGAGGGGCAACGATTAGGAAGGAGCACGCAGTGGAGGCAATTAGAATGTATATTGAAGAACAATCAAGGACGTAGAATATTGATTTTAATTTAGTGTTGTCTGCGCCATGATAGAGTATAGAGCTGGCATAGGTTAGCATGGAAGACACACAAAATAGCATCCCAGCAAGCATCCCCTCAGGAGACGTAGCATAGAGGTAGACGAGGGAAGCAGCTATCATACTGCCTCCGAGCCCGATTACGTGAGATGTGACATTCAGCTCTTCTTCTCTCTCGGTTTCACGAGTGTTTTTCTTGATGGTGAACATGACATCTCTCCTTTAGTCTCTTATACATTAACTATAGTATAAGGATGTATAATGTCAAGCTAACGTATGCGATAGCTAACACTTTTACCTGCATCTTTAATTTAAGTAAAGAAGCTTCTAATTCCTTTTCTCTCTTTTCACTGTCTTGTAATTCTTTTAATATGTTCATTCTCCAATCTCCTTACGCTATGGCACAAAGAATTCCAATAATCACTATAATGATAGCTATTTCAAAAAATGGTAGTTTGTTCATTTCGCATCTCCTCCACATCCAACGTTAAGTTGATTATATCTCCACATTGTATTAGGATGAGTGTTCCCTCCTTTCATGCCTACCTTCTGTAGGTTAAGAAAGAATACCCTACCTTTACACACGCTATATCCTGCCTTCATCATGTAGAAGCTTCCCATCTTATCTGACAAAGATTCGTGTTCTCGAGACTCCTCCGCACTCTCAGTTTTCTTAAGTACATGCTCCATCGTTATATGGGAAAGCTCATGTCCAATAACTAATGCAAGCTCATCGTCATTCTTCACCACATCACCGAGACCTTTAAGCACTACTATAGTGTAATAGGTGGCATATGCATTAATATTATTATTATCCCCCACCCACTTAATCGGACGCTTGTTCTTCAAATCTTCTCCAGACGCTGCATATATCTTGTCGTAAACCGCTTGAACTTTCTCTTGAGATAGTACGTAAGGAGTTGTCTGAACTGAATATATCCCCGCTGATGTCACTGCTAATAAGGCGATGCCTGCTAATAGGTTTGTTCTCATTATTGTTCTCCAAATAAAAAGCCCTCACCCTAATAATAGGACAAGGGCTTAAATAATGCAAGCTATTTCTTATATTTCCCTTTTAAATAATCTAGGCTCACGATGCAAGGGTCGAAACTTCCACCTTTAACGTCATGTAACATAATAACGCCTCTCCAATGTTTGTTACCTACATGCCCCTTATAGCTCTCGTCGTGCGTGTAGCACGCTCCAGCAATGACTCCCCACTGCTGCCTACCGCAAGGTAGGAAACGTGTAGCAACGTCTAATAGCTGCTGATGTCCACATACAAAGCTAGTTCCCACTTTCTCCAACTGTAGCGCAGCTCTACCCCCTCTAGGCTTTCCTGTCATCGGATTTGGGTTGAAGTGCGTGTACATTACCCCATCAATTGTCACAGGCTTGAGATATGGCACTACTTCCCAATCACCATATGGCAGGTCGTCCATCGACATGAGGCCATCTAGCTCTGGTTGGTTGTCGACAGCCCGATCAATCCGGTCTTCGTGATTGCCTAGCGTTAACACCATCTTAGGCCGATACATCTTGTGACTCTGTTCCTTCATCTTTTTATTGTATTCACGCATCGGGCTTAATAACAAGTCCATGGCCTCTTTAGTAGCGTCTATGTCTTTCTTATATCTCCTACCCTCGAATGACAGTTTGCCCTTATCGTAACTAGAGAGTGAGGGCATGTCCGCAAAATCACCAATTTGCACTATAACATCAGGCTGTTTGTCTACAATATATTCACCAATCCACGATAAATGTTCGAGGGATACGCCCTCTTTAGCTTGTACGTCTGGGATGAAAAGATGTTTTGTCATTAAATTTCCCCTCTCTTGCATGTTAGTGTAATGCCCTCTTCCTCTATCCAATCATTAAACATGTCAACCTGCCGAGAAGTATTCTCCCCACCTCCCTCGTATCCCTTACCTGATTCATACCAAGTGTTTTCCCAGTATTCCCAAGCATCCCCCTCAGTGTTAAAGTTCATTGAGATTCCCCTTTAGTTTTCTTCTCTCTTAATGTCTTAGAAAGATGACAAATCTTACATAGGCGCTGAAATCCTTCCTTCTCTACAAAAGCCCTCTCTAACCATCCTTGAGCCTTAGAAAAACAGTTCATTCCTCCACATGGTATTATATGATCTATCTCTAAGTCTGGAAGCCTAAACCAATCTCCACAGCCCTCACAAGTGTTTTCCCAATCGCCGTTAGCTCTTCGTCTCTTTCCTTCATTAAGCTTGTCCATCTTAGGAATCCAATACCTTGTGCTCTCCCTCAAAGCACTCAACACCCTTCCCACCATCTGAGCCTTTGTCATCGTGTTAGAACAATGCGTCAATTCGACCCCCACTTTCCCTGTAGGAGTTATTCTTCTCCACTTGCCCTCTATGAGCTGACGCTGTTGCTTTGGTTTCTTAGCTGCCATTATATGCTCTCCACTCTAACCCCATTCTCATCTCTATACTCCAAATTCACCGGAAAGCCCCAAAGAGAATAGATGTGATGCACTACATTTCTAGCACTCCTGTAGTCCAGTGTAACACCATCTCTCACTGTATGCACTATATTTAACGTCCTATCTCCTTCCTTATCGAATCCTGACACTTCAATTTGTGGCACTCTCTTGCTTAAGTCGTACTGCCCACTTAACGAGGCTCTTATTGAATGAACGTCATCATCATCATGTGTAGCACTCACTAAATGATAGGATAAGTCATTATCAATGTCAAGAGTGAACAGCCCAAAGTCTCTTATTATCTTAGGAGACAGGAATTGAGCCACAAAACTCTCATCTCTATAGTTAGCCACTACATGCTGTATTGTCTCTCTCCAGTCTGTGTTACATATCTCCGGAAACCAGATCATGTCCTCTTTGTCAGGAGAGGTACACATTCTCCGTATATCTCTCATCATAGCATATCCTAATGCATAGATGTTTATCCCACTATAATGCTTACTATCATACCCGGGCTGATACACTACACCACTATGACTGGTTAGGAATTCCAAATAGCTTCCCGCTGAGATGTTCCCTCTGTCAAACATCTCTGTCATTATAGTGTGATGAGACATACACGCAAACCCTTCGTTCATCAATGACGTTTGACGCTGAGGATAGAAGTATTGTGCTATTTTCCGCACAATGCCTAGTATGTTCCTTTCCCATTGCTCTAAACTTGGGCTGTGTGTTTCAATGTAGAGAAGTAAGTTTTCTTCTTTCTCGTTCACTTGTTCAGCTTCCCAATCCCCCCAATCTTCCTCTCCGAAAATGGAAGGTTTAGATTTAGGCACAGGGGAGGCAGTGCGCCAAATGTCTGCAAAACTCTCTTCCTCGTGTTTCTCTCTTTCGAGTTTCTGCCTGTCTGACTTCTTTACACTAGCCAGAGGCTTCTTATACTTATCTACTCCGTGTAGTTGCAGTGCGTGGGCTGCGTCTAACAGGCACTCCACTCTAAGTTTGCCGTGCTTCTCTTCGCATTGACTTATGTAAGATTTAGCGAACGACAAATACCCTAGAATAGAATCTGCGTCTGTCCATCCTGTAAACAGATAGTTAGTTTTAAAAAACCCACTATGTCCGACACTAGCATGTGCTAACACAAGTGCCTGCATAGTAGCTGTATTGTTCTCCATCAAGTAGGCAATTGAAGGGTTGGTGTTAATAACCACTTCGTATGCCAACCCTTGCTGTCCTGTCTTGTATGCATTGTCGTTCTGTACAAAGCTCTTTCCAAAACTCCAGTGATTGTACATTTGAGGCAAGGCATGTGTAGAGTAGTTGTCAATCATCTGCTCACTACTTATGATTTCAATCTGAGCGTCATAATAGTCAAACCCTAGCGTGTTCTTTCCAATGTCGTCCACCGTTTCCCATATCTTTTCTAAGAGAGGAAAATCCCAATCACTATCAGATTCTTCAAACAACAACTCACCTTTGTTTGTCATATTAAGTTTCCTTTTTAAAAAGACCCCTAAGTACCGGATATACGTCCGATGGAGCATATAGCCGCCCTTTGTTTAACTTCTTATCCTCCACTTTCTCATAGGTATTCCACAGGTCTTTGAGGTCATATTTCATTTTAGTTTGACGTCTTTTAAAATCTTCTGTCTGTACGTATGCAAAATATTGAACTTTAGCTAATAATACAGTTAGCGCTCCTACACATTCCCCATCGCTTTCGAAGTTGTCTCCGTCCGATGCCTGGGCTACATATATGTTGTAGATATTCTCGTCTATCCTATCCTCAATTATCTTGTTAATGAGGTTGAGGCCACTGGACACTACAGTGCCTCCCGACTCTCTACCGTAGAAGAATTCGTTCTCATCCACCTCTTTCGCCACCTGTGTGTGACGTATGAAAATTATCTCCACCGTCTTGTATTCTTTCTCTAAGAATAGATAGAACAGCAAAAAGAACTTCTTAGCTAGTAACTTCTCATGCTCTCCCATGCTTCCTGACACGTCCATCATCATGAATATAACAGCACTTCTGATGGGCTTAGGTTTACGTACATAGTGCTTATAACGCAAATCAACGTCATCTAAGAAGCGTTCACTTCCAGTGGCTATACGTCTAGCCAGTGCTTGCTTAAGCGTCTTGACGAGCGCTAAACGAGGCGGAGTACCTTCTTTAGCATATCCACTACGTTGTAGCTTGTATTGTATAGTGTCTTTCATGCTTTCTTTAACAAAAGACGGCAGCTCCATATCTGAGAACAACAGCTCAAGAAACTCAGCTTTCGACAATACAAATTCAAAATCGTCTTCTCCCTCTCCTGAGTCGCTTCCTTGAGTGCCTGCTCCTCCTTCCTCGTCTTTCCCATTATCAATGCGGTCACCCTTGTTTTTATCCTTATTTCCCACTAGAACGCGCTGTCCTTTGCCTTTCTTTCTATCAAATTCGAAAGAGGGCTCGCTAAGGGTTTTCCCGGGTATCTTTATTTTCTTGTTCTCTGTAGCGTCCTTAATACCTCCTTCGCCTAAACTCTCATCCATCTTCTTCTTAATAATAGGCTTCAACCTATCAATTAGACGCTTGCGATTGTCAGCACTCTTATTCTTGCCGTTTTTACGGCGGTCTATAATTGCCATCCAGATCCCCTTAAAAGAGGAAGGACATTGCTGCCCCTCCCTTATGTCTTTAGCCTATGAACTCTTGGAGAATCTCATTTGCCATTCTACAACACGTTTCACTTGCTTTTCAGTGTAGCCCATCTCTGTCATTCTTGCAATGAAGCTCTCATGTTTCTTTTTATCATCACTGTTTCCTTGTCCAGTGAATGAGATGACAGGAAGCAAATCTTGCGTCTTACTGAACATTGTAGCTTCAATGACACGCTTTAACTTCTCATAAGCCGTCCACTTAGGATTTGAGCCCCCGTTCTGAGCTTGGAATCTCAACGCAAAGTTTACAACTTCATGTCGAAAGTCTTTACTATTAACGATGCCTGCCGGTTTCTCAAGCTTCTCCAGCTCTGCATCTATGGTAGCTCTATCATACATCTGTCCAGTGTCTGCATCCCTATAGTCGTTGTCCTCAATCCAATGATCAGCAAACGTAATATACCTATCAAAGATACTTTGTCCGTATTCAGTGTAAGATTCTAGGTAGGCAGTTTGAATGTCCTTCTCCACCTTCTTAGCAAAACTAGGAGCTAAATAATTCTTAATAAACTGAATGTATTTTAGCTCAATCTCTTCTGAATAACGACCTTTTTCCACCATACGTTCTAGTATGTATAACAAATGCACAGGGTCTGCACTAATCTCCGTCCCATCATAGTTGAACACCTCAGCTAAAACCTTGTAAGCTGTCCGTGTAGACACTCCAAAGAAACCTTCGTTAAGTGAGGACATGTCCTTATACTCTTGGAAGCTCTTAGCTCTACTGTCCTTATCCTTAACGTTCTCTCCGTTATAAACTCTCATCTTACTAACTGTAGACGATGTTTCTGTTTCTTCAAGTCGTGTCAACACACAAAACTCAGCTAGCATTTCCAACGTGTTCGGAGCAATTGAAGCCTTCGACAACGTACTACCTGATAGAAGCTTTTTATAAATCAGCACTTCTTCTTCCACTTGTAAGCAATATGGCACTTCAACTATATAAACACGGTCTAAGAACGCTTCGTTGTTCTTATTCGCCTTAAACGTTGTCCACTCACTCTCATTACTATGTGCTACCACTACACCATTATAAGGAATGGAAGAAATACTTTCCGTGCCTTTGAAGTTGTGTTCCTGTGTCGCTGTCAACAAAGGGTG
>Ga0105054_10006188_pt1 | contig 16798 bp, 18 predicted proteins | sample BON02_FD_78091 | JGI IMG/M metagenome (GOLD analysis project Ga0105054, IMG submission 78091) | Freshwater microbial communities from Lake Bonney liftoff mats and glacier meltwater in Antarctica - BON-02 (megahit assembly) | ecosystem: Environmental > Aquatic > Freshwater > Ice > Glacier...
AATCGGCCTGACTGACAATTTACTGACTCATACGGGGCTCAAAACCCCGTAAAACGCTCGGGTACGCAAAATGGGCAGCTACCACCAGAGCCCCCCAGAAGACGTATCCTTCGTCTTACTGCGACCGAGGCTGGGACGATCATAGGTGCAATTGAGCCATGTCCATGGCAATTCCTATCGGACTGCCGCACTGGACCGGGAGACAGGTAAGGGACCATGTTCCGCGACAGACTTCGACATCGCAATGGCACTCGTCAACGTCGCCGAATAAATTGGAGGGCTTGACTTGCGGCGATTGTTCAATCCAAATGTCAGCAGAACCCCCTTGAACCATTGAGGAAACAGGGGTTGTGCTGACAACGCAGGGATGAACAATACAAATTCCGACCGTGCTACGGTTGTGAACGGGGCCCCTGTGGCGACGTCCGGTAGATACCACACACACCGCCGCGCTGGCCAGGGTTTGTTTTGTTTGCAGGCGGGTCCGTCTGGACGATCCTATATTCCCTACTATGGAATTGGCCCTGTATTCTCGAAAGAAAGTGTGTGCGTTATCATTCATCGGGGTCAGGGGTGGTATCCACTGGAGTTCATAGGCCGGTGGCTTTTGGGTCCCTTTTGCCTGGTCGATTCTGAACAAGATGAACGAAGTCCCGAAGCTCATTACAGACAGTCCGGCGCACGATCATGCTCCGGGGAGCGGGGGCGGCTTACGCACTGGCGTGTACGAGAATGAGTTCCTGATGAAGCACGACTTGAGATACGAAATCACCGGAGTCCGAAAGCTCCCGTTGGGCATGGTGCAGTTTACGGTCGAGCTGGAGTAACGACCATCATCGGCCTTCAATCGTGTCCAGAAACTCCTTCCGAAAATGTCGCGTCGCTTTTGTCTCCTGCCCTCGTGACTGCAGGTACTCGCTCGCAAGGGCCTGAAGCAAGCCGAAGCCGATTGTCGCAACTCCTCTGCCTGCCCTTGATCTTTCTTCGATCAGCCGCTCTTGCCATGCGAAGTGCGGGCCGCCGCCCCCGAAGCCATAGGTGGCGAATGACTCCGAGCCCTTTAAGCCATCCAGCTCCCCAAGCATCGACCGCAAGAACGGACTTTGGTCAATCACCGGTGTCTGCACTTGTGCAGGGACTGGCGATGGCGTTGGAGCCTGAGTCTGCACTTGTGCAGGGGCTGGGTCTGCGGCTGGCGTTGGGGTTGCAGCCTGAGTCTGTGCTGTTTGTTGCGGTGGGGCGACTGGCTACTGTGGTGAGAGTCGGAGGAAACAAAATCAGGTATCGATATTAACGAGGCTCTCAGCCAGAGTGAATCGACTTTCCGGAACCTTTCTGTCCGGGTGCGTTTAGGCTGTTCACATCCGTCACGGTGAAAGCAGTCCAGGATTCCCGCAACTGGCTTGGCTCGTCACACCTTACCCCCACTTCGGAGTGAAATGGGTTGTAAATCAATGCAATTGAATAGGTTCAATTGCAATGCTCTACAGAGCCCAATACACTGTGGAAAGCTGACAACTGTTGATTTTCGCGGCTGTGGTGTAGTGGCAACACATCAGCTTCCCAAGCCAATGTGATGCTGGCACGTTCGGGACGCCGCGAAACGCACAAAACACAATCCTTTCCGAGTGTTTCGGAAACCTGTTCCCTGTGAACAGTGAGGAATCCGATTCGATTTTGACCACTTCTATCCTTTGGAAGTGGTCAAAACGATGGTGAAAACCTTACGTTCGGGAGTAGGTTCAATGGCACGTCAACCGGTTTACGGTTTCCATTCCACAAGCGGAAATGCACGGACCACAGTCAACGGCAAACGGGTGTACCTCGGGACGTACAACTCCCCTGAATCGCTCGCCGCATTCAACAAGATCATGGCCGACTGGGAGTCAGCGCACGCAGAACGCACGCCGACGGTCAACGTCGAACTCACGGTGTCACGATTGGCCTTCCTGTTTCTGAATCATGCTGACAAGGAATATCGCCGGGACGGGGTGCCGACCGGTGAGACAGCGAACTTCCGGCATGCGCTGCAGGCGATGAACAATCTGTTTCATGGTGTCCGGGTTATCGACTTCGGGCCGAAGAAACTAAAACAGCTACAGCAGCAAATGGTAAAAGACGGGCTCGCACAGCAGACAATCAACGGTCGGATTCGTCGCATCAAACAGGTATTCGACTGGGGTGTCAGTGAGGAAATGGTCTCTGTCAGCGTATCGCAGGCCCTGCGGACCGTTCACGGGCTTCGAATCGGCAAGACAGCAGCACGACCACCACAGCCGAAGGGGCCAGTCTCTGTGGCCGCCGTCAACGCCATCAAGCCGCTGCTCACCAGTCCCGTGTGGGCGATGGTTCAATTCATGCTGTTCACCGGAAGCCGACCGTCTGAAGCGGTGGCGTTGAAATGGTCCGAGATCGACACGACCAAAGCCGTCTGGACATACTGCCCAAAGCAGCACAAAACAACGCACAAAGGCAAGAACCGGGTCATCGTGATTGGTCCGCACGGTCAGCAGGTCCTGAACGGAATTCGGGAAATGAGCCGTAGCGACTTTGTATTCGATCCGCAGGTCGGATTCGAGGAATACGTCCGCAGGGCATTTGGCGAAAAGGCCAAAGCCCGCAAGGTTGGCGCTTGCTACACGAAGCACGGGCTGAACACAGCAATCCGCAACGCCTGCGACAAGGCCGGCATTCCTCGCTGGTCACCGGGACAGCTTCGCAAGACACGAGCCACACAAGCACGCCGTGACGGAGATCTGGAGACCGCACAGCAGATTCTCGGGCACTCCAGCAAACAGACGACAGAGCGACACTATGCCGACGTGGATCTCTCACGAGCCGAAGCGAACGCCCTGCAGTACGGATGACACCGCAGTCGTGATACACTGAAGATTGCAGGGCTAGATTAGCTCTCGAAAAGCGGTTCCCGAAAGCCGCCTGCCCTGCATGTTTTTGACTTTCGGGTGATAACTTTCGGGAGTTGCAGCAGTGACCATTTCAAACGATGAATCCCTTGGGGGATTCTATCTCCTTTTCAATATCCCGATCGTAGAAACAGAGAGGGAGATACTGAAGACAGCGGCAAAGTGGATCAAATATCCAATGGAGATGTTGGCTACACTCACACGCGAGTTGAATGAATTATCAGACAAGTGTGTGAGTCACCAAGTTGATGAGGATGGCGTGATGGAGGCCCACCTCAAGCCTGAGTATGTTGGCCAGATTAAAGGCAAAAACCTGTTGAAGCTATGGTGGGAAATGGATTTCCGCATGCGAGCGGATTGCGTTGACCTTGTGAACAAGATTGAACCAACGCCCTTCCTTGGCGAGATTCTTCGTGAGGTTGCCAGACATCTACACGCCGGAAACACAACGGAATTTGACCAGGCAATCTGGGGCTACAGATCTGCGCTTCAAAAATTGTCTGACTGGATTCAGGTCAAACAGATTCTGAGTGGAAAGGGGTTGCCAGAACCAACGGGGAGAGCAGGCACGTCTGCCAGTTTTGAGGACATCGTACGTATATCCCAGGAGATTGAATCTCGGGAGATTCGCCCTACATTAGACAGAATCGGCAAGCTGCTTCGCGCTGAAGGTTTAACGATTGGCAGAAGCGTACTTCAGTCTATGAAAAGGAAAGCTGAAAAGCAGTCCGCAGTCCGTCCGCCAGATTCTGCGGACTGATTTTTACAACGCTTTGCATTGTCGTGCATACTCCGACCATTGATGTGATTCACTTCGAATCACTCGCAATGGATCGGAGTTTTTTCATGCAAACGACAAACGCAATTGACGACGACGACGGCGACGAACTTAAGCCGTTGGTTGTCGCAATCAAGGCCGTAATTCCCGGCAACAAAAATCCGTCAACGCCGTGGCGTTGGATTAACAAAGGAATTGCCGGCGTTAACGGGGAACGTATCCGCCTGCAGGTTTGGTATGTGGGCCGGGCTCCGCATACCACGACGACCGCCGTCCGGCAGTGGCTTGATGCCGTGACCGCCGCCCGTCTCGAACGCATGGAACGCACTCAGCAGCGAGCCGCCGACGTGACCGACGACGAACTCGAAGCGGTCGGGCTGACAAGTGGCCGTCAATAATTCAGGACGGGACAATTATTTGTCCGCACCTGTTGTCTGACAATTATTTGTCCCATATGGCTGTGGGGAAATTATTTGCCCCATAGCGACAGAGCCCGAACAGGCTCCGCAGTCCCAGAAATAAACAGAGCCCGCCCGCGACAGTAACGCGGGACAGGCTCCAGTGAATCACGCTGACATCATCGTCGATGCCAGCAAGTTAAAAGACTCAATCCAAAGGGCTCAATCCGTGAATCGAAAATCTCTGACTGACATTCTATCCAGCTCCGCCCCCGATGACATCACAAAGCTGTGGGATTCCACCGAAGCCGCCGGAGAATTCGCGCTGCTTCCCGGTGGTAAATACCTCTGTCATCTGGTCGAAGGGGAATTGTCGAACTCCGCCAAGAAGCAGACGCCGGGCTACAAGATGACTTTCAAGGTCATCGAAGGCGAGCACACAGGCCGCAAAGTGTGGTACGACATCTGGCTGACGCCCGCCGCAATGAGCATGGCGAAACGTGACCTTGGCCGCTTGGGAATTACGAATCCCAAGCAACTGGAACAGCCCGTACCGCGCTGGCTCCGATGTTCGGTTGTGGTCGTGGTACGTCGCGACGATGACGGCACCGAACGCAACGCCGTCAAGACGTTTGAGGTCATCGGCAAGGATGAACCGGTAGCCGATCCGTTTGCACCAGCGACGGAGGGCTGAACCATGACAGGACAATCCTCTTTTCCGTTTGGGTTTCGTGTTATCGGTGGCCGGGATCAGGAACGCCGTTTGATTGATTGGAACACTGCGTTCCTTGCGCATCTGCATAACGATGACAGAGCCGACAATCGGCAGGAATGCTATCTCAGTGGCTTTCAGTTCTCCGATGACTTCCGGGATTATCTGAAGACGCACGGCAGCACGAAGGGCTTTAAGGGTCCGACGTGGTCGTCATGGCTGTGGTTCGATATCGACCGGGAGGACGACATCGACACCGCGATGATTGACGCCCGTCGTCTGGTGGTGTTCTTGTGTGCCCGGTGGCACATCGACGCCGGCGGTCTGTTGATATTCTTCAGCGGTTCAAAGGGCTTCCATATCGGGCTCCCGTCAGCGCTGTGGAATGCAGAACCGGCAGCGACTTTTCACGCCTATGCAAAGCACTTCGCTACCAGCCTGGCAGCACTGGCAGAAGTTGAGATTGATACCGGGGTTTATGATCGGGTCCGATTGTTTCGGGCTCCGAATAGTCGGCACCAAAAAACAGGACGACACAAGCGACGACTGACTGCTGACGAATTCTTCGGGCTGACATCGGCGGAAATGCTGACTCTGGCACAAACGCCGGACGCCAGTGAATTGCCGCCGCCGTTACCGACGATGCAACAGGCCGTTGACGATTGGGCTGACGCTGTTCTGAACAGCAACAACAACAACGTCAGCAGCAGCAACGCACAACGCCAGCACGTCGAAGTGGACGGTCTGCCGGGCTACGACGACATCGGTCTGAACGCTTTGACCCGTGTCTTCATTGCCGAGGGCGCATTGATCGGAGATCGACATCGGCAAGTATATTCGGCCGCTCGCAACCTCGCAGAATTCCAATGCCCAAGGCCGCTTGCATACGCATTGCTGATGCAACCAGCACGGGACAGCGGGTTGTGTCCGTCCGACGCCAGACGGCAGATTGACTGCGGTCTTAACGACGGAGGTCAGCAGGATGGCTGAAGCATGTTTTGTGTCAGCGGCTGACGCCTTTGATGATTGGCGTGATGACGTGTTGACCGGGAAGCCGCCGATTCTGTTTCCGGTGGCTGACGCATCAAGCCCGCTTTCAAAATTGGAGATCGGGCCGGGACTGGTCACCTTGATCGGTGGCGCTCCCGGAGCCGGTAAGACGGCATTCACAATGCAGATTGTTGTCGATGCTTTGCGGCTGACGGATTCGCTTCGGTGTGTGGTCTGCAATATCGAAATGACGCCCGCCGTCTTGCTCAACAGGCAGCTCGCACGCCTGAGTGGTATCGACCTGCAGACGATCCGTTACAGGCAGTTCCGCCCAGAGCACGGCGAAAGAATCGAAGCCGGATTAAACACGCTGGAAGATATCAGCGACCGCCTAGCATTCTGCCGACCGCCGTTTGATCTCAGAAACGTGGCAGCGACTGCTGACGCATTCGGTGCGAATTTGATCATGCTGGATTACATCCAGCGAATTACGCCGCCGGGGAAGCACATCGACAAACGCGGGAGCGTTGACGCCTGCATGAACCACATTAGACAATTCGCTGACAACGGGGTCGCGGTCATCATCGTGGCTGCAGTGGCCCGCACAAAGGATAAAGCAGGCCGGTCATCGTATGACGCCGACGGGTTGAGTCTGGCTTCGTTTCGGGAGTCGTCAGAACTCGAATTTGGGGCTGACGATGCCTTCATTCTTGCCCGGACATCGGAACAGCAGGTCTTGCTGAAACATTTGAAAGCCCGACATTCAGAGCCCTGCAATCACCTGATGAACTTCGACGGAGCCCTGCAGCGATTCACGCCGGTGTCATCATCGGAGCACGACGCCAGTCAGCAGGGTGGCCGCTTCGACGTGTCAGCCTTGTGGCGTGAATCCGATGATTGCGAGGTGAGCGCGTGACAGCTCGCAACAGATTGAACGGCGTTTCGGTCATGCCGCCGATGGAATCACGTCAGCCGAAGCCTGAGAAGCCCGGAACGCAGGAACCGCATGAACCGCGTAACAGCAGGCAACGCAGCAAGCCGAAGCGGTCAGGGCAGCGGTTCAAGATTCTTAACGACTTCGTCGATTGCACCATGCAACAACTGACACCACGACAGACATCAGTTTGGTTCTGCCTGTTTCGGGATTCCCGCAACGGGGTGGCGAAGTCTGCACAGGTCTATGTCGCACAACGCTGTGGACTGAAACGCCCGACGGTCAGCACGACAATCGGAGAACTCGAAGCACTCGGTCTGGTGGTCACAATTCATCAGGGTGGCGTGAATCGTGGTCTGTCATGGTACCGGGTTTCAGGGCTTGTGACGGAGGGCTGACGTGTCAGCATTTGCTGACATTAACGTGTCAGCATTTGTCGAAGCCACCGGTCAGCATTTGCTGACACTATCCAGAAGGATACCCAGAAAGGGGGTATTCATTGTGACGTGGCAGAGAATGACAGTACGGAGCACGACCATATCACGGTGAGAAACGGTGGAATTCCACATTCGCACTCCTGCAGATATACTCAGGGACGAGGTTTCAAAATCGGCTTGACGGGGAATGCAATGATTCGTTGCGAATGCGAACAGTGTGGCAAAGTTTTTCAAGTGAAGGACGAGTATTCCGGAAAGCGAATTCGGTGCCCGAAATGTAAAGAAGCGGTATCAGTATCACCCCCCTCGAAGAGTTGGAAACATGAGTCGCCCGGTCAAGCGCCCCAACCCAAGAGGCAAAGTAGAGTAGCCCTGCCCGTACCAGCGCGGTTGCCACAAATCCCAAGCCACCTGCTGTCGAGTAGTGAGGCCGGACAGGCACTAATTGTTGAACAGAACCGCCTTGCGGATATGGAGAAACAATTTGCCGTGGTCAATAAAAAACTCGCCTCGGCGGAGTCTCGCCGCAGTCGATTCAAGAAAACATTTGATCGAATCCGACAGACCGGCGCTGAGCCAATTAGCAAGATCATTCGCACTGACGCAAAATGGATACTTGCGGTCAGCGGCATTGTCGGCAGCGGAGTGGGGTTCATAATTGGACATGCGATGTTGGGTGTACAAGGTGCGATTGTGGGGATTCCGATGGTAGGGGCCACTGTCTTTGTTTTGGTTGCGAGATTCGCTTACAACGTCACCCTGTATGATTTGGAGACTGTTCGTGAAAAAGGCCGGGAAGCAATAGCCGAGGTGGAACACTGGACGCATGAGTCGGCAAGCATGGTGCAAGTAATCGACGCAGCAAGATCGGGGGTGGAAGAGGCCGCGATTGCCTTTGATCAAGAGCAGCAGCAACGTCAACGGGACTCACAAAATCAGCCGGTTGAACTGCGAGTCATCCCTGCGAGGGAATCTTCTTTCGTCGATATTCCGTGGGAACAAAAGCCGCCAACAGATAACCAAATTGGATTCGCGGCAAGTCTGGGGGTTAGACTTCGAGGAAATGAGTCCCGTGGTGAAGTTTCACAGATGATTGATATGGCGATTCAAAGGCGAAATTCCGAACGAGCTCAGCCTTTTGTGGTGCATACAACAGTGAACGTGACTCAGCAATCCAGTCGCGGAGTGGCTTTGCTGTTCAGCATTTTCTGGCCAGGAATGGGTCAGATTTACCAAGCCCGTGTTTTCGCTGGGCTGTTCTTCATGTTTCTTACTCCGATTGGATACTTGTTCCTTATTCTTCCTGGCATGATTCTACACGTGATTTGCTTAATTGACGCAGCGTTGTTCGTGAGGCGTTAACGGAAGAGCCGCCATTCTGCCAAGCAACCTTTACCCGACAGGTGAAAAATCTGTGACATGGGCGGTTAGTGTTCGGACTATTGAGCCACCCAAGCTCCGGTGAGGGAACAGCAGAATCCGCCGCTCGCCTGGCGCTGGTCATTCACTGCATCCGGCAGGCCGCCGGGGAACCTGTGGACCCGTGGACGTGTGACGCCGACAGCATGACTTCCGGCATCACGCTCGCCAGTTGCTTCAAGGATGAGACGCAGCGCGTTTACCGCCTGCTCACGGAGTCAAAGGACAGCAGGGACCTGCGACAAGTGGCCGAATGGATTCAACAGCACGGTGGCACGGTCCGGGCTCGAGACTTGGTGTCAGGCCGCCGGGACATCGAATCGACCGAACAGGCCGACGATCTGCTGCAGCGACTGGTTGAGAATCATTTCGGTTCATGGCGGACCGTGGGATCAACCGAACGCGGTGGTCGGCCGACGAGGGAGTTCAGCCTGTTCGCTGTCACTGCGGATTGAATCCCTGTCAGCTGTCAGCAGAACCCCCTTGAACCATTGAGGAAACAGGGGTTGCGCTTGCAATCATACTCGTACTGAAAAATAAACAAAAGAACACACGTAAGTAACAGTGAAGTATTTCGCAATGATGTAAAATTGCTTATTATCACATATTTTATCTGGTGAGCTCCTAGTTTTTGTGATAAACTTCAGCAGGCTCATTGAATTGTGTGATACACAATCAATAATCTGTCGTCAAAGGAGTTCGGGGAATGAAACTGGGAGCCAACCTGACAGGACGCTATCGCGTCCGCATTTTTCGGCCTGCGTTTGATCAGGTTCGCAAGTTGTGCCACACAACAAGGGACTGCATGGAGTTGCGCCGACAAACTCTAAAGCTGCGTTTTTGGCCAGACAATTACCCTGAAGATGAAAGAGGAGAAGTAGTAGACCTGAATTGGGATTGGATTCGTTCAATGCCTTCTCTAAAGACAGGTGAGTTACGGATCGATGACACAATAAGTGGCAACAACAATCTGCGAGTGATTTTTTTTGTTGGTGACGCCGAGATCAAAGAGCCCTTGCCGATGATCTGGGTATTAAATGTGTTTCAAAAAAAGCGTGACGATTTTACGTCAAGTCAAATCAAAATTTTTAAGGCACAACGACAGCTGGTAATTGAGCGATTCTACACGAATCCTCTTTAGGCATGGACGCCGCAAAGTACGCGGAGCGACTGTTTCTGTGTATTCATTCTAGGGAGAAGTGCGATGGGATCTGTGATTGATCGAAAAACAGAGCTTGACCAAACAACATATAAAAACCTTGCCCCAATTTTTGCACAGTGGATGCATGCTCTGATGGAATGCAGCGATGTGGTGCAAGGGGTGGTCCACGACATGGTCGAGATAATGGTGGATCCTGAAGCGGACGACGAAGATAAGGAAATGGCCAAAGCGACATTTCTGGAAGCCTTGTTCCCGGTGTCGCATAATGGTTCTCTTGGTGCCGACTTAGAGGAACTTGAAGAAGAGCATCGCAATGGGGCAATTGGAGACCTGATCCATGAAATGGACGCCGAAGAATTCTCGTTCGGTGAAAAGGTAAAGGTTGCGCTGGTCGATCGAGGGATGACTCAGCAACAGCTGGCCGATGCGATCGGCGTTGGCCAACCCGCTGTTTCGATGATGCTGAATCGTGAGGCACGACCACAACTGCGGACAGTGAAGAAGATCGCTGAAGCGTTGCAGCTTTCGCATGAAGACTTGTGGCCCTGTTAGCATCCTTTTTCTTCTAACGGCACGTGTTACTGAATTTTAGACGAAGAGTGACGCCATATCTGGTGTCGGTCTTTTTTTGGGGGGCGCGAATGCCAATCGGTTCGTTTAGCAGATGTCAGCAGAACCCCCTTGAACCATTGAGGAAACAGGGGTTGTGCTGACAACCCAGGCCAGTAGGTGCGATGTGGTCGGGAAACCTGCAGGTTCTGAAACACACATTCTGGCGTTTACCGTACTCCGACGAGGGGGGCACCGTGCGCCGGAAGTACTTTTCAGCAACTGAAACCGGCAACTCGGCGGTTGAAGGAACCGCTTGAGAGCAAATCATTTCTTGGACGCTCTTCGTATCGTCTCCTGCTCATCGACCCACTCACGATCGATGGCCGTCAAAGCAACTTTCTTTATGTCCACACGTTTACCACTCAGAGATTCGACTACCACAACCTTGGAATCGGCTTTAAGGAACTTGGCCAAAACGAGCCTATCCCCTCCTTCGCCCCAAACACGATATCCCCGAGCCTCTGAAATCGGCCTCAAGACTTCCAGCGGTCCTGTGGTATCAACCGTCTTAGCGTGCATAACGGTTTTGGAGCCCCCCAGCACCGTCGTGTATTTTTTATTCCCCGTACAGAAAAACACAGATTTCGACGTTCCCGCAAGATCGTCGTCCGCCAGTCCTGCGGTACTCAATCCCTCGACCCAAACGGACTGACTGTAGCCGATGAAATTTCGGTCATCGACTATTTGATCGACACGAATTGCTCTTGGGCCAAAGAACAGTTCGCCTGCGTTGAGGTCTGACCAATCACTGCGAGGGAGCGGCGGTTTATTCTGGAGGAGCCTCAAGGCGTACGAACGCTCGTCCTCCGGCAGGTCAGCAAGGGCCGTTTTCTCTGCTGGAGACAATGTGGCTGTAATCTCTTCAGCATCTTGAACCAGAACGAATGCAAATAGGAATAACAACATAGCTGGTCTCTCTTTGTCGGACTTGGAGCATCAACAGATTAAAACCGCAGCCCTGCACTATGTCAAATGAGGCGATAGGCTCCCATGAATAGCCCCAGAGGATTGGGTTCCACAACTTGACCTGGCGTTATGAACAAGCACTTGGTCAATTCAGTCCAGTTGCTGGATGTGCTGCGGGTCCCCCTTGGCGACTTTGCTCGAGTACCACATACCCCGCCGGGACGGTCATGGTTTGTTTTGTTTGCAGGTCCAGCGAGGGGGAAAGGGGGGGCGGTGCGGCTATCGGGTCCCATTGCCACATCGGCTTCCAACGCGGTAGAATGAGTCCCGAAGCTCGTTACAGACAGTCCGGCGTGAAAATGCGCCGGGGAAGGGGGCTCCCGTCAATGGGTCCCTCTGCCGACGTTTTAAACCCGCTCTCATTCCCACAGACCGCGCCTGACAGACACAGTAAGCAAGCGCGGACCTCAGGGGGCTTGGGGGCCGGTTTGCGCGATGGGTCATTCCAGCCCCCCGGCTTTCGGGTCCTCCCTGGCTTCAAAAGCTCAGGTCTTCCCATTCCGATTCAGGTACTTTCGCGCAGACATGGCGTGAAAAGGCATCACTACCACCACCAGTAAACGGAAGGAACGGTATTCAATCCGCAGCTTCCCCGCAGCCGGACAAATGGCACTCCGGGACAGCAGGGCTACAGGCCGGGGGCAATGAATCCTGGCCGCGATGGTTTGGCGGAACCGCCCCCACCTCTCGGAGATTTTTCCACAAAATCCCGGAACGAACGGAACAGGGCAAGGGGCCTTGAATGTTACGGCCGCTGGATTCACGGAACCGCCATTCAGCAGTGTGTGAAAAAATCCACTGTAGAGTGATTCCCCCCGCCGATTCCCGACCGCAGAACCGAGTCATGACCACTTGTGACCACTTCGGGGTGAAATGCGGTGTAAATCAATGCAATTGAATAGGTTCAATTGCAATACCGCAAACAGCCGAATACACTGATGTTTGTCGAGTCGGAGTGTGAAAACGCGGCTGTGGTGTAGTGGCAACACATCAGCTTCCCAAGCTTAGGATGAGGGTTCGATTCCCTTCAGCCGCTTTTATTTTTGTTCAACTTAGAATTATGGGTGACGGCGTAATTGGAGAGCGCCATTTCACTTGGTAAATCGTGAGCCACGGGCGATAACCTCGCGCCTCGGCATGGTACAAGAAGCCCGGCCAATGCGTTAGAATCTGCAAAAGGCCCGACGCTGGCGCGTTCGGCTTTGACTCTGTAAAAGCTCGCTGCTCAAAACGAACGGGTCGGATAGGCTGTGATCACGACGTTTTCGTCTTCCAGCACGAGTTGAACGTAGCGGCAATCGGGATTGCCAGAGCGTTCGCCGGATGATCCCCCGACGTAGCCAATCTTGCGGCCGAGGTTTACGATGTAAACTGTTCGTGCTCCTTCCTTGCTGTTGCGGACGTCCTTGCCGCCTTTCTTAGTCTTTTCGTATGCTTCGTCGATGACGGCCAGTATCTGGTCCTGGTCGCCTTCAAAAACTCCGTGCTTCGGTTTAGAAAGATCATCTTTGGCATGTTTCATCACGTGCTTCAAACGATGACCGTCGGCACTGCCGGGAACGTAACGTAGGCCGGCGGTGGATTCGAAGACGATGTTGCGGATCTCGCGAAGTTCGCCGAGAGCCGGTTTGTCTTTCGTCTGCGACTTCTCTGAAGTCGTCGTTGAAGTTAAATCTGGTCGCTGGACTTCCGCGACAACCGGTTCATCAACGTCCCTGATGACAACCCTGCTGCGATTCGATGGAATCTGCGTCGGGCTTGTTGAAGCGGAGTCAGTCTTCGCCACGACGTCAGAAGCGCCTGGTCCGCCGGCTTTGCGATTCTCAAGCCATGTCTGGATCTTTGGCTGCAGCCAGACGATCAGCATCAGAATAACGAAGATGATCAGCTTCGCGTAGGTTTTTCTGCGATAAGCGGCCGCTGTGGCGTCCGAAGCCGGTTGCGACATCCGTTGAACTCCCTGCGACTTGCGTTGTCGCGTCTCTGAATAATGACTTTGATGGCCTGAATCCGACTGATCAATATGTTACCCCGAGTTTTCCTGAATACCCAGTCCAGGGAAAGCGCCAACCAAGGAAACTCGGCGTTTCTCGCCGGTCTGCACGACGGCGCAATTCAGAGACTGTCGAATGCCGATACTACTTTCAAGGGGACACGACTTCCCAAAATAGGTCGAAACTGTGTATTTTGTGTCTTGGAAGCGTGCGGCTCAACCGTATTCTTCCAATGCCCAGAACTGAATGAATAAGGCCATTTCGATGCTGCGCTTTTCGATAACTCAACATATTGCCGTCGTTTTCCAAATTGCCACCGTGCTGTCTTTGACACTGCTGTTTCCGGCTGCGGAGACTCAAGCTCAATTTGGAAATTCGCGTGGCCCTGCGCCAGAAGTTGAAATCTCGGCAGTGCTGAAGGCTGCGGATGGCGGGCAGATTGAACTTCAAGTCACGGCCGTCGTGCCGGATGGTTATTACATCTATTCGATGGATAAAGGCTTCAGCGGCGCGACGAAGATCGCGTTGACGGACACAGGAACATTGACGGCAGTTGCAAAACCAGAATGGACACCCGATCACGCTCCAAAGGCAGTATTTGAAAAGGAACTGGATCAGACGGTAGAGAAATTCTTTGGCAGCGTGACGTGGAGCACAAAGTTGCAGGGCACGGCTGATGCCGGCACGGTGATTACCGGTAAGCTCAGCGGCTTGTATTGCAGTTCTCCGGAATCCGGTGGCGGCGGCGAATGTGTTCCGTTGCGAAACAAAGTTTTCAAGGCGTCATTGCCAAGTGCCGCTCCAGCATTTGAAGAGACGATCGCACCGGTGGCGGAAGTGAACACGGACACGAATCCGATCACTGTGACTCCCAGCATTGGTTTCGGCAAGGGTGCCGAGGAAGGCCTGATGCGATACGAAATCAGTTTGACGCCGCCGCGTCCCCGAATCGGTCAGGAAGTTGTACTTTCGATCCGGGCGATTATCGCAGCTCCCTATCACACGTTCGCCGTGGATCAAAATCCCGACATGGCTGGCCTGCCAACCACGATTGAATTTGGGACCATTAAAGGACTGGAACCAGTGGGCAGTGAGTTCGCTCCATCGGTTGCACCGGTCATTGAAGAGCCAGACGTCAATATCGTGCAGCGAGTTCACTACGGCGAAGTGACGTGGTCGCATCGCTTCATGTTGACTGAACCCACAGCCGCGATTGATGGCTTGATCCGATTCCAAATGTGCAAGGAGGCAAGTTGTCTGCCACCGGCGAAGGCGGAATTTGCATTGACGCTGACAGCCGGAAAGATTGGTGACACCGGCGGGACAACTTCTGCTCCACCGAATGTTGTGAAGACTGACGGAAATGCAGACGCGGCCACGAATGAGGGTCCAAAGGAAGGTTTGATTGCATTTGTCGTCACCGCCATTGGTGCTGGATTTCTGGCATTGCTGACCCCATGCGTGTTTCCAATGATCCCCGTCACGGTGGCGTTCTTTCTGAAGCAGGAAGAAAAGCGAGCGGGCAGTTCGATCAGGTTGGCGATTATTTACAGTCTGAGCATCATCGGGGCGTTTACTATTTTGGGCTTGGCGGTGACCGCTGTCTTTGGTCCGGCGAGTTTGAATTCTCTGGCGAACAACAAATGGCTGAATCTCTTTTTCGCAGCACTGTTCCTGATCTTTGCGTTGATGCTGATGGGACTCTTTGAACTTCGGCTTCCGTCATCATTGCTCACGTGGACATCGAAGCGCGAATCCACCGGTGGCATAGTCGGCGTGGTGTTCATGGCGCTGACGTTCACTCTTGTGTCATTCACCTGCACATTTGCCTTCGTCGGAAGTTTGCTGGCATGGGCGGCCAAGGGGCAGGTCTTCTGGCCCGTGATCGGGATGCTGGCGTTCTCATCTGCGTTTGCTTCGCCGTTCTTCGTTTTGGCCATGTTTCCGTCGATGCTGAAGCGATTGCCCAAAAGCGGTGGCTGGATGAACGACGTCAAAGTGACGATGGGCATTATTGAACTGGCGTTGGTCGCAAAGTTCCTGAGCGTGGCTGATATTGGATTTTCGGTGGGCAGTATTCCGGTCTTTATCACGTATAAACTTTTCTTAGTGTCATGGATCGTACTATCAGCGGTCACAGGTTTGTATTTACTGGGCCTGCTCACAAAACCGATGGGGCCTGTGTCAAAGAATGTGAAAGCGTTCAAGAATGTTTTTGCTTTGATGTTTCTCGCTTTCGCGGGTTACATCGCTGCGGGCATGTTTGTTCACAAGATGCCGCTGACAGGAATTTGGAACAACGTGGCAGCCTTCGCGCCACCAAACATCATCGTTAGACAAACGGATGATCTCGGCTTCGTGATCTCACACCACGAGCTGGACTATGCGCTTGAGTTTGACCGTGCAACCGCTGCGGCAGAAAACGAGCAACGTCCATTGTTCATTGATTTTACGGGCGTCTCTTGTGTCAACTGCAGAAAGATGGAACGATCCGTCCTGGTTGATGAGTCTGTTTTAGAGAGACTACATAAGTTGGTTCGTGCTCAATTATTCACAGACACAGTCCCAGGTATCGTGGACGAAGAACTGGCGGAGCACCTCCTGATAAGCAACCAGGAATTGCAGTCCAAACTCCTCAACAGTTCCACGCTGCCGTTTTATGCAATCGTATCCGCAGACGGCAAGGAACTATTGTCCAGCTTCGAAGGGCTGGACAACTCTGGAGGTGAAAACTTCATCAAGTTCCTTGACGACGGCCTGAAGAAGTGGGAAGCGAAGAAACAAACCAGCGTTGCCGCTCGAGAGAATGTATTCGGCAAGTAGACGGGACCGAGCAAACCGCCAAGACAATAAATTCGACCACATCGAGTTCCGGCGGGATGATTTTCTTCCGCCCCGCGACGGCTCGCAGACTGTCGATGCAATACCAACCCGAAGCGCTAATTTTGAAGTTGCGCTCTTTGAAGTTCCGTGTGATAAATTGGTCGAAAAGTTGCGTAACTATCATAACCCGACGCGTCAGCGAGGGATTTGTTGGCACGCCGCCGAAACGCCAAAAGTCAATCCCTCACTCACGTTTCGGGTTGTGATCGTGGGAAACGCGCAACTTCAAAACTGGCGCTTCGGTTTAGTGTAACGCACAAAACGTTCGCTCATGCCAGACAAGACGAATGCCAAGGGCCGCGTTTTGCGGCCGGCCTCACTCAAAGAGGTTGAGAAAAATTTAAAAAGGCGGTTTTTTGACCTGGGTTTGCTGGTCGGCATGCGCTAAAGAGGGTCTGATGAAAACCACAAGATCCTCGAGCGACACCGACCACGCTTCTTCCTCTTCAGAGACGTCGCCTGACGCGGCACGCTTCAAGCGTGCCAATCGGCGTCAGGTCGAAATGATCACGTTATCATTGAACCAGCGTCTGGACGTCGATCACCCGGTGCGAGCCGTCTGGGCCTTTGTCGAAGGGCTTGATTTGAC
>Ga0105054_10006194_pt1 | contig 16785 bp, 14 predicted proteins | sample BON02_FD_78091 | JGI IMG/M metagenome (GOLD analysis project Ga0105054, IMG submission 78091) | Freshwater microbial communities from Lake Bonney liftoff mats and glacier meltwater in Antarctica - BON-02 (megahit assembly) | ecosystem: Environmental > Aquatic > Freshwater > Ice > Glacier...
GAGGCCTTGAACCTCACCTGATACACGCGCTCTGGATCACAGGTCTGCGGGTTGGGCACCAGAATGAAATCGTCCGCGATCATCGGATTCAGATCGCTGCCTTGGGTCACTTCAATATTCTTCACGCGGTAGGGGAGCATCGCGACGATCGGGCGGTAGCCGCGCTGAGCGCCGTTGGTGTTGACGGGCTTGAAAGAATCCATGCTTCGATTAGGCGTGATGGTGAGTGTGAAGGTGCCCTCTTTTTCGGTGAGCGTTTGTTCGTAAGCGAGCGCGCCCTTTTTCGGCGTGGCCATGCGTGCCTGCCAGGCGGGGTCGCCGTAGAAGGCAACGGTGTCGCGGTCGTAGAGCAGGCCGTAGCAATCCTGGGCGGTGAGCTTTGCAGCGGCTGCGGCGGGGGATGCAACAGGGCGACGCGTCAGGCGATTATTCGCATCGAGCAGGTCACGCGCATTCTCAGGAAAGTAAGTTTCGAGCCTGTGAATCATGGCGTGCTGATTGGCGAAGAAGGCTTCGCTGAAGGTGTAGCGACCGGGCTGCTCGACGAAGTAATCGAGGCAGCCCCAGCCTGCGTAGCCGTACCATGTGAGCACGGTGTAGGCGACCATTTGCTTGACGCTGGCGCTGTTCATCCATGCAAGCGCCATGGCATCGAGTCCATCAATGTGACCCATCAGGCAGTTGCCGATGGGGAGATAGACCTTGGGGTTGTCGGAGCTGATGGGGATTTTTGTTCCAGCCATGTCTTCGCCCCAGATTTGGCCCGCTTTGCTTTTGAAGTAGCCGTTGCGGTAGGAGTAACCGATCTGCCAATTGCGTTCGGTGGCGTGGCCGCTGGTGACGAAGAGGTCCGCTTTGTAATCGGTGAGCGATTCAACGAGTGACTTGGTGGAATCCTGTGGCCCGGTGGTTTCGACTGCTTTTTCACCAGGCAATTTGGTGACCGCTTTGCCCTTGTTCAGTTCGCAGTACCACTTGCCCTGTTCGATCATTTCCATCGCCAGTTCTGTGCCCGATGCGACTTTGTGAATGGTCAACGGCTCAGCGTGCATCGCAATCTTGAGCGCGTTGGCAGCGTCGTATCCAGTGAGGATGCCCCAGGTGGTGTCAGTGTACGGATCGCTGTCGAGCTGGCGCGTGAGGCGATGCACCTTGCCAACGAACTCGCGGGTGGCCTCGGTTGGCGTAGCGACGAAGCAGGTGAAGCGCGGGAACTGTTCTTTGAGATGCGGCAGAGCGGCGGTGACATCGCCTTCATAAATGATGATGTTCGCAACGTGCTTTTTCACGAGGGCATCAACGACCAGCTTCCAGTCGGCATCGGCTTGCGTGGCTTTGGAGACGACGATCGAATATGTCGGCGATCCCCACGTCGAAGCGGAACAAAAAACTAAGGACACAAGGAAGACGGACAACGAGGCGAATCGCATTCAAACCTCCATTTCACAATGGGAAAGTATATCCCCAAATGATTGTTAAGACGCGAGTTTTCTGTGTGGAGCCTGAGCAAATGCGCCTGTGAGATCAATTCGTACGTCCTTGCTTGCTGGCGAAGGTTGAACCTTCCATATGGGTTGGAATTGGCCGCTGTTTGACAGCCATTCTACGTAGATTCTCGCATTCTCGGCAATGAGCGAATTCTGGGGATCGACGTCAATCGCGGTCTCGAAGCATTCTCTCGTTTTGGATCGATCCACATCTAAGATCGCCATAATAATGGCCTTAAGTTCCCAGCAGCAGGCGCGAAGTGCATCGCCGTCTGTGCTGTCAGGCACCAATATCGCCTTGTTTAGATAACGTAGGGCAGCCGTGTAATTCTCTGATTCGTACTCGATCACAGCTAGATAAAAGTAGGGGAACAGGTGTTGCGCACGGAGCTTAACCGCATTCTTAAAATCCTCTATTGCACCGACAATATCTTCCATTATTAGTCGAAGTTGTCCACGTACCATGTACTCATGCCAATAGATATTGGCCGCGACTTCCATGCCCATCGCAGACGTCCAATGGTCATAGGCTCGGCGATAGTCACCAGTATCCAGATGACATACCGAAAGCGACTGATGGGCGATGCGAATCTGACTCATATTGTAGAGACCGTTGTCTGCGGTGTGCAAAAGTATGTTTTCTAACTGCGGAATAAGATTCGCCATTAAATTGACAATTTGGTCTCTGGGCGCATTCTTGTGTATAATCCAAGCGCAATAAAACACGGCGTCTGGTGATTTGCATTCTGTGACAATTCGATTTGCCAGTTCCATCGCGTCACTGGCTAGCTGCATCTTGTCGTATGCTCCTAAGAGGCTTAAGTCGAACAGCCATTCTTTATTGTTGAGTTGAATTGCCTTCTTGTAAAAAAGTATTGAAGTCTGAAGATGGCCCAGCCGCTCGTAAATGTTGCCTCTCATCCATGCACGAGTGGCATAATCGACCCAAGGCGTTTCTTGCCTAAGTATTTTCAGCAAATCAACCCAATTACCTGCATTGACTAGCTTCTCAAAGTAAATCTTCCGTCGCATTGGATCGCTGATTACTGAGTCCTCAAAAATCTCCTCATCCGTCAACATGTAAAGATCGGCCGATAGCCCTCCGAGACGATCTCGTTCATCTTGAGATAGTGCAAGATACGTATCGTCCATCTCATCACGAATCGCATCGGCCTCGCCAGAATCGCCCTGCCCCGAAGCGATAAGTGCATGAAGATTTTGAACGAATTCTTCATGTTGGACATAGATTGGATTCTCTGCAAAGTTACTCATTCGGTTGTTTCCGCATTTATCCAAAATCGTTGCGTTGCTGCCAAGGCGGCTTCATACTTCTGCAAGGTCATTACACACTCAGGCTCAACGACGCCATGTTTTGGACTGTCGGGGCGGAGCTTTAAAGCTGGTGCGAAGTCTCCGTCGAGCCACTCCCCTTCTCCAAATCGCCAAACTACCATTTCATCATTGCCAGCCGCTCTGGGCACCAAATGTCGCAAACGCCTCGGTACCCGGAATTCGGGCAATTCGGTTATCGCTGGCGCGACTGACATTCCCCCTTCGCCGGGAGTCACTTGTCTGTACTCATCCACCGCGACATCACATTTGGAGTTATCCACATTCGTTTCTGGCACTCTCACGCCAAGGCTTTTTGCATCTCGCGCGATTCTTGGGCCTTCTGGTGTACTAACCATGCAACGATAAACCCTTGCCATGCAGGTAGCCTCCCAATGTTCAATGCCCCCGGTCGATGGAAGGCACCGTTATTATAGCCAGACTCCTCTGTGCACGTTACAATACCCATTCAATTAGTACGCACCCGTACCAAAGGATAGCAAGCCATGATCACCATTCCCGTCATCCGCTGGGGCCAGAATTATGAGAGCCTCGAAACTGAAACGATCAAGCATTTCATCACCGGCGAGCCTGTCGCCAAACTGGGCATGAGTAATGCCGGCCTTGTCGCGCGGGATATGAAGAAGGCTCAGCGGGCGCGCGATGTGCTTCGAGAGATTCCCATCAGCGAACTGATTCTGATGATGAAGAAAGCGGGCGAGCTTTATCTGAGTGCTGACCTGCCGCTGGGCGACGGCATGCAGTCGCCTGATGATTTCGTCAAGCAGCAATCGGCTTCCACCGGTCTGCCTCATCACCTGGCCAAGGGGAACATGACGAAAAATCATTTCGTCCTTTCCAACATGGATCGCATTCTCGATTGCCTCACGCGTGGCTTGGATCCCGCCATCCTCACGCGCGGCTACGGCGATGAAGGGCGCGGCGTCACCGTCTCCTATCAAGCCAACTCGCCCGTGCTGGGCATGGTGCTGCCTAGCAATTCGCCGGGTGTTCATACGCTCTGGCTGCCGGTTGTGGCGATGCAGATCGGGCTGGTGATGAAGCCCGGCTCGCAGGAACCGTGGACGCCTTACCGCATGATGGCGGCATTCTTTGCAGCAGGTATTCCGCGCGAGGCGATTTCAATCTATCCCGGCCACGCAGATGTCGGCGGCGAAGTTGCTGCGCGCTGCGGCCGAGTCATGCTCTTTGGCGGCGCCTCAACCATCGACAAATACCGTGGCAATCCCGGTGTGCAGGTGCATGGCCCGGGCTATTCCAAAATTCTCATTGGCGATGACAAGGTCGATCAGTGGGAAAAATATATCGACGTCATCGCTGACTCGATCTATCTCAACAGCGGCCGCGGCTGCATCAATTGCTCGGGCGTCTGGGCGTCAAGGCACACCGAAGAAATCGCGCAGGCACTGGCGGAGAAACTCGGGCCGATCGCGCCGCTGCCGCCTGAAGATCCCAACGCGAAACTGGCTGCGTTTACGGTTGCCGGTCAGCCGCAGGCCATTAATGAATCGTTGCTTCAGATGTGCAAGGAATCAGGCGTCACCGACATGACTGCGAAGTTTGGCCAGCGTCTGGTTGAACTCGAACACTCCGCCTACCTGCGGCCATGGATCGTGCATTGCAACACGCCCGATGTGCAGATCGCCAATAAGGAATATATGTTCCCGTTCACATCGGTGGTGAAGTGTGCGCAGTCGGAAATGATCAGCAAGATCGGGCCGACGCTGGTAGGCACGGTGATTTCTGAAGATGAAAAGTGGTCGCAGGAACTGCTCGGTGCGACGCAAATTGATCGCTTGAACCTTGGGGCGATTCCGACGATCAAGCTCGACTGGCTTCAGCCGCACGAAGGGAACATTGTGGATTTCCTGTTCCGAGCGCGGGCGGTTCAGATGCCTGCGGTCAGTGCGTGATTGTTGATCGTGTCAATACGTCGGCCCGCATCGATAGTGCATTAGCACATCGTCGCCGATACGGCTGACCCCTTTGAGCTTCAGCGCTTTCGCACTTTGCATTCTGCGGATGATGTTGCCGGTGGCGGGGGCGATGCCTTGAGGGTCGCCCAGCAGCTTCGGGCCGACGAAGATCATCGCTTCATCGACGACATCTTCTGCGAAGAGACTGCCGATGACGGTGCCGCCGCCTTCGACCATGATGTTGGTCGCGTCGTGTTTCGCTGCCAGATGTTTGAGCAGGGGGCGCAAGGCGAATCGTCCGCCATCGACTTCTTTCACAGGTAGCGCGAGAAACTCTACGCCACGCTCTTCGAGTTCGATCATTCGCTTGGGGCGAGCATCGAGAATTTCCGATCGTGCGCCGATGGTGATGGGCGGACCATTCTTGCGATGCAGCGATCGCACAAGCTGATGATCAAGGGTAAGTTTGAGCGTGGGATCAATGACGACTCGCCGGGCCATGCGCTTCACTTTCACATCGCGTGCAGTGAGCATCGGATCATCCTGCATGACAGTGCCGATGCCGACGATGATGGCATCAACGCGAGCGCGCACTTCATGAGCGATGTGCCGACTGTCTTCGTTACTGATCCACTTGCTGTCGCCGGTGCGGGTGGCGATATTCCCGTCAACGGTCTGAGCCCACTTGACGATGACCCAGGGCACGCCGGTTTTGAGCCTCTTGAAAAACGGCTGATTCAGTTCGCGGGCCTGCTCTTCGCAAAGGCCGGTTTCCACAGCGATCTTGGCCTTTTTCAGCTTGGTGAAGCCTGCGCCATTGACCTTGGGAAATGGATCGCGCATGGCGGCAATGACCCTGCCGACATTCGCTTCAATCAGCGCATCGACACATGGCGGTGTCTTGCCGGTGTGAGCGCAAGGCTCAAGCGTCACATAAACATCAGCCCCGGCGACTTTGTGGCCGGCCTTTTTGCAAGCCGCGAGCGCTTCGATTTCTGCATGCGGGCCGCCGAATTGTTTGTGATAGCCTTCGCCCAGAATTTTGTCGCCGCGTGCGATGACGCAGCCGACCATCGGATTGGGTTCGACGATGCCCTGGCCACGCGCTGCCAGTTTCAAGGCGCGCTGCATGTGGGCTTCAATGACGGGCGAAGATTTGGGGCGTGCACTCATCGGCGGAAAGATACCGAGAGTTCTGCGATACGCAAGGCAGAGCGGAAAGATTAAGACAGAAGGCGATTACTTATTACTTAATACTTATTCCTTAATGGTTATATCGAGCCTTACTCTTGCGACCTCCACAGGCGTTCGATCGCCAGTCCGAAATAGCTGTTAAGTAATAAGCATTAAGTAATAAATAATCGGCTTTTCTCAGTGAGCGATGCCGCCTTCTTCGATGGTGGCCAGCACGATCGGCGTGGTGTTGCCGTTCATGCCCTCGGCTATTTCGGAAATGGTGGTGCGATCCAGTTCGTGACGCATCGAGTGAGCGACGCGGTTGCAAGCCTTGCGAAGCTGATCGATCGGATTCGATAGGCCGTTGCCATCGCTCTCAATGGGCAGCTCTGACTCGATGGGACCTTCGACCGCTTCAACGATATGAAGGAGCGTCACATCGTGCGGTTCGCTTTCGAGGTAGTAGCCGCCGCTGCGACCCAGATGGCTGTTGATCACGCCGCGACGTGCGAGGGCTTGCAAAACCTTGAGCGCCGAGTCGGTGGGGATGTGCAGATAGTCGGCGACATGGCGGGCCTGGATGTGGCCATCACCACGGCGAGTGGAGAGGTAAGCGACGGCCAGGGCCGCCAGAGTTGCTGTCTTGCTGAGTTTCATGTCTGCCTCCTTCACCGGCACGAACGACTGGCCGCGGGTTTGCGGAACCGAGCGATTCATGAATAGAAATCGGTCTAACGAAGGAGCGAGTGAAGCGAGATGGAAGGAATATGGCAAAAGGGATTCTGTGTAACTGAAAGCGGACGTTGCGGAGGCAGTAGAACATAAGCAACTGAGCCGCGACTCAACTAGTCGCGGACGTCACCGGCCTGATGAAGTTTTATTTGTCAGTTGATCTGCGGGATCAGCGCTTGATTCAACCTGCGACTGCGGGAACAAGGCGCGATGCACACCCCTTCAGGTCGTTAGCGTCCGCGACTCGTTGAGTCGCGGCTCTTGGGCGTGTTTGCCACAACTGCCCCTCGCATCGAGCGCACCAGAATCACCAGCGTCGAAAGGCCTGCGCCCACATAAGCAAACGCATAAGAAAAATCGTGCCCGGACCAGATCAAATCCCACACCGAAGTATCGCCCGTGGGCATGCCTTTCTCCGCGAAGACACGAATGGCCGCCGCGCCCAAGATGGTGCCTTGTGCCATTGCGATGAAGCAGCCGATGGCGGCGACGGCGGCGAGGAGGCCTCGGGTTTTTTCAAAGTAAAGCACGAGCAGATTCATCAGGCCGATGCCCACGCCCAGGCCGGCCCAGCAGTAGTCGAGTTTGAGGTATTGGAACACACCCGTCGCAACGAGCAGGCTACTTAGAAAGTATGCGATCGGGGTGAGCATGGAGTCATCTTACGTTATGCGATCGGTGCTCGATGATGAAGCGGGCGCATGAAAAACCCCACTTGAGGGGAGTGGGGTTTATGTGCATTGGATGCAGTGGCGCAAGCGTGGTTACGAATTTCGTTCTGTGCGCTATTTACGCGCTGAACGATGAACCGCAGCCGCAGGAGCTGGTGGCGTTGGGGTTGCTGAACACAAACCCGCGGCCCATGACTTCATCGCGGAAGTCGATGGTGGTGCCGTTGAGGTAGAGATAGCTTTTCTGATCGCAGACGACGGTGACGCCGTGCTGATCGAACTTTTCAAAGGATTCATCATCGGTCTCGGTGAGATCGAGGATGTAGGAGAAGCCGGAGCAGCCGCCGCCCTTGACGCCCACGCGAAGGCGAACCTTGGACGGCTCAAGCGCGTTCTCCGATGCCTGTGCATCGATGATGGACTTGATTTCCTTGGCGGCGGTTTCAGTCAGCAGAATGGCCATTGCGTAGCTCCCAAAAGGGGTTGGTGGTAGTGATGTCTATCAGGGAATCCATTATAGGCGCGAATGGGGTCACTATTCAACTAGGGGGTACTGAATCTTCGGATTCGCACAGAATTCGCATAGGATTCGTCAAGGTTTCACATATGGCAGGTCTCGTCCGTCTGCTCCGTCTGCGCTTGCACAGCTTGAATAATCCGTGCGATGGCCCAGTCGATTTCTGCGCGAGTCGTGAACCGTCCTAGGCTCAGGCGCATTGCGCCGCGAGCTGATTCTTCACTCAAACCCAGCGCACTGAGCACGTGGCTGACCTCTCGACTGGCGCTGGTGCAGGCAGCGCCCGCGCTGATCGCCAGATCATTCATCGACGCGATCAGGCGATCGCTTTCCACACCCGGCAGCGAAAGGTTCAGCGTCTGCGGCAATCGCTTGTCGCGGTGCCCGTTGATGTGCGAGCCTTCAATGGCGGCAAGCAATGACGCTTCCAGATGATCACGCAGCTCGCGCATCATCGCCTCATCATTCTTCATTTCGTGCTGACAGATTTTCGCCGCCGCACCGAGTCCGACAATGCCCGGCACGTTGAGCGTGCCTGAGCGCATCGTCCGTTCGTGCCCGCCGCCATCGAACTGCGCATCAAGGCGAACGCGTGGCCCCTTGCGGCGAACATGCAAAAACCCTGCACCCTTGGGGCCATAGAACTTGTGCGCGCTGCCCGAGAGCAGATCGATGTTCGTCGCTTCCACATCGACTTCAATCTTGCCCAAGGCTTGAGTCGCATCGGTGTGAAAGATGATCGATCGCTGGTGACACAAAGCTCCGATGGCAGCGATGTCATTGATCGTGCCGACTTCGTTGTTGGCCCACATGATCGAGACCAGAATCGTGTCCGGCCGAATCGCTTCTTTGATCTGCTGCGCATCGATCACGCCACCTGAATCAGGGCGTGGGCGAATCGCGGTGACTTCATAACCGCGCGAGGCCAGTTTGCGACAAGGGTCAAGCACCGCGTGATGCTCGTGCACCGCAGTGATGATGTGTCTGCCTTTGTCCTTATAAAACTCAGCAACACCTTTGATGGCGAGATTGTTCGACTCTGTCGCGCCGCTGGTGAAAACGATCTCGCGCGGGTCAGCAGCGATGAGTGAAGCAACCTGCTCGCGGGCCAGTTCGACCGCGCTGCTCGCACTGCATCCAAAACCATGCGGACTGGCGGCGTTGCCAAAGCGCTGAGAAAAAAAGGGCAACATCATTTCCAACACACGCGGATCAACCGGCGTGGTCGCGTTGTAATCGAGATAAACCGGAGGCATCACCGACATGCGACCATCATAGGCGAATCGAAACTTATTTAGCCGTTCGCCTTGGTCAGCGGAGAATTAACGCTTGAGCAACTTTTCATATCTCGCATATTCCGCATCGAAGCTGGCCTTGCCTGTGGGCTGATAGGTTTCGAGATCAAACGAATTGCGCACGATCTGGCGAAGCTGCGCGAGGTTTTTGATTTCACCTTTGCCCATGGCCTGCACGAGAACGTTGCCGATCGCGGTGGCTTCGTAAGGGCCGACGACGACTGGGATGCCGCACGCATCTGCGGTCATCTGATTGAGCAGTTTGTTCTGCCCGCCGCCGCCGACGATGTGAAGCACTTCGAATTTCCAGCCGAGCAGACTTTCCAAAAGCGCCATCGTCCTTCGGTACGCCATCGCCAGACTTTCCAAGCAGCACCGCACAAACTCGCCCGGCGTCTGCGGCACAGGCTGCCCCGTGGCTGCTGCAAACTCCGCAATTTTTCTAGGCATGTCGCCCGGCGCAACAAACGGCTCATGATCCGGATTCACCAGCGTACGCATCGGCTGGGCCTCACCGGCCAGCTTCGTAAGCTGCGTGTAATCCATCGCCTGGCCACGCTTTTCAAAATCGCGACGGCACTCCTGCACCAGCCAAAGCCCCGCAATATTCTTGAGGAATCGAATCTTGTTTTCTACGCCGCGCTCATGCGTGATGCTCGCCTCACACGCCGCCTCCGTGATCATCGGTGCGTCGAGTTCCGCGCCCATCAGCGACCACGTGCCACTGGACAGATAAGCCCAGCGCGGCGTCTTACTCTCATCCACCGGCACCGCCGCGACTGCTGCTGCCGTGTCATGCGTACCCGGCGCAATGACCTGCACATGAGCGAGACTCGGCTGCGCCAGATCATCCACGATCGCCTTGCGAAGCTTGCCCACCACGCTGCCTGCGGGAATCGTGTCGCCAAGAAAATGCGTGGGGATGTTGAGTTTTCCCAGCAGATCAGTGGCCCATTTGCCGGTGCGAGGATCGATCATTTGTGTGGTGGAGATGTCGGTCGCTTCGCGGGTGATCTGGCCGGTGAACCAGTAGTGAAACAGATCAGGCACCATGACGAAATCAGTAGCGAGATCAAAAAGTTTAGGCTCGCGCTGCTGCTGCGCGACGACCTGATAGAGCGTATTGAGATACATGAACTGAATGCCGGTGGCATCGTAGATGGATTTCTTCCCGACCTTTTCGATGACCTCGTTATAGGCGCTCAGATGCTTGTCATCGCGGTAGCAGTAGGGCATCGAAAGCACCTGGCCGCTCTTGCCCAGAAGGGCGTAGTCCACACCCCATGTGTCGCAGCCGAGGCTGACAATTTCTACGCCGCGATCCTTCGCCACGCTTGCGCCTTTGCTGACACCTTGGAGCATCTGAGCCCAGAGTTCGGTGAGATTCCAGTGCAGACCGCTAGGCAATTTGACGGGCAAATGGCGAAAGCGATGAAGCTCTTCGATAGCGACTTTGCCGTCGTTGAGCGTGGCAAGAATGGCGCGGCCGGACTCAGCGCCGAGATCGAGTGCGAGATAGCCTTGGGTGGACATGAAAAACTCCGTCGAACAAAGGAAGTTGAAAGAGTTTAATGAGAAGGGATGACGGTGGCGAATAGTAGTTCGCCGTTCGCCTTGGCGAACGAAGTGTTGATCGGTGAGGTTGAGATCAAAGGCGTCGGAGCGAAGCCGCGAGCGGATCAGGAATTTTTCATCTCGCGCATCTGCTTCATTGCTTGCGTGATGTATGGCATACCGCTCCAGACACTGACCAGCACCGTGATATAGACCAGCACGTTGCGTGTGATGGCCAGGGCGGTGCGGGTGTCTTTGTCCTGTGTGTGCGAGATGATGACGATCAGCACGAGCACGATGGGCACGACGATGGCCTGGAGCACCATCTTGGCTTTGCCCCAGATGTTGGCGCCGAACTTGACGCCTTGGGCTTCGAGCTCGCCGCGGATGCCGGTGACGAGAAGTTCACGGGCGAGAATCAGGGCGACCATCCACGGATAGATGCCGCTAACCATATTGCCCTTGAGGATGTGAAAGGCAAACTCCTGCGGTTCAGCCAGGGCGATAGGATCGACAAAGCGCGGGCCAGCCAGGTAGATGAACGCGCCCAGGATCAAAACTTTGTCGCAGAACGGATCCATGATGCGGCCGAATTGACTTTCGACTTTCCACTTCCGCGCGAGGTAGCCGTCGAGATAATCGGTGACTGCCGCGATGATGAAAATAATCATCGCGGTCCAGATGGCCCAGTCCGGTCCCGATGGAAAGCGATACCAACCTAGAATCAGAAAAAAAATAAACGCCAGCACCAGGCGGGCAATGGTCAGGAGGTTGGGGACGGATCGGTACATGAGAACCTATAAGGAAAAAGGCGAATGCTTATTATTTAATACTTATTACTTAATGGCTATATCAGATGGCGTTACCGTTGACACCTTGCGCTTCTGAAATAAGCAATAAGTAATAAGCATTAAATAATAAGCATTCGCCTTTGTATTCTGCAATGCATCTTACAGCTTCAGCTCGCCAAGTCCCATGCCCAGAGCGCCGCTCTTGCCAAGGCCGCCCTTCATGTTGCCCATGGGCTTGCGCGGCTTGGCCCCCGCAGAGGCTGGACGCGACGCTTGCATCGCGGCATGCTGCGCATCGCGATCAGCTCGCTCCGCAGCTCGCACGTCTTCCGTCAGCGCTGCCACCTGCTTGAGCGACAGACTGATGCGGCGGCTGTCTTCATCCACCGTCAGTACGCGGAATTCTTTTTCATCGCCAGGCTTGAGCACATCCGTCACCAGATTGACCCGCTTGTTGTCCAGTTCACTGATATGAACCAGGCCTTCAACGCCAACCTGAAGCTCGATGAACGCGCCAAACTCCGTGCAACTGAGCACCGTGCCTTTGACGATTGACTTGGGTGCATAGGTGACCGTCGCGCCGATCCAAGGATCACCCGCTGCTTGCTTGAGGCTCAGCGAAAGACGACGTTTGCCCGGATCGATTTCGAGAATCTTAAAGAGCAACGACTGATCAGGCTGCACGATATCTTCAACCTTGCCAATGCGTTTCCAACTCAATTCGCTGATCGGGCACAGACCTTCAACGCCACGATCAACTTCGACGAAAGCGCCAAAGGGAGCGGTGCGAGTGACCCGGCCGCTGACCTGATCGCCCACGCGAAGGCTCTGCGAAACGAGCGACCAAGGGTCAGGCTCGATCTGCTTGAGGCCCAGGCTGATGCGACCTTTTGCCGGATCGATCTTGAGCACTTTCACGTTGACCTTGTCGCCGACTTTCAGGTGATCGCCGGGATTGTCCACGCGGGAATAGCTGATGTCGCTGACGTGAATGAGGCCATCGATGCCGCCCAGATCGACGAAGGCTCCGTATTCCATCACGCTGCTAATGACGCCTTCGCGAATCTGATCGAGTTCGAGCGTGGCGAGGGTTTTGCCCTTTTGCTGTTCGCGTTGTTTTTCGAGGTATTGACGGCGGGAAAGGACGACGCGCTTGGCCTTGCGATCGAGTTCCTGCACGATGGCCTGGACCTTTTGGCCGACCATGGTGGAGAGGTCTTCGACGCGGCCGATGTCCACTTGACTGGCGGGCATGAAGGCGCGAACGTTGCCGACCATTTCGAGTTCGAGACCGCCCTTGTTGGAGCCGACCACGCGAGCTTCGACAGCCGAACCTTTGGTGATCTGATCCCAGGTCGCCCTGCCGACGGCACCTTCGCGCGACAGTTGATAAAGCCCTTCAGCTTCATCGAAACTGGCCACGACAAAATCCATGATCGAGCCGATGCGCGGGGCGCGTTCGAACTGACGCAGGGAAATGATGCCTTGCGTTTTGCCCACGCCTGCGAGTTCGACGAAGACCTCATCATCGCGAATCGCAGCGATGCGCCCGCGCCTGAGTTCGTGAGGAATCGCACCATCATCAGCAGATGCGCCATCGCCTGGTTCCCCTTCAGGAACAGGCGGCTCGCTCGCTTCCATGATCTGCTCGATCGACTCGCCCGCCAGAGCTTCGTCGATCTCTCGTTGCATTGCCTCATCGACCTGATTGGGGTCTGATGTTCCGTCGGCCTGGTTCTGGTTCATGTCTGCTGATTTCCACAAGAGTGTCCCCGACAAGGGACCCCAACATTCGAAGAGACAAGCTTACCTTGGAATGGGCGGTTGTCCAAGTCGATGCCTGCTTTCCCATCAGAGCCGATTGAGTCAGGTGGATGATGTTGATGAAAGAAGCAGCCTTGTAACTGGCCCAGAGACGAATGAAATGATCCGTTTAAACAAGCCCGCATGGATTCGAACCATGACAATCAGTACCAAAAACTGATGTGCTACCATTACACCACGGGCTTAGGTGCAGCGATTGTAGGCGAAGAATTGCTGGTGTTCAAGAATGAACATCGGCTCGTCCGCATCGCCACTGAACTCTCATCTCCAGCCGTTGACGGTCAGCAGCTTCGCGGGGCTTTCGGCGGTGCCGGTGCGGGCGCTGAGCAGACACGTCAGACAGCAGGCAAGGGCCATCGCTTCATGTTTGGCGCGGTCGCGCATTTGCGGGTTGGCCAGTGCGGGGCGATCAATCAGTTGCCGCCAGTGATGAGCGACAGCGGCGGCGAAGGTGAAGGGTGAATCTTGCGCCTTGTCAGTTGGTTGATGCACGGCTTCATCGAGCAGCGAGCCTTGATGATCAAACAATTCGTAGGCACAGTCGGTGACGCGCAGACGACCGAGTTCGCCGATGAGATGAATCATGCGATCGCACGGAGCTGGCGTTGTGGCAGCGGAGATTTCGTGAAGCTGAAATTGGATGCTGCTCTCATCAGGCATGCGGGCGTGCATCGACAGGTGGCCGGTCAGATCGCGAAGCGATGCGTCAATGACTCGGCTGGGCTGAAGAATGGAACACTCAATGGACTGAGGCATTTGCGTCAGGTCAAGCGCCATTCGCCAAGCTTCATGAAGTCGGGCGAAAAGTGAACCTTCACCTTGGCGCGACGCACTTAAGACAGCGGTGCTCTGAATGGGGCCAAGCACCAGTTGCGGGTCAGCAGCGCGGAGCCAGCCGGGCGACTGCGTGAACGCGGGGCAGTGAATGAAGTGGCCAGGGAGTGCGGTCGAAGATCGATCGCGATCCTCCGGTTGCCTGGCGAAAAGAGTGAAGGATTCGAGCTGGCGAAAATCTGCGGCGATGGGTTCGAGCGCGAGAACGGTGCAGCCTTGTTTGAGTGCGCTCGTGATGATCGCGGGATCGACCTGATTCATCGTCGCCAGCAGAATGTAGGTGGCGGGTTTGTCGATGATGAGCCTGCGGAGGTCATCGTCGTAATCGGCGTCAAGTTCCTTGGCGAGATCGCTGACAGCGGGTTGACGCGGACCACCGACGCCGATGACCTTGATGGCGCTGCCCATGCGAGCCACGATCGCGCGGACAGCGGGCACCGATTTCGCATCGGCCCAGAGCGTCGTCTCATAAGCATGTTCAAACATCGACATGGCGAGATTGTAGAGCAGTTGAGATTGAGAAGAGGGAGTGGTGCTGGCGTGATGCCGCAGCAGGTCATTGAATCTTTGTACTCTGTCTGCCTCCCCTTGAGTGAATGATGATGAGTGATGTGATCGTCCCCAGTTCGACTGATTCGATTCGCCTGGCGCTGATGGGCGATCTGCACTTTTATCGCCTGTGGGTGGCTCCGTGGCGACTGCTCAGTAAGCGAATCCTCGGACAGATCAATCTCTGGTGGGATCGAAGGCACAGCTTCGATCGTTCGCTTCTTGCTCCGATGCTCCAGCGCGTGCTCACGATTGATCCGGCACTGCTGCTGCTCACGGGCGATATGACAATGACATCGCTTCGCGAAGAGTTTGAAGATGTGGCAGCACTGCTTCGATCGCTTGATGGCCGCGTACCGATGATCGGCGTGCCGGGTAATCATGATCGTTACACGCCATTTTCCCGGCGAAGGCGCATCATGGAGAAGCTGATGCCCGGCCTCGTGCCCGATGCTTTTCCTCATATGCGTTCACTGTCGCCGCGATGGAAGCTGATGGTGCTAGATGCCGCGATGCCTCGGTTGCTATCTGCGCGCGGTGCGGTGGGGGAAGCGCAACTTGCTGCGATGAAGGATGAACTGGCGACGCTGTCGCGCGAGCAGGGCGTGATCATCATGTGTCACTATCCCGCCATCTCAAAGCCCGATGGCAAACGCACCGGATGGAATCATCGCCTCATTGATGCGGAGAAAGTGCTCGATGTTCTGCGCGGCTGCAAGGCTTCGATCATCTACGCGCACGGTCACGTGCACTGGCCCTGGCTGGTGCGCGGGCCGCAGGGCATCTCTAACATGATCGATCTCAATGTCGGAGCTCCGATCATGAAGAAGGCTCAGTACGTTCACGGGCAAGGCCTGTGGCAACTTGATCTGCCGGAGGATTCGGGCACGAACGCGAAGTTCACTCATCACGTACCTGTCAGCACTGGGCGCAGCGAGCAAGGCCTCGTGACGCTGAATTGGGATGCTCGCGTCGTCCAATAATGACGCGCAGCCAGTGCAATCTCCGTTCCGACGGCTATCAATTACAAGCGCGAATCAGCCGATAAATCGAGTGGATTTCTACTTTTCGCAAGGGGCTTCCCATGTGTGGAATCGTTGGATACGTTGGCAATAAAACTGTCGCTCCGCTGCTCGTGGAAGGTCTCAAGCGGCTCGAATATCGCGGCTATGATTCAGCAGGTGTCGCGCTCGTCAACGAGCATGGCTTGCATATTCATCGCTCTGTCGGCCGCGTCAGTGTGCTCGAATCACTCATTGAAAAAAACGACAAAGCGACGGCCAAGAAAACCACGCAAGCTTGCCTGGGCATCGCTCACACGCGCTGGGCAACGCACGGCGGCGTCACCGTGCAAAACGCACATCCGCACACCGGTACCACCCGCGGCGGACAGACCATCGCTGTCGTTCACAACGGCATTATCGAAAACTACATCACACTCAAAAAATATCTCACCGAGAAAGGCCACAAGTTCACCAGCGAGACCGATACGGAAGTCGTCGCGAAACTAATCGCTGAGCTTTACGATGGCCCGCCGGTGGATGATGCGGGCGGACTCGAACGCGCGGTGCAAGCAGCACTGCGAGAAGTGACTGGCGCTTATGCGATTGCGGTGGTTTGTGATGCAGAACCGCACACGTTGGTCTGTGCCCGCAAGGGTTCGCCGCTGATCATCGGTATTGCGGATAAGAGTTACGTTGTCGCTTCCGATGCCAGCGCGATCATCAGCCACACTTCGAGCGTGATCAATCTCGATGATTATCAGGTGGCTCGTCTGTGTGCAGGGCCAAACGATAAGAACAATAAAACAGGCGGCCCCTGGTCGGTCGATTTCCGTACCACGACCATTGACAACGTAGTGGTCTCGCAGGCTGTGAAAGATCTTGACTTCAAACTCGATGAGATCGAACTGGGCGGCTACGAGCACTACATGTTCAAGGAGATCATGGAGCAGCCCGAGTCGCTACGCAACTGTCTGCGCGGCCGCATCGATCACCGGGAAAACCGTGTCACCCTCGGCGGCATGAGCAAACTGTCACGCGAACTGGTTCGCGCCAGTCGCTACATCCTCACCGCTCAGGGCACTGCA
>Ga0105054_10006203_pt1 | contig 16767 bp, 13 predicted proteins | sample BON02_FD_78091 | JGI IMG/M metagenome (GOLD analysis project Ga0105054, IMG submission 78091) | Freshwater microbial communities from Lake Bonney liftoff mats and glacier meltwater in Antarctica - BON-02 (megahit assembly) | ecosystem: Environmental > Aquatic > Freshwater > Ice > Glacier...
CTTCGCGGTGCTCGTAAGCGGCTGCGGCGACACGACCGCGACGGTTCCTAACACCGTCAACCAGACTCTTGTCGTAGGCCAGCAGATGCTTGGCGACAAGGGCTTTAAGTCAACTGTCACGCGCGTCACCGACAAGCAGGGCAAGGACGAAATCCTCAGCCAAGACCCTACCGGCGGCACTGAGCAGAAAACCAGCGAAGCGGTCGCGCTAACAGTCTCCAACGGCCCCGGCGAAGGCGTCGTGCCGGATGTAGCGGGCGACCCCGCCGACCGCGCCGAGGAGCAGATCCGCGCGGCTGGCTTTACGCCCGTGATCAGCGAGGTTTACAGCTCAGTCCACCAGGCAGGCTTCGCCGTTGGCACGACGCCAAAATCAGGCACCGACGTTGAGAAGGACACGAAAATCACGCTGAAAATCTCGAAGGGGCCCCAGCAGGTAACGGTTCCTAACGTGCTTGGCCTCAGTGAAAGCAGCGCTGACAAAGCGCTCACCAGCGCTGGTTTCCGCGTTGACCACAGCTACCGAGTGTCAAGCAAGAGCCCCGGCAAGGTTTTGGGGCAAGACCCAAGCAGCGGCGCAAGCGCCAGCATTGGCTCCAGCGTTCAGATCACGATCGACCAAGCACCGAAGAAGGTGAAGGTGCCCAACGCGGTCGGCCAAAGCCAGTCACAAGGCGACAGGACGCTGCAGAACGCAGGCCTTGACGCCGTCTACGCCACGCGGATCGTGACCAACCGCTCGCAGGACGGGATTGTGCTGGCAATGTCACCGGGCGCTGGCAGCACGGTTACTCAAGGCACCAACGTGGCTTTGACAATCGGCAAGTACAACAAGCCCGCTCCTCCGGTCCCGCCAGTTCCGCCAGGGCCAAGCTCAATCGTTAAGCAGTGGAACTTGGTCGCTGACCAAACCAAGACCTACACCGTTACTTGGAGCGCGGGCCAGTGCGCCGGCGGCAAGGGCAACGCGGTCCTCAAAGGCGACGGCGGCGGTAGCGCAATGAGCGGCGCGCAGATCACCGCTCAAGGAGACGCCGGCACCAGCTCCTACTACGCCACAACAGAGACCTCCGACATCACCAGCCCTGTGACGCTGGTGATTACGATCACTTGCCGAGTTCAGTAGCAGGCAACTGAAAGCCTTCGGGCGCCGCGCGCGGTCAGCGAGCAGCTAGCTCGCTGACCGTCGAGCGCGGCGATCAATAGCTTTGCTTAGCCGCCGTTGCTGGCAGGCCGGTAATCACGCGTAGGCTCGCCACGCAGCGCGGTCGGCGCCGGCAGCGGCGTTCCCTTCGCAGTCGAACCGGCAACCGCTGAAAGCACCAGCTTCGAAGCCTTCGAGCCACCAAGTGAGATCGTGTTCAGCGTCGAACCAGAGTCAACCGTCGTGAACTTCCAGATCGGCCGGTCGCCGCCGACGGCCTGAACGGTCACGCGGATCTTCGACCCGGCGCGGAAGGCGTGCGCGACCGGGAAGATCGGCACCCGCACCAGCGTGAAGGCGCCGCTCGGAAGCAATGCGGCGTCCTGCTTCAGGTGCGTCGGGAACGGACTAACCACGGTTGAGCGCTTGGCGTCGAGCTTGCGGTGCGACGCGCGCAGCCAGCCGTTCTGAATGTAGGTCTCTTGACCGTCGGGGCGCACTTCGCTGAGCGTGACCTGAAGGTCGGTGTCCTTGGCGCTGCTCTTGAGGTAAAGATCAAGGCTCGACGAGCCCGCCAGAATCATGTCCTTGGCGAGCGCGGCGGTAGTGAAGCCAACGCCCTTGTCGGCAGCGAGCGGCTTCCAGTCGTAACGTGGCTGAGCCTTCCAGTCGTCGCCTGCGCCCTGGCCGTAAAGCGTCTGCTGCGGCCGCGCGGCAGGGTCAGCGGTGTAGCTGGCACTGCTCGACGCGCCCGGCTTGGCTGGGCTGAGGGCGCCGCCAGCGCCGAGGTAGTAGGTAGCGGGCTTAACTTCGCGGATCGGCCAAGCGTTGTAGCCAAGCTCCCAAGTCGCGCCGATCGAACCGAGCCCTTCGGGGCCAGCGCCGTTGTCCATCAACAGGCGCACGCGCGGATCCTTCTTAAAGGTGGCCTTTGCCGCCGCAACGTTGGTCATCGAAGCAAAGCGCGACTGCTTCACCTTCGCGGCCGGCGCGTCGGCGAGCAGGTTGTAGAGCTGGTCACTAAGGGTCAAAACGGAAGCCGGGATGTTTGGAATCCGGTCGGCAACGAAAAGGTTGAGGAACTCGACCCAGCGCGTGAACGTTGTTGGCCCGAGCGAGTCGGCGTGAACGCCGTTCTGCAGCGTGATCCAAACGTTTGGGTTCTTCGCCAGCTCGCCAAGGCTCTGGGCAAAGTGCCCGCCGGTCTGCTCGTCTTGGAACTGACCGATTAGGAAGGTCGGCACCTTGATCTTGCTCATCCAAGCCGCCGGCGAGCGCTGATCAAATTCGCCCGGCGTGCGGAACGGGTTCGCGTCGATCACTTTGACCGCGTCGCGCGTTTGCAGCCGCAGCTTCTGATTGGCGATGCAGTTCTTGTCGCCGGCAGCGACAAGCGCTTTGGCCCACGGCTGGCCGCCTTCAGGTGCAGGCAACGCGTCGGACATCCGCTCCTTGACCCATGAGAGCGCGAAGCCGGAGTTGTTGATTCCGCCCGGGTAGCCGGTCGCCCTGTAGGTGTCGTCGGTGACAGACATTGGCGAGATCGCTGCCAGGTGCGGTGGCTGCGTGCCCGCTGTGAAGAGCTGCGTAATGCCGGAGAACGAGATTCCACCCATTCCAACCTTGCGGCCCTTAACCCAAGACTGGGCCGCGACGGCCTCGATAGCGTCGTAGCCGTCGAAGGTCGTAGGCAGGCCGAAAAGGTCGAAGGCACCGCCGGAGCAGCCGGAGCCGCGCATTTGAACACTGACTACAGCGAAGTTGAGTAGCGGCGCGATTAGCGAGCCGACCGCCGTCGAGCTGGCCGGTGCCAGCGGGTCGTTGCGACCGAGCGAGCCGAGCAGGTCATTTGGCGCAGCTGTCTGGTAACCGGAGTACTCGACAAGCGTCGGGAACGGGCCGTCTTTAAGCGTCTTTCCTGCGGGCAGGCGAACGGTCATCGCAATCTCAACGCCGTCGCGGACTTTTACGTAGTTGAGCCCCTGCTTGAGCTTGATTGCGCGGAAGAATGCTGGCGAAGGGTTTGACTTCGTGCTGAGAACCTTGAACGCTTTAGTGGTTCCTGCGCCACGAACCTTGTAACCGCTACCGGCGGCAACGTTCTGGAAGATGAAGCTGCCAAAGCGATCGGCACGGCCGTTGGCGATAGTTCGCCCGCGCGAATTTAGGAGCGTCAGCGCCTGGCCGTCAGCTGCGCCAAGCACGTAGGCCTGGCCGATGCTTCCGGTGGCGGTCATTCCTGCCGCGCTGGCGGGGACGGCCGCGACAGCGACCAGCGCTAGCGCTGCTAGTAGACCAAGCGTTAGCGAACGAACTTTCAACATCGGCTCCTCCAAAGAACTCTGTTACTAAGTTGGCCATGAAGCGTACCGCAGCGCGAGCCGCGCTTGCGCCGGACGCCGGAAGAAAGGCAGGTGCGGCGAGCTCAATCGGCGCAGTCGCTCCCGCGCTCGCGATCGTTTAGTCGCCCTGCGATGTAGAGTCGCGGCCGATGAACCACGTAAGCGAATCGCTGGTGCTGGCGCTTGGCGCCGCCGTCAGCCCAATCCCGATCACGATCTCAATTCTGCTGCTCAGCCAGCCCGACCGCGGGCGCCCGAAGGCGCTCGCATTCGCGGCCGGTCAGGTGGTGGGGCTGGCAATCATCTCTGTGATTCTCGCCGTGGTTCTTCGCAAGGCGCTCGGCACCTCACACACGCACGCCAAGCATGAATCAACGCTTGACATCGCGCTCGGCGCACTGCTGCTGCTTTTCGCGGCGCGCAAGCTGCTGACGAAGCCGAAGCCGAAGAAAGAGAAACCAAAGAAGCAGCGCTCGCTCGCCGCTGAGTTCGCTTTCGGCGCCGGACTAATGGCCATCAACGTCGAAACGCTAGCTCTGGTTGCGGCGTCGATCAGGGAGCTCGTCACGAGCAAGATCGGTGTTGGTGCGGAGGCGCTTAGCCTGCTGGCGATCGTGCTAATCGTGACCATGTCTGCAACCGTTCCGCCGCTGATCACGTTTGTAATCCCGAACAGGTCGGACGAGGCTTTGAAGTGGCTCAACCTGCAGACGACCAAGCACCAGCGAGCGATTACGGTTGGTTTCCTCGTCGCCTTTGGCGCATACCTGATTTACAAAGGGCTCCGCGGATAGCGCTTGCGCGAACCCCCTTCCCTGGGGGCTGAAAGCGTGCGACAATCGAAGCGATGATCGATTCTTTTTCAACCACTGAGGTCGAAGCCTTTGGCCGCGATGGATTTCTGATAATTGAGCAGGACTTCATCGCCGAGGAGACGGTGATGCTGCTGCGCGAGCGCTTCGACAAGCTTTTCGCGGGCGAATACTCGACCGGCATAGCCCCCGACGAAGTGAACTGGGTTGCCGGCCGCGACCCAGAAACCAAGACGCGCCAGATCTGCAACGGCTGGAAGGCCGACGATTTAATAGCCGCGCAGGTTTTAAGCGAACAGAGCGGCCGCCTCGCGGCGCAGCTAGCCGGTTGGGACGGCGTTCGCGTGGTCCACGACAACTGCCTTTGGAAGCCCCCGGGCGCGCGCACGCTGGGCATGCACCAGGACGGCTCCTACGCCGGCTACGTTGACCCGGCCGAGATGATCACGGTCTGGGTAGCGCTTGATCAAACCTTCGCCCAGGGCGGGACGATCGAATACGTCGCCGGCTCACACAAATGGCCGAAAGCGCCACCTTCGCGCGGCGACTTCCATGACCCGGACGATTGGCTGGCGCCGGTGGCAGCGGCCGCGCCGAAGGGGGCGTCAAGCGAACGAACGCCGGTTGTGGTCAAGCCAGGCGGAGCGGCGATCCACCACTCGCGCGTCTTCCACGGCTCCGGAATCAACGAGGCCGAAATTGACTGCCGCGCTCTAGTAACTCACATGATCCCCTCGACCGCCCAATTTGACCCGGTAGGAGTTGACCCGATCTACACGCGCTACCGACGGCGCGGCGAGATGGCGATGGACGAAAGTTATTTCCCGATTCTGTGGGACAACGCGGGTGGCCGCAGCCCGTGGCTTAGCTCGCTGCCGCAGTTGCCCGGCGCGGTCACGGCGGGCGCCTGATGGAAACCGAAGGCGCGCCGCCAGAGTTCAACTTGGCGCTCGACTCAACGGCGGTGCCAGGTGGCCCTGACGGGATCGGCGAGTCGCCGTTTGATTTCAGCGCTGCGCCCGAAGCGATGGAGTACCCGGCGGAACTGGGCGACGACCCGGCGATCGCGCTGCGCCGAACGCTGGGGATGTTCACGACCGGCGTGACGGTTATTACAACGAGCGCCAAAGATGAGGTCCACGGGATGACCGCCAACGCCTTCATGTCGGCTTCGCTGAACCCGCCATTGGTGCTGATCTCAGTCGACCGCCGCGCGAAGATGTGCAACCTGCTTCATCAAGGCGACCACTACGGCGTGAGCATCCTTGGCGAAGATCAAGCCGAAATGTCTGACCGCTTCGCTGGCCGCGCCGACCCAAGCGTTCCCCAGCCAGCCTTTGAGATGATCCGTGGAACGCCGCTCGTCGAAGGCGCGCTGGCCCACTTCGTCGCCCGCGTAGACCGCAGCTACTACGCCGGCGACCACTCGCTCTTCCTCGGCCAAGTTGAATACGCGCGCCACAACGAAGGCGCGCCGCTGCTCTACCACGGCGGCCAGTACGAGCGGCTTGGCAAGCTTGAGCCGGTTGCTCCCGAGCTGCCCGCGGGGCTACTGCCGCCGCTGCTGGCCGCCGGCGAGGAATGCTCGTTCGCTGACGGTGATTTGATCGTCAAGCTTGGCGAGGTTGGCGACCAGCTCTTCGTAATTCTCGATGGCTCGGTGATCCTGCGCCGCCCCGGCCACCCAGAGAAGCGGCTCGAAGGCGGCTCCTACTTCGGCGAGGTCGGCGCGCTTAGCGGCCAGCCGCGCGTATCGGACGCGATTGCCGACGGCACCGTTAGCTGCGTTGCAGTCGGTAGCGACGCCCTTCGCAGCGCGCTCGCTGGCAGCCCGGAAGCTGCCTGGGAGATGCTCGGCTCGCTCGCACGGCGCGCGCGCGACGCCTAACGCCCTAGCCGCGCGTTAGGAGCGCGGGCGCTCCTTGTTCGGGTCGTAGAAGGGAAAGCGCACGACGGTCGCCGGAATTCGCTTCTGTTGACCGTCAAGCTTTCCTACCTCAACCTCAGTGCCGATTTCCGAGTATTGAACGGCGATCCGGCAGAGCGCAATGTTCTTCTTAAGTAGCGGGCTTCGCATTGCGCTAGTGACCACGCCAATCTGCGACTTGCCAACGTGCACGCAGTCGCCGTGGGCGGCCGTCTCATTGCCTTCCAGTTCCAAACCGACGAGCGTACGCTGCGGATGAGCTTGGCGCTCAATCAACGCGTCTTTGCCGATGAAATCCTCGTCGCCATCGAGCACGACGGTGAAGCCGATCCCGGCCTCGAACGGATCAACCTGATCATCGAACTCGTAGCCAGCAAAGACGAGGCCGGATTCAATCCGCACCAGATCAAGCGCGTCTAGCCCCAGTGGCGTTAGGCCAAGCGGTTCGCCGGCCTCCCAGATTGCGTCCCAGACGGCGCTGCCATCGGCAGGGTCACAGAAGACCTCGTAGCCAAGTTCACCGGAGTAGCCGGTCCGCGAAACGATCACCGGAATGCCGTCGTAATCACCGATCCGGCCGACTAGAAAGCGAAACCACTTCAGCTCCTCAAACGGCGTCTGCGTCTCCGGCGCCCAAATAATCTGCTTTAAGATCTCGCGGCTAGCGGGCCCTTGGACGGCGACGTTGTGGAGCTCGTCGGTCGACGGTTTGACGAACGCTTTTAGGCCCAGCTTCTCAGCCAGCTCTTTTAGCCAAACCCCGGTGTAAGGGTCGCCGCCAACGAAGCGGAAGTTGTCTTCGCCAAGGCGAAAGACGGTCGCGTCGTCGATCATGCCGCCGGTCTCGTTGCAGACAGCGGTGTAGACCACCTGGCCAACCGCCAGGCGGCGAATGTCGCGCGTTACCGCCCACTGCATCAGCAGCTCAGCGTCGGGGCCAAGGATCTCCCACTTGCGCAGCGGCGAGAGGTCCATGATCACGGCCTTCTCGCGGCAGGCCCAGTACTCAGAGATTGGCCCCTCATTGTTAAAGCAGGTCGGCAGCCAGTAGCCGCGGTAGTCAACGTGCGTGCTGGTCAGCGCTGAGATGCGCTCGTGAAATCCTGTCTCTTTAGTCATCACTGGCCTTGCCTCGGGGGTTACGCGATGGGCGATCGCCATCGAAAACTTGTTCTCTGGTTCGTAGACGCGAACGTGAATGTCGCTGATCTCCCAGCCGTTCGCTGGGTCAATGTCGTCCGGGCAAGCCGACGAGCAGCAAACAAGGTCTGTCAGCGCGCGCATCAGCACGTAATCGCCAGGCCGCGACCACGGTTCATCGGCCGTAATCTGCAGGTCGGCGTCGAAGCCAGTGTTGAAGAAAAAGTTGATCGCTGGCCAGCCCTTGCGCGGCGTGATTGGGAACTCTTCGAGGCTGCCGTTGAAGTTCTCCGAGCAGCTGATGTGGCCGAAGTAACCGATGTCCTCGTAGTACTTCTTGGTGCAGGCCAGCGCAAAGCTGTCGTGGCGGCCAACCGTGTCCTGAACCACCTCAAGCAGCGGATCAAGGTCAGTGTCGAAGTACTTGCGGTGCAGGCCGGGCTGCGGGTAAGCGTTGCCCATCAGGCTGCGCGTGGCGGTCGAATCGAGGCCGCGCTCAAGCCCGCTCTGCAGCTTCGCCTCGTCAAAGGCGAGAAAATCTGAGCACTGGCGACCCTTGACGTCGATTACCTGAATGAACTCGCCCTTCTTCACCATGTAAGAGGTGGCGGTCGCGGCCTCGACGCGGAAGTCGAGCTTCGGCTCGGCCAGCGGCGCCGGCAGCTCCAGCTGCGGATCCTCGTGCGCCACTGCGCGGTTAATCTCGACGTCGATCGCTGAGGCCGGGTGGGCGCCGTCAATCACGCGGCCCGCCGGCGCCGCAACCACAATTACAACCTGGCGCTCGGCGGTGAAGCTCTGCGAGTTGCCGGGCGGCGAGTCGGCGCTGAATAGAACTACGGCGTTGGCCTGTGACGGGTCGAGGCCGCGGGCGTGCAGCTCGCCAAGGAAGCTGTCTCCCTCGGCCCTGGCCACCAGCTCGCGCAGCACGCTGGCCGGCGCATCGGCTTTCGCTCCAAGCGCGCCCGCGTCATCGCGCCCGTCGGGAGCGAGAACGGTTAGCTCGGCCTGCTGGCTTCCGTCGTTGTCAACGATCGTTACGCGATCGTCGGGCTCAATCAGCAGAACCGTCGCCCCACCCGGCCGCACCCAATGCGACTCAAAAGCGGGGTCGTACGGCTTTAGGCCTGGGACCAATAACTTCGGGCGTTCGGTGCCGGTGGCCATTGGCGCGCCTGCCGCTCCCGCTCAGGCGGTGGCGGGTTCGTTTACCGCGTCTTTCTCAGCTTGCTCAATTAGCTGCGCGGCAAGTTCGCGCTTGCCGTCAGAGTCGAGCTTTTTAATTTCGTTCTCAACCGCGCGGTTGTTGTAGCTCTGGTTCCAGTAGTCGAGCGAATCGAAGCCGAGCAGCACGGCCTTGCCAACGAACTGGCGAAGGACCTCGTTGGTTGGCCCCATCACCCAGCCGGCCTTGGCGTCGCGCAAGTAGCGTTCCATCTCCATGTCGCGTTTGTAAGCCGAGCCGCCGCAAGCGTGCAGCATCTTGTCAACAACGTGAGCGGTGTTCTTGGCGGCGACAAACTTGATCTGCCAAGCCCAGTGAAGGAAGTCGGCGCGAGCTGTCTCGCCGATCTCCAAAACTTTCGTGTTGTCATCGGTTGCCTTGTCAAAGGCTTGGGCGACCGAAAGCGTGAAAATCCTCGCTGCGTTGGTGTCCATCACGGCCTCGCCGACGTAATCCTGAATCGTCGGATAGTCGGCTACGCGCAGGCCAACGTCAACGTGGCGCTTGCGCGTGGTGTGGCGCTTGGCGATGTCGATCGCTCCCATCGCAATGCCGCTCCAGCAGGAGGAGGAGCCGATCAGGAACCAAGGGTCAACGGCTTCGTCGTTGGAGGCCGCACCGTCGCCGAGCGGGCCAACAACTTGGTCGGCCGGAATGTCGACATTGTCAACCTCAATCGGCCCCGACTGGTTGCCGCGCAAACCGAGCGCGTCCCAAAGCGAAGGCTGAGCCTGAATGTGCTCGCCATCAATTACAAAAACAGAGAGGTCGTCATAACCAGTGAAGTCAGGGCTCGTTGTCTGAACGACGTAGAAGTCGGCGAAGCCGCCGGAGGTAGTCCAAGAGGCCTTCTTGCGGACCTTGAAGCCATCCTCGGTCTTCTCGGCGCCAGAAGAGACTGGGTAAAAAAAAAGTGCGAGCCGGTCTCAGGGTCTGAATAAGAAAGCGTGCCGATCTTGCCCGTGTTGAGCGGACGAATGTACTTCTCGATTAGCTCCGGCGTTGGGCGCAGCATGATCGTGTTGACCGCTGACATGTGCATCACGTAACACATTGCGGTTGAGGCGCAGCCGTAGCGGGCGATCGTCTCAACGACCATCGCAAAGCAAACGTGGTTCTCGCCAAGCCCGCCGTACTCTTCCGGGACGGTCAGTGCGAGAAAACCGTTCTCGCCGAGGATTTCGAAGTTACGTTTTGGATAAAGCAGCTCATCATCGGAGCGCTTTGCGTTGGCGCGCATCTCGTTTTCGCACAGGCCAATTAACTTTGTGCGCAGCGCGACCTGCTTCTCAGTCAGGACCCAGTCGGGATCCCAGTCGTAGCCGAGTCCCCAAAATTCCTCGTCGCCCCACATCTTCTCGGCCATCTTAAATCCTCCGCTTTAGCTGTTTGCTTTGCCTAATCAATTCGTTCATAGATGTTCTACCGCTCAGCGGGGAGCTTGTCTAGGTTGTTCACGCGCTTAGATTGTCGCAACTTTTGCGATCAACCGTCAGGCGCAACCCAAACTAGGCAACTTGCGTCGCGGCGAAGGCGGCGCGTAGCCGTCCGCAAACGCAGCCGTCCAACCTCGCTAAGGAGCGGGCCGAAGATCAATAGCGCCGCGTTGCGCTCGCCGAGTAGCCTCACGATCGCCTTCACCGGCCGCGAGCTGAAAAGGCCGAGCACTTCAACGGGAATACCAAATGACGCGATCCGATCACCGGCGGCGCGGACCGCCACGCGATCGTCTTCGTGCGGCAAGACCATCGCGCTTGCGCCGGCCACGATCATCGTCGTCGGGTACATCGGAATTTGAACCGCATTGACGATGATCAACGGGGCGCCCGCTTCAAGGCAGCTGTCAATCGCCATCTGTTCGGCCGTCGGGTCCGGCCTCAGCGCCAAAGTCGCCAGCACAACCGGCCCCGACGCGCCCGGCTTGGCGGCCGATGGGGTGACCAGTGATGAGCGGTCTTTGATCGAAGGCATCAGCGGTTTCGAACGATTTGCAGGATTGAGCTTACGTCAACGTCCAGCAAAGCGGAGGATTTTCGCGACGACAGAAAATGATTGCTTGCAATCACTCCGCAACAACTGATACTAGTTCGGTCTGGGAGGACCTTCCGAACTTTGTTTCGGTTGCCCATAGGAGCAGTACGCAACCGAACAAGTGAAAGAGGGCTCAGATGGCTACAGCACAAGTTGATCATCAGGAGATGTTGAAGTCGATGAGTTGGTGGGACGGCTTCGTGGTCGCACTCGCCAACCCAGGCTTCCTAATCGCCGCGCTAGGCGGATCCATCGGCGCGCTTGGTACGACAGGTGCCGTCGTCCTTTGGTCAATTTCCGTTCTGTTCGGCGCGATGCAGAACAACATTTACGCCGAGCTATCGACGATGTTCCCGAACAAGTCCGGCGGCCTTGCCGTTTACGCCCACGAGGCGTTTCGCAAGTACACCAACTTCATTGGGCCAATTGTCGCTTTCGGCTACTGGATGGGTTGGTCGGTTGTGCTCTCGATCAACGGCCTGATCGTCGGAACGTTAATCGTCACGCAGTTTTTCCCGAGCGCCGTATGGGCGACGGGGCAGCAGGATGCTAACTCGATCGGCTTTGGCCTCAGCTGGCCAGCGCTGATCGGTATTGCCGCGATCGTCATTGTCTGGCTGTTCAACATTTACGGCGTTCGGCCTGCTGTTTGGTTTGGCTACATCACCGGTGCTTTGCTGCTGATCCCAGCGTTCGTGTTGATGTTCCTCCCCTACATCACCGGCGATTGGTCGTCCTCAAACATGCAGTGGGAGATTGGCGCCAACGGCGGCCTCTTCCTTGCGATCACATGGCTCTATTTCATGTGCTGGTCGGCCTACGGCTTCGAGGCGGTCGCATCGTTTGCGCCCGAGTACCACAACACGGCGGTTGACACGCCGCTGGCGCTGCGCGCCTCAGCGATGTTCTCAATCATTGTGTACGTGCTGCTGCCGCTCGGGCTTGGCGGGACGCTCGGCACCGCAACGGTTGCAGCAGATCCAACCTACATCGCCTTTTACGTGACGGCGTTTGACGCGCTGGTTGGCAGCGCCTTGGCCAACGTGATGGTCATTTGTTTGGTCGGTGGACTCGTGCTCTCTATGAACACGGCGACGATGGACGGGGCGAGGGCGCTGTTCGGAATATCGAGAGAGGGAATGACGCTAACTCAGCTAGGAAAGCTGACGAAGCGCAAGGTTCCCGGCTTCGCGATGACCGCGGACATGATCATCAACATTCTGTTGATCCTCTTCTTCCACGGCGTGATCGCGATCCTCGCGGTATCAAACATCGGCTACGTGCTGGCCACCGTTTGCGCGCTATTTGGCTTCGTGCTGCTGCGCAAGGACCGGCCAAATTGGCCGCGGCCAATCAAGCTGGCGAAGCCATGGGTCGTGGTTGCCTTCACGCTTGGCTGCGTGAACCTGTTCCTGCTGGTCTGCGGTGGCTTCCTTTTCGCAGACGAGTACGGCTACGGGCTCGACAAGACGTTGATCGGGGTGGCAGTGCTTGTAGTTGCCTTCCTGCTCTACATCTACCGCCACGTGGTTCAGGACAAGGGCAAGATTCGCTTCCGCGACCCAGCCCAGCCAATGCCGGACGAGCAGCCGGCAGTTTCGACCCCGGTCTAGGCGGGGCTCAGGCCACGGGTTTGTTGCCCGCGGCCACGACTGACAAGCGGGAGCCATTGGCTCCCGCTTCGTCGTTCAAGCTGAGAAGCTCACGAGCCGCTTGCCGCTCGCTAAGCGGGTGAACTGCTAAGCCTCGGCGCGCAGATCCCAGCTGGGCAGATCGCTCATTGCCTGCTGGAAGCGCCGGCGATGAGGTGGGCGCAGCAGCATGAACCAGACGACGATCACGCTCGGCAGCAGAATGAAAACGGCAAAAATATTGCCGGTGAAGGTGAAGAAGATTGCCAGCGAAATCGACACCGCGCCAAGCACGATCGGCAGCAGGCGAAAGCGAAACTGAAGCTTGCGAATCTTTTCGTACTGATCGCGCGGGATCCTGTCGGTGTCGTAGATTCGGCCGCAGCTAGGGCAGCTCCAGCGGTCGCCGTAACGAAGCTCTGTCTGCTCGCCGCACTCGCAGCTGACTTTGATTGATGGCCCTTTGAGTACGGTGCCCGGAGTTTCGTGGCCGAGCCGCTGGCGCTGGCTGAATGGCGTTCGCTTGCGGCGCTTCATGCCGAGCGGGCCCTTGATGTATTTTGGCGGCGGCGGCGCGCTGCTCGGCTCCAGCTCGCCGGAATCGCTGCGCGCGCGGCCTCGCTTACCCATTGGTCAGGATCTCCTCGCCGATCAGCATTGCGCAATCCTAGTCGGCGCCGCGACCGGTCGTTCAGAGCCGCTCAGCAAAGGGCGCGGCGGCGGGCTGGCAAAACTAGCTGGGCGAGACTATTGTACGAATTTGACCTAAGGCGCCTTGACGGGCATTATCGCGCTCAAGCGGCATCAAGAAGCAACCAGTCAACAACGGGAGAGGGTTTTAAGTTATGGCCGAAGTAAACGGAGTGAAGATGGGTGGAGGAATCAGCGACGTGCTGGAAACGCCTAAGACGGCCGCAACGCCAAAGACGCTCGAGGAGGCGCGCAACGCTCCCGGTCGCCGCGAGAAGATCGAAGCACTAACAAAGCGGATTGAAGCTGAAGGAATCGACTTCGTCTACTTTCAGCAGGTCTCTGTTACCGGCCGCGTGCTGGGTAAAGGTGTAGTTGCCTCCTACTTCCCACAGGTCGCCGAGAAGGGCTACCAGCTCGTCTACGGCGCGACCGCCAACCTTTTCACCGACCGCCACGGCGAATACATCGGCTTCACCCCCGACGATTCTGAGCTGGCGGCAATTGCCGACCTCGACACCTTCCAGGTTCTGCCTTGGGAGCCGCGCGTGGCGCGAGTCTTCTGTGACTGTTACGACACGGAGAGCGGCGAGCGCTTCGACGCCGACCCGCGCCAGAACCTCAAGCAGGTCGTTGAGCGCTTCGAGGATGAGCTGGGACTGCACTTCCTGATCGGAATCGAGCCGGAAATGATGTGGCTGCGCAAGCCACTGCCAGGTGAAGCGCCGGTTGGCGTGACGGAGCCTTACTGCTACCACATTCACCAGTTCGAGGAACTGCGTCCGGTGCTACTCGACGTTGTCGAATACGGCCAGAAAATGGGGCTCGACATGAGCTACGGCGACCATGAGGACGCCCCCGGCCAGCTGGAGCTGAACTTCCGCTTTGACCGCCCCGTGAAGACGGCAGACAACATCACTACCTACCGCCAGATCTGCGCCGCAGTTGGCCGCAAGCATGACCTGCTGCCGACCTTCATGCCGAAGCCGTTCACCGGCGTGGCGGCGAACGGTCACCACCACCACTTCACGCTCGTCGATGATGACGGCAACAACGTTTTCGCCGACCCGGACGGGCCGGCATCGCTCTCAGAGACCGGACTTCAGTTCCTTGGCGGGCTGCTCGAACACTTCCACGCGCTGATGTGCGTTGGTAACCCGACCGTCAACTCCTACGTTCGTATGTGGGACACCGGCTTCTGGGCGCCGATCTACCGCAACTGGGGCTGGCAGAACCGAACCTGCACGGTTCGCGTAGCTAGCGGCGGCCGCTTTGAGTACCGCGGCGTCGACTCATCTTGCAACCCCTACCTGACCGTCGCGGCGCTGCTCAACGCGGGCCTCGACGGGCTGCACAAAAAGATTGACCCAGGCCCGCCGCAGGTTGGCAACACCTACGAGCTGCTGAAGGCCGGCGCGCAGATTGACAGGGTGCCAGACAACCTTGGGCAGGCGCTTGACGAGCTGGCAAAGGACGACGTTGTGAAGTCAGCGATGCCGGGCAAGCTCTACGAGATTTTCAACCATTACAAGCGCGATGAGTGGGAGCGCCACCTCGCGTCGGTCACCGATTGGGAGCGCGACGAGTACCTCGAGTACCTCCCCTAACCGCTCACCAATTTAGAACAGGAGGAAGACTTATGTGTGGAATTGCAGGAATCATTTACCGCGACGGCCCTCACGCCGTTGGCGACAACATGACCAAGATGCTGCAGTCGATGAAGCATCGCGGCCCCGATTCGACCGGCTACGCGCTCTACGGCACGCCCAGCGAGGCGTTCCGGATGCGGATCACGCTTGCTGACACCAACGACAAGCGTGACTTCGACTTCTCCGAGCGGCTGCTGCGGCGCCGCTCCGAAGTGGAGGGCAAGCTGCGTGCGGTTGGCGCCAGCGTCACTGAGATCGACGAAACGACTGACTACACCTCGACCTTCACTTTCGATTACAACGGCGACCTGAAGACGCTCGCCGACCAAGTTGAATCGGTACGCGACACGCAGGTTCTATCGCTCGGCCATTCGCTTGAGATCGTCAAGGACATTGGCGACGCTGAAACCGTGTCGGCGCAGTACAACCTCGACAAGATGCAGGGCACGCATGGGATTGGCCACGTGCGGATGGCAACTGAGTCCGACGTCGACATCGCCGGAGCCCACCCTTACTGGGCTTATCCATTCTCCGACGTGGCAGTGGTTCACAACGGTCAGCTAACAAACTATTTCTATTGGCGCCGCCGGCTTGAGCGCAGCGGCCACCGCTTCCAGTCGGCCTGCGATTCGGAGATCATCGCCGTTTACCTCGCCGAGCGGATGTCGGAAGGAGCATCGCTTGAGGACGCGATGAACCAAAGCATGGAAGAGCTCGACGGAGTCTTCACTTATCTCTGCGTGACGGCCGATTCGCTGGGCATGGCAAAGGATGAGCTGACCGCCAAGCCGCTCGTGCTTTACGAGAGCGACAACATCATTGCCGTTGCCTCCGAGGAGATTGCGATCCGCGAAGTTGTGCCAGGTGAAATTGAAACTTACGACCCATTCGAAGGAGAGGTGATGGTATGGACGCGGTAGTCGGCGAAAGCCAGATCACTTATGACGCGCGCGGGCTAGTCGAGGTTGACGACACCGTTTTGGGCGTGGCAGTTGTTAAGGACGGCAAGGCAACGATCGACGCCTCGGAGCTAACGACGCGCAAGATCAACCTTGAAATTCGCTCGCTCGTTTACGGCCAGGGAATCGAAGACGTCACTGTCCTCAACCCTGGCGGAAAGCACTCGCTGGGAGTTGGCATCCTGACGCGCTGCAAGATGACCTTCGAAGGCAGCCTTGGCTACTTTGCCTGCGGCGTGATCGACGGGCCGGAGGTAACAATCAACGGCCGCGTTGGTTGGTCTGCCTGCGAGAACATGATGGCCGGCGTGGTTGTCATCAACGGCAACGCCGGCTCACTGACGGGCGCGGCAATCCGCGGCGGCGACCTTGTAATCAAGGGCCGCGTCGGCGCTCGTACCGGCATTGACCAGAAGGGTGGCACGATCATCATCACCGGCGCCGCAGGATCGAACACGGGCTTCATGATGCAGCGTGGCCGCCAACTGTTACTCGGCGATGTCGGGCCGCACCTTGGCGACTCGATGTACGACGGAACAATTTATGTTGGCGGCAAAGTTAAGTCGCTCGGCGCCGACTGCGTGGAGGGCGAAATGACCGACGAGGACATTGAGTTCGTAACTCGCAAGATGGCTCTTTACGAACTTGGAACGCCACCTGAGCTGCAGAAGTTTGTCTGCGGTAAGAAGCTCTACAACTACGACAACCTCGAGCCGGCCGAGCGCAAGCTCGTCCTATAGATCGCTACCAGGAGAAACCATGGCTGACGAAAACGCACCGTCCAAGACTTCACGGCTCGGCAAGAGCCAAATTTTCACCCCTGAGGTAATAAACGACATCCATATGAAGGCCGAACTTGGCCGTTACCGGATGCGTGGCTTCTCAATGTTTAAGAAGATCCCGCACTGGGACGAGCTGATGTTCATGCCCGGCACGCTGACCCGATTCGTAATCGAGGGCTACCGCGAAAAGTGCACGACGAAGACGGTCCTCGGCGCGCGCTTTGCGAAAAACCCGATCGAGCTCGACATTCCCGTCTACATCACTGGAATGAGCTTCGGCGCGCTCTCGCTTGAGGCGAAGATGGCGCTGGCGAAGGGCGCCTCAATGGCCGGCACCGCGACCTGCTCAGGCGAAGGCGGAATGATCCCGCCGGAGCGCGACCTCTCCACCAAGTGGTACTACCAAGTTATTCAAAGCCGTTACGGCTTCAACCC
>Ga0105054_10006204_pt1 | contig 16762 bp, 17 predicted proteins | sample BON02_FD_78091 | JGI IMG/M metagenome (GOLD analysis project Ga0105054, IMG submission 78091) | Freshwater microbial communities from Lake Bonney liftoff mats and glacier meltwater in Antarctica - BON-02 (megahit assembly) | ecosystem: Environmental > Aquatic > Freshwater > Ice > Glacier...
GATAATTAAGCTCATTGAAACCTAAAACGATATCCGGAAGGTTCTATTTTTGCACGGAGGTTGATCCTGAATGTAAACATAGTTTTCGGTTGATAAATCAACCCTAGGGTTTTAAAGGATACAACGTTTCACCCTCCGCCTCAGGCTTCAAATGTACTTCATTGGCCCAGATACCGAACGCTTTCAGCACTTTTTTCCGGTACACTTTTACGGTGTAAAGCTTGGGGTATGTTTGGGCCGCGGTCTTGATGAACGAAGGTTTGAGAAATTCCCCACACCAGTGTCTGTAGGTAGTATCCTCTTTGAGCTTCCTTAAAAAGTCTTCCAAGGTCTTTTCCATGCTGTACCGACTATTCCACGATTCTACTTTAAAAGTGAAATCCCGGGCTCGAGAAGAAGCCTCCAGAGGTTCGTCCATGTTTTTTTTGAAAGGTTGAAAAAAATTACATTGAAGACTTGTCAAAGCTTATCGTGTTACCTTTCTGTTTCGCAGTATGGCCTCATACTTTCAATTGTTATGGCCGCTGCAGGACCTTCAGACGAAAAAGACACGGTGGACCCTGTGCTGCAGCACCTGGAACAAGCCGCCGAAGTCTTGAAGCATGAAAAAATGTCGGTGACGTGCCACAATTGCCGCAAACTGTTTCAAAAATCTCGCACCAAAGTATGCAGCGCCTGCTACAAGGCCCGCTACTGCTCTGTGGAGTGTCAAGAGTACAATTGGATTGACCACAAACAACGATGTAAGTTGGTTCGACCCTTAAGAGGTCGTCCAGGATACAATGATCGAATTCTGGCCACCACCTACGCCTACTCTACCTTGTACAACCACGGCAAGAGATACCTTAGCCAGAACAAGATGGGATGTTTAGCCTTCTGCACGTACCCGGTCAGCAAGAGAGCGTGGCTCGAGGCCAAGCTGGAGCAAACCCCCACCTCGGCTTCTTGGATTCAAGATCCGGTTGAAAAGTGTCTGTATCATTTTTTTATTCTGCCCTTGGCGGCCATGCAAGAGAATTCGGAAGCTGGGTTTGGAGGTTTTGACCCCGAGTTTGTTCGGTTTTGCTCGGACTACCGTACTTTTCGTCATTATATCCCCATGGTGCAGATGAAAACGGAACAGCAGCCGGGACAACAACCCGAGATCACTGCTTTACTTTATTTTGCGGTTTCTCCAGATGAGATTTCTTAAGCTTGGCACCTAGCTTTTGAAAGACATCGGGCTCCACTTTCCCGGCGGCTAGTTTTTGATGCACCTGCTGGTTTCGTTTTTCCTTGTACATGTGTTGAAACCCGTCGATTAAAATCAAGGCATAACTTACTCCCAACATGACAATGGCTACAATGACCGCGTTCTCTTCTTTGTTGAGCTGATCGATCACTTGCGGATCAATCTTAGTCTGACTTCGAATCTTGTTGTGCACAGACAAGACCACAAACGCAATGGTCAACGCCGCTGCCGTACTTAGCGTTTCTCCGATAATTTGCAACCATCCCATGATCGAAGTGGTCTTTCTTCACAGCGAGGAATGTTTTAATCGGCTACGAATGTTTTAGTCGGCTACGAATGTTTTAGTCGGACAGCGGCGGACACCGCAATTCCGGCAGCGTATGCCAGTATATTCAAAACGGGAGACGATTTATTCGTGCTAACCGGTTTTTACAATCGCACCGGCCTCAACGGCGCTGTAGCATTGTACCAGACTAGCTGCGTCTAACACTGCTCCGCAGATATTGAAGTTTTTGAGTAGAAAAGCCGAAAAAAAATGGAGTCACCTTCAAGACAAGTGGATAATTAGACGATCATGCTAGTTTTAGTATCTTTAAACTTTAAAATGGCAGACGAGCCCCTGTTTACACCCCAAACAGTGACTCAGCTTAAGTATGAAAATTATAGTACCTGTGGTCACGGGGGATACTACGCCATCTTGCATCCCAAATATGGCTGGATAGAAAGCCGACAATCTGGAAAAGATATTCCTCATCTCATTCGACAGTGGCAGGAAGAGGAAAAAGAAGTTGACAACACGGATGACCCGTACAATACTGGTTTAGTGAAAATGAAAAAAGATGAATACGTGAACGGTTTTCAGCTTTTGCCTGTGGTTTCGGATACACCCTTGATGTTTCAAGCCTTGTTTCGTGAGTTTTTACAGCTCTGGAATGACCAAGATCAAGATCAATTTCACGACTTTAAGACTTTTGAGGCACACTGCGAAGACCAGATGTGCAGTGACTGGTGTAAACAAGACGAGCATGGAAACTGTTTTGGAGGTTATTGGAAATTTCCGGATGGTTCGTACGAAAAGGCACAGGCTTTTTCCATGTGCCAAAGAAAAAGCATTCTTGAACTTTTTAAGCTGCCATACCCAGCCAAAGTTATATTCAAGACCATAGAAATTGGTTGCAACAATCGCCAAGAATCTGTACGTTACACCAATTTGCTCTGCGAGTGGGTTTTAAGAAAACACAACCTGTGCCTGAAGGACAAGCTGCCTTTGCTGCTACATGTCCGAGCATTACCCGCCGATTTCGATGAGCAGGCTTACGTCTACAAAGGAGTGATCTACACAGGAGTGATCTACACAGCAGACACTGACGAATAAACAGTCTTATGGTCTTATGACTTGAACACAAACACTCATAATGTAAAGCCAATAATGTAAAGCCAATAATGTAAAGCCAATAATGTAAAGCCAATAATGTAAAGCCAATAATGTAAAGCCAATTTCCTGTCACCGAAAAACACCCCCGCTATCCTTTTGTATTTCTTGCAAAGTATGGCTCGCTTATTGCGTTTTAAGGTGGGTGAACAGTCTTTGCATGCCAAAAAGAAATCAGAGAGACAAGTCTTTGATGAACATTCATTAACGTGTACGTTTAGGTTCCGACGGTGAAAAAATGTTAGTGCCTCCAACAAAAGCCATGACGACAAATGTAGAGCAGGCCGCTCAAGTAAAACCCGCTACCGACCAAACCAATTGGTTCGCGGTCATACACTTTTACCAGGTCTTTTCCTTTATTTGCTTTGCAGGGTTCATAACGTTTCTGGTGTTGTACCTCACACAAAAAGATCAAAACGCTAACCGACCCAACCCTGTGATCGGCACCGGATGCACGTACAGTCAGGTTTCGACGGCCGTGGTGCGAAATCATTTTAACGACCCGTATGCCATGAACTTTGACCACACCACCGGCACCGCTATGATGGCTACATTTACCACAGATCTTATTACTACCGGAGGTGACACCGGCTTCATATACCACAATTTTCTCTACACCATGCTGGACAACGGTACCGTCTTTCAGGGCTGGGAGGGACTCACTGGAGAAGTAGCGTACAATGTGGCTTTTAACTCGAATCCGGGTGCCACCGTGCAACAAACGGTATTGAGCACCAACCTCAACGTGATCACCAACGGTGTCTATTTCTGGGACATATCGTTAGAGGAAGCCTTTGATGACACTGCCTTTCAACCCCCCGTGGTACCCAAAACGGAAGGCGGCACACAGGTCATGGCCGTAGGTTCTGTCCAAGAATGGAGCGTGGGGTTGGTAGTACACAACGTGGTGTCGGACGTCACGGACTCGCCCCCGGGCAGCCAAAGCCGGGTTACCGTGTTGACTCAGCAATCCGATCTGATCTGGTCCAATCAAATCCTTTCACCCTTGTCTGCATCCACGGCCGGCTTGGGTCAGTACGGTCTGAACCGTTTTTCCGTGGCCGACGAAACCATCTTATGGGGCACAGACCCGGCATTCCTGTACGACTATAGCCCTTCAGCCCTGACCTGGGTCCCCGCCGACACCAGCACCCTAAACCCTCAGATTAATGGTGCGTTGGCGTTTGCCATGCCTCGAAATGGACTCGAGCTGTTTGTATTGACCGCTTCACTACAAATCGCGCAGTATTTGCGACTGTCTCACACTCCGAACGAAGATGCGTCACGTCCGGATATTCGAAAGTTTTTCTTGAAAAACACGTACACAACCTCGCTGGCCAGCAACGCCTTGTACCAAATGAGAGTCAACGAAACGTCGCTCATTGTCACCGACGAAACCGAAAATGTCTTTTATTACAGACGGGGAGGCTTTGGGCAAGTGCTGGTCCTAGATCAAAGCCTGAAGCTCGACAACCTTCGAAACCAGGCCCATCAAAACGGCTTGATCGACATGACACAAGATGCCGCTACTGTAACCAAGGCTCAGTTCTTGTCTGTACCTTTTTGTGTTCGTGAAGCAAGTGCCGAGTGTGGAGTCATTCAAAATGATATGGTGGCTTTCTACACTGACGCTTGTTCGTAAAGAATCATTGCAACGCTAGGATAATTGCAGACCCAGTTTGTGGTCGCCTACGAGGATGCCGCCCATGTGATAGTGTCGGGCCTTGCGAACAATTTCTGGGTTTTCGTGAACCACCAATACTTCGGACGGTGCCATGCGATACTCGCGGCCCAATTCCTTGATCATGGTCCAGGTCTTTTTACCTTCTTCCACCCTAATAAATTTAGATACTTCGTACCCCAGGTGTTCGTGAAACATAGACTCAATCAGCGGTACCCCCTGGTAAATGTATCCTGAGTGCCCACACGAGGCATCTCCAGCCGCGCATGCTGCCAAGGCGGCTTCGTCGTGCGTGGCTTGTCCGTTATGATGGCTGGTGTGCTTGGTAATCACCACCACCACCAGCCCCTTGGACAGCAAGGACACAATCATCGTAGAAACGGACTCTGACATGTTGTCGGCTAGTTGTCGGGCCAACTTGAGCTGGGCCGACTCGTCGTAGGTCGGAATAACCCAATGGTTGTCAATCATGGCGGTGGCCACGCTCGGGGTTTCGGCCACCACCACGTCCTCAAACCCAAACACTACCACACGATATCCCATTTTTTTCAACATGACCGCACAAGGCGTGTACTCGGTGTCAGGCACTTCCACAAAATTTGAGGACCAATTTCCCATCTCTTTATTTAAGTGTAGGTAAAAAAAATCATGATGGCAGGGGCCTATTGTTGTTGCTGCTGCTGATGTTGCTGACGTTCGGCCGCCAAAGCTGCATTCTGATCCTCCTCGATACATTGCTTCAAAGCTAATTTTCGACACGCCATCATCTCTTCGATGACGCGTTGCAGGTTGCCCACCTTGTACACGGCTGCCCCCTTCTTCTGAAGCTTGGGATGACACTGCACCAGATACATCTTCTTGACGTACAGGCCATAGTTCTTTTCCAATATGTACTTGTAGAGGTTAAGCTGCAGGGAGTACTTGACCCACTTGCTGTTTTCCAGACCGGAACACACACCGTAACCCACAGAGGGTGGTAAACCCCGGAAACGGTTGAAGCAACAGTCTCCAATGCTTTCACAACGTTTCCAATCCACAATAACCACGTGCCCGTTTTGAGGGTTAATCATGCCCAAGAAATCGATTTGACCGGCAATCAGAGTTTCCGGATCAAAGATGCTCCACTCTGTGCGGAAGGGTTCCCAGTCGACCCAATCCTCATCACTGAAAAGTTCCTTGAATTGACGGTAAGGTTCCACATTCTCGGGGTGAACCTCAAAAGGTTCGTGGTTGAAATACGATTCAATGTTGGCGTGCAGCCAAGTACCCAGGTTGGCCCAATAGGTCCAGCGTTCTTGAATGTCTTCCGGTGACGTGCAGCCGTGGTACTTGTGGCTAGGTCTGTGAACCGTATCCCGAAAAGTCTTTCCACTAAACGTACTTACGGCCTGGGCCGGCCCGTCAAATTTGGGCAGAAAAGCACTGATAAACGTGGTGGCCGACAAGATGTAGGCGCAACACCCGTCAATGAAGTACTTGTGTGGTTCGTCAACAAATACGATCCGCTGGTCCCAGGGATGAGCATTCTTCTGGTCCAAAAATCTGGGGGGTGGAATGGTGGCTAGCGGAGACACATCCTTGAGGTACGGTGTGGGACAAAAGTTGCACGGTTTGAACCTAGTCTGCAAGAAATCTTTCACGTGCGGAGGGATAGCGGGTAAATGGGGAATAATTTCGTCCAGCGACCTTTTGTGAGACATGTACTTACCCATCATACCTGCCTCGGAAATATCCATAGCGTACTTAATTTCATGCTCTTCGTCAATCTTGTCCACTTGCATGGGAGCGTGCGGCATATCCACTTCCTGTGAAGGATCTAGACGAAACACAGCTGGTTCGTACACAGACGGTTGAGCAGGTAAAGACTTTACAGGTATAGTGCAATCAAATTCAGGCAGGTCGGGCATGGGTTGCAAGCGAAATACTTCCTGGGGGTGGGCTCGAAGAGAAAGAGGATCCATGGCTTTTTTTTTATTGGACACTTGAACAATTGAGTGTGTAAAGGTAACGCAGTTGGCCTCTTCCTAAATCGCGTTCGTTTTCAAACTGACTTTTATTGCTCAGAAAACAACCTCCGAAACTCACCATGTCAACGTCCGGCGAAAAACCCTCGGAAGACGTGTTTGACCGTTTTACAGACGCTACCAAGAAACGCAAGCGTAAAGAGAAAAAAACCAACGAATCACAGAAAAAACGTGCCAAAATAGTCAATACTGGCAAAAAATTCGCCAAGTCCGAGTTTAACGTGGTACCTACTCCTGAAGACGTCGAATTGTGGGAGGCCTTTGTGGTACAACCGGTCCCGGACCAGAAATGGTTGGAAACGAGGCTGCGCGAGGCCAAGATAACGGACGTTGGCTACCAGCAGCTACCCAAAACACACGGCATCTTTTGTGTGTATGATTTTCTGTCGGCCGCCGGTCACTGTACCGAATGGCTGGACATGCAATTGCATCGCATGGGGTGGCGCAGAAACATGACGGGCTATGTCCCGGTCACCGTGTGTCATTCCACCAACGAACTGTTGGACGCCACCCTCGAGTGTTACAAAATGGCCATCAAGCAAATGTTGCGCTTGCAGGAATTTCAAACGGCCACCAACTCGGACGGCAGCAAATCTCACTCTTCATCCAAATAAAAAGTTGTTCATGGCCATCACTGGCAAGACCATTGCGGAAAACGCGAGCCCGTTCATCATTGGTGGTCTGAGTATTGGGGCACTGTCCCTGCTTACCAAATTTGTGTCGGTTAAATGGGGTATCATTGTGTGGATTGCCCCCATCTCACTCATCATTAGTTCTGTCTTTATTTTGTATTTTGGCGGCAAAGGCCGACAGCAAAACAAAGAGACTATCCGAGACATGTTGTGGCAGTCGGTGCCCGGCATGGTCTTGTTGACCTTGGTTATTCTGGTGTGGGCGTTCGCCCTCAATCACTTTGACTACTGGCCAGCCTTTGGTATCATGATGGCAGCGTATGTAGTAGCGGCAACCATCTTCTTCTTGGGTTTCTGTCCCACTTCCATCCCGGGTGGCAAGTGCTGGAACATTGGCAACATCCAGAGCAACGTAGTCACTACGCCTTCCGCAGGACAGCGAGCCTTTGCTCATAGAGAGGGTATCGTGTTTCGTGACGAAAAATTGGTGGAGCAGGAGCGGCTAGAGTACGCGGGACGCCACTATGCCAAAGAACACGCTAAGGAAGAGGCTCGCGCTCGTCTGGAAAACGAGGCCGAGGAAACAAACCCCGTGCTCCGACAAGCCCAGGTAGAGGATGAATACCAACGCCTCAAGAACGTCTTGGAGGCCAAACCAAAATAAAGGTGAAAAAACTTATGCTTTAATGACCGGAAAACGGAACTTGGTAAAACACACCCCGGCCAACGCCGAACCAAACTTTTTCTTCACTTTGAACGATCGACCAAAGTAGTCATGCACGTGATAGACGTGACCGTTGGAGGTCTCTATCTTAACACGTTGATCCACGATTTCCGGCCCACGCTTGTCAATGAGTTTTAACGTCTTCTTGGAAGGTTTCCCGTAACCTCGACGTTCCATCATACCGGTAGCCGCTTCGATCAAGTTTTGCTTCCCGTCTTCCAAATCCCCTGTGGTCGACGAATACTCGTCGGCAAAGATACCCAAGTACTCTCCATTCGGTGCAAACACCTTGGTTAACATTAAGGCTGCGGTGCACATTTCTCCCTTTTTGGCGTTCGTTTTGGCGATAATGGCCTCCAGCACGTTCCCCCATTTCAGTTTCTTGCGACCTTCTCGGCGAGAGATCTCTACAGCCTCCTTGGGAACAAGGGATGTGTACAAGAGTACGTTCTGATCCGATATCTTGGCCTCTCTGAGTGCAGCATCCCAGCTTGCTGTCTCATACGAACCGTAAGACGCTTGTCCTTGTCCTGCGGTCTTGAAGTACTCGATGGGTAACCGAGACATGGTGTACAGATATTCCACATTAGCAAAGGGATCAGTTTCGCGACGACTGTGACGTGACTTTTTCGGCATTTATTGAAGCAAAAACTTTTCTTAACAATGTTCCACCTCGATTCTTTTTGGGGTCCGAAACAAATATCTGGTCGACGACCCTATTTGGGCCAGCCCTTTGTCATACCATGGATTTTCAAGTTCAAGGCACATTTAAGGAAGCCGAGAACCATCAAGCCCTTTTGTCCTCGGACTCGTCAATAAATTGTTTTTGCTGAAACAAATGGGTCGTCGTAAAAACAAGAAACACGCGGTGCCCGCTACACCCCAAAGCAACTTTTACGATTACGCGTTGAAACCTCACCTGAAGAACTTGAAAATTATGCCGGGCGACAGTCAGGGCACAGAAATGTTGATGCTGCAGCACGAAATCTTTCACAAGCTGTACAACTTACCCCTCAAGGAAGATTCTCCGTTTTTACGCACCCTTCACGCACCTTTTCGGTCCACGGATGAGCTGATGGCCACCCAGAGCAACTACGTCACCAACATGGTCCGGAAAATTCTGCGTATCAAGTCATGGCACGAGATTCCCGATATTTTGGCCTCACTACACAAGCACGGGGCCCATAGTATTTTTGCGCTGCAGTATGATCCAGATCTAGAACACCCCGAGCGTCAAATGTTGTATTTGCGGATCACCGATCCCGCCTTCTCCGACAGCAAACACGCCCGGGGCTACGTGAACGCTCTGTTCCGTAAATTCGGTCTGCCGCCACCGAAGATGTCGATACCCCGTTTCGAAGCCGAATTAACCTCCCGTATGCCTGAAAAGCACGACTTGCAGTCTACGTTGAAGTGCTTCAACCCGCTTACCGACCTGTATCTTAACAAGGATTTGGTATGGATCAAATGGTACTTGCTGCCTCACAAAATCGAACGCCTGTCGATAGACTCGCCGGTATACTTTTCCTGGATTGGAAAGATGATGCACAAGCTCAGTATCGCACGATGGCAGACCTACCTGATTTTCCAGTGGTTGCACCACGTGGCCAACTGGTTCTCCGACACCTACCTTTTGTGCTTCAACGAAATCGAGATGAAGCTCTTGGGAAAAATTAAACCGCCCGAACTGCACTATCACTTGGTGGAACACGCCTCGTTGGCGTGGTGGCAGGATGCCGGACAGCAGTTTGTCGATTCGGACCGCGCGTACTTGACTAAAGGCAAAGCGCTGGTCGAGTCCATGGCGGTAGACATTCGCGACACATTGCACGCCATCTTTGACCATACCGATTGGGACCCTCCCACACGCCTAGAAGCCCAAAAAAAACTGGAACGTATGGAGTTTCTCATCGGCTGGTCAGACCAACCCTTTCCCGCGCACCCCCTATTGGAAGACGGTCTACCGTTCGACCGGCTTATGGCAGAAGGCTGGCAGCACCAGTACCGCTTGCAGCTGTTGAACTATGACAAACCCACCAATACTAAGCGCTGGCGTTGGGTAGGATACAACGAAGTGAACGCTTTTTATTCCCGGGAGCTCAATAACTTGTTCATCCCGGCTTCACTGTTTTACCCACCCTTCTTGTTTCTGTCCAAAGAACCGGAAAAAATGGCCGAGAATTTCGGTTCCATGGGTTCCATTATTGCCCACGAAGCCTACCACGGGTTTGATTACGATTCAAAAACGGTAAACGCCGACGGAACGCTATCTTCTTGGTGGAGTCGACGCGACGACCGTTATTACTCGTCACAAGCTCAAAAAGCTATCGAACTCTATTCAGAGCGTCGTGGTATCAGCGGTAATCGCCACATCAACGGACGTCTGACGTTGAGCGAAAACATTGCGGACATCGTCTCGCTGAGACTGTCGTGGCAGGCCTTTTTGCTGCGCTGGGTCGCCGAATACAACACACCGCCCCCAGCTAAAGTGGCTCATTGCTTTTTCGAGCTGTTTGTGGTCAGTCAGGCTCAAATCTACTCCCCCGAAGTGGTGAAGTTTATTTTGAAGCACGACAACCACGCCACCGCCATGGCCCGGGTCAATTTGCCTCTGTCCATGTTTGAACCTTTTTTGCGTTTGTATCAAGTGACACCGGACGATCCAATGTTCACACCTCGACACCTTTGGGTCGACATGTTACCCTTAATTGACCAACCTTCCACCACTTTACTCCCAAAAAGTCGCAATCGACCAAAAACACGAAAAATGAGATCCCCGTAAAATAAAATCTTGCTTTAAAAAACTACCATGTCTATGTTACTTGAGACCACGATTATGTGGACACCTTGGGCCATTGGTATGGCGGATGCTGGCTTGACCGCTTACTACGCTAACAATTTCCAAACCGGAGACATTGACACTAGTCGCGGAGAACTGGGCGGCAGCATGGGACACGCTCTGTTGGGTCTGGGATCCGCCTCGCTGGCCGTTCAGTCGTGGGCCGTCTTTGAATGGATCAAATACGTACTCAAACGGGAAGAAGGGAAAGTTACCATACAAAACCGAAACCTGCGTTACGGCAAGGCCATGATGTGGTTCTGGTGGATGATGCTGCTCTTCTACCTGGTGGCCATCGTGTCCTCCGCACTAGACGTGCATCTAGTAACCAACTTTGGCAGCGTGAGCGCCACACCACCCACCACCACCGGAGGCAAACTTACAGGCAGCTACGGCAACGGAGTGGAAGGCATGTCGTACGCAACCCTGGCGGTGGGAGGCATCTCATTTTTCACGTACCTGTACGCCGAATTCTTCACTCGCCGCATGGACGAATCTCACCCCACCATTATTGAAGCACATGGCGGGTCGTAACAGCTTTCGACAACAACAAAAAATTGAAAATAAACAAATCACAACTTCCTACACCGCGTAAGTGTTAAAGAACCTTTGTACAAACCATAAATGAACGCATGGCTATTGGTGGGATGGGCTTTCCTGATTATTGTCATTGTGTTGATTGTTCTGTTAGCGGTCGACCAATCGCGCTCCGCTTCCTTTCGAACCCTGCCTAGTCCTCCCGATACGTTTGACCTACCCTTCCGGGTGGCAGCCGTCTCGGTTATGCGCGAGGTGGCTGATGTTCTGCCCGACATCTTGGTTCAGTTGGCATACATGGACCGACGCTTTCAGCACGTAGAGTACTTTGTCTACGAAAACGACAGTAAAGACGAGACCGTAGGCCTATTGAAGGCTTGGGAAGCGTCCAAGCCCCATAATATTCACATAACCACCGAATCACTGGGAAAAAAACCTACTACAGCCAAAGGCAAACACTCTGCTTCTAGATTCCAAAGAATGGCTGAAATTCGGCAACAATATGTGGACTGGTTACAACCGCGATTGGACGAATTTGATTATGTGTTTGTCTTTGAAGGTGATGTTCACGATTTAAACCTATCGGAGGCTTTGCAAGTCTTTTCCGATACCGAACGCTGGGATGCCACCTTTCCGAACGGGATTGAACAGATCTTTTTCGTCCGAAAATATTACGATCCTATAGCGTTCGCAGACCATCTCGGTCGACGAGTCCATGGTCACGACGGTGGTTCGACGGGTACCATACCCGTACCTTCTTTTAAGAAGGAAGGCGATTGGGTACCCGTTCGTAGCGCCTTTGCAGGAGCCGGATTCTACCGTGCAGAACTGTTCAAGGACGCTTCCTACTTGCCCGAAGAAAACCAAGAACCCGATTGCGAACATGTCATATTTCATGAACGAATGCCGCAAGCACGTATGTTTGTGGTGCCACAATGGGAATTAATGCGTTAACCAACCGTCGGAGTAATAACCAACATTGTCGGGCACAGCTTACGCAGTCGTCGGAGCAACGCTGACGCCCGTCGGAGCAACGCTGACGCCCGTCGGAGCAACGCTGACGCCCGTCGGAGCAACGCTGACGCCCGTCGGAGCAAATCCGATTGAAGACTAGACTATTATCAATTCATTCAAGATCGTCGACACCTACCTCCCCACAACTTCATTCCTCCAACTCCAATCAACTTCCATTACTAACATTGTTGCACTTTTGCCCACTAATCTTCCCCGACATTACCTACCAACAAGACACCATGACCACGCAAGAAACTCAACCTATCAGCATGAACGTACCTCAAGGCGTGAACGTACCTCAAGGCGTGAACGTACCTCAAGGCGTGAACGTACCTCAAGGCGTGATGGAGGCACAACACCCGCCCCAAGTCGTTTATATACCCATGATATGGCACAATTGTAACAACAATAACATATTGCTGCCCACGCAGAATACCTTTATGCCCGCCTCGTGGTGGCTTATGCCGCAACAGCAAGAATTTGCTGGTCAACCACCGAACTTTCCACCTCAAGGCTACAACTACCCTCAGGACTACAACTACCCTCAGGACTACAACTACCCTCAGGACTACAACTACCCTCAGGACTACGACTACCCTCAAGGCTACAACTGCCCTCAAGGCTACACCGATCAACCTCCGAAGTTTCCGCCTCGTAATGACGCGATCCATCACGCCTCGATACATCGTGCCTCGATACATCGTACCTACACCAAGGACCACGCATCCGGTGTTTCGACCAAGGGTGTCACTCATCCCCAGGCTACGCCCGTAGAGCCAACGTCCGCGCCGGTTGACCCACCCACCCCTCAAGAGGCTCAACAAACTTCGGTGGAGGCTGTGGTGCAAGACGTGGTCGAGGACGGTGGACAGTCGCTCAAGGAATACGTGTCCCGTAAGCTGACAGATATCGTACAAGCCCAGGCCAAGCCTACCAGCTACGCTGCTGTCATCGCTACGGCCGACACCCCCGTCCAGACTGTTTGCCATCAAGTTCGCACCGTGAGTCTGGACACGGACAAGTCTGTCAAGGACATCAAGCCAATGGTCAAGTCTGTCGAGGATCTCAGGACGGTGACTACCCTCTGTGCCGAATGTCACAAGAAGGCTACGTTCCGGGCTCACCTCAAGTACTGCTGGGAGTGTTTCGATCAGTTGCCGTTCTGCAAGGAGGAATGTGGTCGTCGCACTGATCACAAGTCGGGTCTTTGCACCTACTGCTACCACGACCTCAAGGTGTTGTGTCTCTATTGTGAAGAGAACTACACCATGCATCCTTCCGGCAGCTGCGGAAGCTGTCACCGCCAATATCAACAAGAGCAACACCAAGAGTAACATTGTTACAACGCCAAGCCGGTACAGTTCAGTTATACCTGACAGAAAAAGGGTCAAAAACACCAAGGGCGGCAGCCATCATTTATCAATAAACATTTGAACTTTTACACAAAAAATATTAATTATCTTTAGATAGGGTTGGAGGCGTTATCACTAACATAATCTTGGGCTTCAAAACTTTATTTTTAATTTAAATCCCTTTTTCCTCGTCTTCTCGCGGTCTTTTAACACTCCTCCTTTTCCAGCGTAGTTCGGATCTGAGCTGACCGGGTTGTCCCGGACTGTAGTACCAGGCGTTGAACGCTTCTGACTGGACCCAGCGTTGCATACGTTTCAGTGGTGCCCAGCGTCGGAACCACGTTTGTAGTCGAAGTAAACGTCTCACATTTTGTTCGTAGTCGGGATTTTGAGGTAAGTCGGGGCGATCGGAACAATCCAGCCAGGGGCAGCCAGAATATGTTAGGTTGGTTAAGTTTGGTATTTCGGGCAGTCGGGTCAGGCCGGGGCAATTCCAACAATACAGTTCGATCAAGGCCGGTAACGACTCTGGCAGTTGGGTCAGGTCGGTACAATTCCAACAATCCAGATCGATCAAGGCCGGTAACGACTCTGGCAGTTGGGTCAGGTCGGGACAGTTAGAACAATTCAAAAAAAGCAAGGCCGGCATCTCGGGCAGTCGGGTTAGGCCATGACAATTCCAACAATACAAAGAGGTCAATGCCGGCAACGACGCGGGCAGTCGGGTTAGGCGTGGACAATTCCAACAACCCAGACGGGTCAAAGCCGGCATCTCGGGCAGTCGGGTTAGGCGGGGGCAATTCCAACAATCCAGACGGGTCAAAGCCGGCATCAAGGACAGTTGGGTCAGGTTGGGACACGTGGAACAATCTAACTTGGTCAAGGCCGGCATCTCGGGCAGTCGGGTCAGGTTAGGACAACCCGCACAAACCAGAGAGACCACAGTTTGCAAAGTCTTGGCTTCGGGTTTTTTGCATAACCAACACATGGCGGTTTGTAAGGTCTCAGTCTCTGCCTCGGGGTTTTCACACAACCAACACATAACAATTTGACAACCTTAGAGGTTTTACTATGTCACTATTTTAAAACACTTTGAAAACTAACGGGATGATAAAAATCATAAAACATGTTTTTTTTTATTCTACCGCTTAAAATCCAAACGGTCTTCAGTTACCATCTTCCAAATTTTTTGACGTTCCTCCGCCATCTTGGCTTTCCAGTCGGATAGCTGATCAAGGTTCTGAAGTGCTTTTTTCATGCCGTTCTCTCTCGCTTGTGCGTTTATTTCAAGTCGTGCAGACTTGGGGCAAAAGGGAATGTATCCAAGAACCTCAACCTGTACAGGTTCAGACAGGTGATCATACTTGTGCTCTTCGTCCATGGTTACCTCGGTCACCTTGAAGACTTCTGGTTGAGACAGACAGCGATTCAAGATCAACGTGTGTGGACCGGGCACATACTTGACATCATCTAACGCCCCGGACAATAAGACAGCTTCCACAACATCCGCAGATTTCCATTTCCGAACCTGGTAAATGTTGTAGCCGAGGGCACGTGTTGTCATATGCGCTTTGTTACATTAATTCACTACCTTTTTTATGAATTAAACGCAAAAAAAAAGGAGGACACATGCGAATACGCCTTAATCCAGCTCGGGTTTCAGTTCGAGTAGTTCTTCTTCTTTTTCTGTTGTTGTTACTACTTCTTTTGCCTTGAAAGGTTCCGAAACACTTTTAGAGACAACCTCTGCGTCTTTTTTCTCTGGTTCAGTCTGATTTCTGTACTCTTCCAACACGTCTGAGGCGTCAAACTGTTTCGAATTGGATGTGGGTGACCGGCCCAGAATCATCAATTCACTGCTATCAAACCATGTAACATTTCCTTCCGAGTCTGCTGCCAAAAACAAAGCTGATCTCTTTTGTTGGGGCGTTAATCCCGCAACATCAACCGGCTGCTGTTGGGCCATAGTAGCTAATACAAAGATATGGGAAATGTGTCAATATGAGAAATAAGGGGATCAAGGTCTGCAAATCTCAACCCTTTCAAGACTACCTCTTTCCGGAGTTTTCAGGTTTTTATACGATACTCATTCAAGACCATACGTGTTTCAAACCCTCTCCAAGGACCCTTGACTCAAAACAAAAGCTCATTCCACCACTTTCTCATCATGTCTGATCGTAAGATGAAAATTGTTCGAGTGGCCCGTGGTGCCCCTACCACACCGGCTGTAGATATGCCCGACCTGCCACCCTCCAGAGGTACCAAACGTTCTCGCATGGACGCCTTGTTGCCCGAGGGCACGGGCGAAATCAAATCAATTTGCACGGATAACATTGACACTTTTTACGTCGGGTACGACGACTATGTCACTGCCCCCGAGTGTGAAGAAAAATTGTACGCTCGGGATGGATGGTACCAGGGTGCCGAATTTCGTCCCACCGATATCACCACCTGCTTGGCCATGAAGACTGATGAACAGCTGATGTGGCGCATCATTAACTCAGGCCGCAGCCTCATCATCTCGGGCAAAGCCGGCTCAGGCAAATCGAATCTCCTGCAACGTTTTATTACAGGCTGCGAGGGTACTCATTTCGCTTACACTTTGACTGCCCCGACCGGTATTGCCGCTTTCAACGTAGGTGGTGAGACTCTACATTCCCGCTTGGGTTTGGGCTTGGCCAAAGACGACCCGGTGACCCTGTTTAATCTGATCTGCAGCAATCGGCGCAAGTTTGGTCGTACTTGGAAGTTTCTAACCCAGACGGACATTCTGGTGGTGGACGAGATCAGTATGGTCCATCCGGAGTTTTTCACCAAAATTGACTATCTGTTTCGGAAGTCTCGCAAGTCGGGTGAACCTTTTGGTGGAGTCAAGTTGATTATGGTGGGCGATTTTACACAGCTTGGTCCCATCATTTTTCGCAAAAAGGGAGAACCGGTGGATGCCAATGAAGCCCGCTTGGTCCTGGACACGGAATGCTGGAAGATGATGAAACTTTCCCGCATGTTTCTGACCCGGAGCTACCGTCAGAAGGAGGGTGACCCATTCTTAGACATGCTGAACGAGATTCGAGTGGGCGAACTTTCTCCGGCCAGCTTGGAATTGCTTCGGTCTCGTATCGATGCCGATATCGACATTTCTACCGGACCCGTACCCGACCCAGTAGACAAACAGGGTGACGAAGAGATGCAGTCGGCCGATCGGGAGGCCAAACCTCCGACCAAAGTGTACAAAATGAAGCCGATGGACGTATTTCCCTACAAGAAGCAAGTGGACCGTTGTAATCGAGCTCATC
>Ga0105054_10006205_pt1 | contig 16754 bp, 10 predicted proteins | sample BON02_FD_78091 | JGI IMG/M metagenome (GOLD analysis project Ga0105054, IMG submission 78091) | Freshwater microbial communities from Lake Bonney liftoff mats and glacier meltwater in Antarctica - BON-02 (megahit assembly) | ecosystem: Environmental > Aquatic > Freshwater > Ice > Glacier...
CACTGAATACCATGCTGATGCAAGAAGGTGTTGTCATTAGCGTGAGTAGTGACACTCAAGTCACTAAGTCGATTGAGTTATTAGTCATCAATACGGGTACTACCGAGGCGCTAGCTAGTCATTTACGTAATGTGATAATAGTTGGCGAAACCAGCCAAGCGACGGTGGTTGAGCATTATGTAGGTCTAAATGAGGCTACGTCATTGACCAACGTTGTGACGGAAGTGGTCTTAACACATAATGCGGTGCTAAATCATTACAAATTACAGCAGGAATCTAAAAATGCCTTTCATATTGCTACGCTAGCGGCCAAACAAGCCGCAAGTAGTCATTGGAATACTAATAATGTTTCTTTGGGTGCAAAGCTCGCGCGTAATGATGTACATAGTCAATTATTAGGTGAGCAATCGCATGTCACAATGGATGGTTTGTATTTAGTGACGGGCGAGCAACATGTTGATAATCACACTCGTATTGATCATGCGGTACCAAATACCACGAGTGATGAGTTGTATAAAGGCGTATTAGATGGCAATAGCCATGCGGTATTTAATGGCAAAGTAATTGTGCATAAAGATGCTCAAAAAACTGACTCCAATCAAAGCAACCGCAATATGTTGTTATCACGTGGTTGTGAGATTGATAGCAAACCTGAGATGGAAATTTATGCCGATGACGTTAAATGTGGCCACGGCAGCACTGTTGGTCAATTGAATGAAGATCATTTGTTCTTTTTACGCGCCCGTGGTTTAGATGAAGTGAGCGCGCGTAGTTTGTTGACCCATGCCTTTGCAGTGGAAGTGTTAGACCGTATTTCTGCTGAAGACATTAGACAGGGTTTATCTGCATTAATAAACCAACATTTACCTCGTGCTGGTATCGAGAGAGTGGGTGTAATAGCATGAGCATGTTAGATCTTAATGCGATTAGAAAAGACTTCCCGATATTACACCAGCAAGTAAATGGTTATCCCTTGGTCTATTTAGATAATGCGGCCAGTAGCCAGAAACCTAATCAAGTAATTGATGCGGTTGCTAATTATTATCGACAAGATAATGCTAATGTACACCGTGGTGTGCATCGTTTAAGTCAACGGGCTACCGATGCTTATGAAGCTGCGCGTGATAAAGTTCGTGATTTTGTTAATGCACAAACTGATAAAGAAATTATCTTTGTACGTGGAGCAACCGAAGCTGTTAATTTAGTGGCACAAAGCTTTGTAAGGCCACAATTACAAACCGGTGACGAGATTCTAATCAGTCACATGGAACACCACGCTAATATTGTGCCTTGGCAAATGTTGTGTGAACAAACGGGTGCAAAACTAAATATTATTCCGATGACAACCACCGGTGAACTTGATTTATCCACACTGGATGAATTACTAACTAGTAAAACTAAGATCATGGCGATAGGTCATGTATCAAATGCCTTAGGTACGATTAATCCCATTAAAGACATGATTGCCCAAGCTCATGCTAAAAATATTCCAGTATTAGTAGATGGGGCTCAAGCTGTTCCTCACATGGTAGTTGATGTACAAGATCTAGATTGTGATTTTTATGTATTTTCAGGTCACAAAATGTTTGCGCCTACAGGTATCGGTGCGCTTTATGGTAAACAAGCATTACTAGAAGCCATGTCACCTTGGCAGGGCGGCGGTGATATGATTTTATCGGTTAGTTTTGCTCACACTGAGTACAATGAGTTACCGTATAAATTTGAGGCAGGTACACCGAATATCTCGGGTGCTATCGGCCTAGGTGCTGCCATTGATTATATGAATAGTTTTGGTATTGCTAACTTAGCCGCACATGAACATGCCTTGTTAGTTGCGGCTACAGAACAAGTGTCAGCCTTATCGGGTGTCAGAATTATCGGTACAGCAACACAAAAGGCCAGTGTATTGTCCTTTATGATCGACGGTGTTCATCCACATGATATAGGCACAATCTTTGATCAACAAGGTTTAGCAATACGCACTGGGCATCATTGCGCTCAGCCCGTTATGCAATTCTTTGGCATTCCAGCGACAGCACGTGCATCGTTTGCTTTTTATAATACCTTTGATGAGATTGATGCCCTTGTAGGCGGAATCAAAAAAGTACAGGAGCTATTTGCTTAATGAGTAATGCAGATTTACGAGATCTATATCAAGAAGTGATTATGGATCATAATAAAAAGCCACGAAATTTTCGTGAAATGGCCGATGCCAATCATCTGGCACATGGCAATAATCCACTATGTGGTGATGCGTTGGTGGTGTTTTTGAAATTAAATGGTGATGTAATTGAGGATGTCAGCTTTCAAGGTAGTGGCTGTGCCATTTCAGTGTCTTCTGCATCCATGATGACGGAAGCACTTAAAGGGAAAACGTTGGCTGAAGCTGAAACACTTTATGAATTGGTACATAAACAAATGACGGGTGAAGAGATTGACTCATCATCGTTAGGAAAATTGGCAGTACTGAGTGGCGTCAAAGAATTTCCCGCACGAGTAAAATGCGCCACTTTGTCATGGCACACGCTACATGCCGCGATGGATAGCGATCATGATATTTCAGTATCAACTGAATAAGGTGGCAAAATGATGACTAAAGAGGATTTTGAAGTGAGCTCAGAAGAAGTGAAAGAAGATGTGATCGAGATGTTACAAACCATCTATGATCCTGAAATTCCGGTTAATATCTATGAGTTGGGTCTTATTTACGATATTGCCGTGAATGAAGAATATAACGTAGAAATAAAAATGACCTTAACTGCGCCAGGTTGCCCAGTCGCGCAATCATTTCCGGGTGAGATAGAAGATAAAGTGGGCACGGTAGCCAACGTTAATGACGTTCATGTCGAATTAGTTTGGGATCCGCCTTGGACTAAAGACATGATGAATGAAGCCGCTCAACTACAACTAGGTATGTTTTAACAGATCTAGCTGGTTCATAATTAAATAACATTCTCATAATGAATAATTATTTTGGCAAGGTAAGTTTCATCTGTGCGACCGCCATGATCTTCCTTGCCAATAAACAAACAGGTTCACCTTGATGCTAACTTTATAAACTGCATATTAAGTTATTCATAAAATACGTATTTGTTTAATGTGTTCATGCTTCTTGACATAAATGTCATAACATCAATCCTCAATAGAATAGTGCATGCTGATAGATTGTGAATTAATCTTCATCTAATCTTATGCCAGTATTTCCATTTACTTAAGATGTTGTAGCATTCAAAGAATGTCAGCGCGGCTGTTTTTGCAACGTCATCTCGGTGATTGGTACACAGATCTGTAAATAGTTATTTCAAATTGCTGTTTTTTTAACTTTACTATTACATTATTCAAACACACTAATTCAGCTTGAAGAGTTATAACAATTAAGTTTGCACAGAACGCTTATCTAAACTATAACTGGCTTATCATCGATTTAATAAAATCCATACATCATTGTAAAAGTTGAGTAGCTATGAATACCGATAAGCCTTTACGCTCAATAAATATTTCTCATTCTGGCCCCAGCTTATTAAATATCTCACTACTTAATAAAGGCTGTGCTTTTGATGAGCAAGAACGCAAAGACTTTAATTTAATGGGCCTGTTGCCGCGACGATTTGAAACACTTGACCAACAAGTCGCTCGAACCTATCAACAATATTTAAGTTTTGACGATCCAATTAACCAACATATTTTCCTTCGCGCTACTCAAGATAGCAATGAAACGCTGTTTTATCGTTTGTTACAGGATCATCTTGAAGAGATGATGCCGATCATTTATACGCCAACAGTGGGTGATGCCTGTGAACGTTTTTCTGAAATATACCGACGGGCGCGAGGTTTATTTATTGCCTACCCAGACCGTGATGATATTGATGAAATCTTAGCCAATGTAACTAAACAACATGTAAAAGTTATCGTCGTCACGGATGGTAGTCGTATTTTAGGCTTAGGTGATCAAGGTATTGGCGGCATGGGGATCCCTATCGGTAAATTATCTTTATACACCGCTTGCGGTGGCATTAGCCCAGCTTACACGTTGCCGATTATGCTGGATGTTGGTACGAATAATCCGCAGCTATTGAATGACCCGTTTTACATGGGCTGGCATCATCATCGTATTGAACAAGCAGACTATGATGACTTTGTGGATTTATTTATTAAAGCGGTTAAAAAACGCTGGCCTGAAGTGTTGCTTCAGTTTGAAGATTTTAATCAAACTAATGCTCTGCCTTTACTCGCGCGTTACCGTGATGAAATTTGCTGTTTTAATGATGATATTCAAGGTACTGCGGCCGTTACAGTAGGCACATTGTTAGCGGCAAGTTATGTCAAGAATGAAGGTTTAAGCTTGCAACGCGTAGTATTTGCCGGTGCGGGCTCGGCTGGTTGTGGCATTGCAGAGCAAATCATTGTGCAGATGTGCTCTGAAGGTTTGTCAGAACAGCAAGCACGCAGTCAAATCTACATGGTTGATCGTCATGGATTATTAACGGAAGGTATGCTGGACCTGCCTAATTTTCAGCAGACATTGATTCAAACTAAATCCGCGGTAGCCGATTGGCAATGTCGTGGTGACTATGCTTCCTTAGCTGAAGTTGTTCAATATGCTAAGCCTACTGTATTAATTGGTGTATCGGGCCAAGCTTGCTTGTTTAGCCAAAGCATGATCGAAACGATGTCGTCAAATTGTGAGCGTCCTGTCATTCTGCCTCTCAGTAATCCTTCGCGGCAAGTTGAAGCTACGCCTGAACAATTATTGAATTGGACAAAGGGTTTAGCTATTATTGCAACGGGAAGCCCATTCAAGCCGGTTGAATTTCAAGGTCAGCTCTATACTATCCCACAATGTAATAATAGCTATATCTTCCCCGGATTTGGTCTAGCGGTCGTTGCAGGTGGTATCACACGGATCAGCGATGAGATGCTTGTTGTAGCCAGTGCTCAATTAGCTCAAGCTTCGCCGAGTTTAAGGTCGGTGGATGGTGCCTTACTGCCACCATTAACTGAAATAGCCAGTTTGAGTAAAAAAATGGCGTTTGCTATTAGTAAGGTAGGACAGCAACAAGGGCTTGCGCCAAAAATGACAGATGATGATTTGACCGCTGCAATTGACAAACATTTTTGGCGACCAGAATATCGAAAATATACACGGGTTACTGATTAGAACTGATCTTCCAAGCTTAATTTGAATCACAGAGTCTTTTAATAAAACTCATTCTTAGTTGATTAAAACAGGGTTAAATTTAGCCTAAGTAATAAAAAAGGGGCAGATTATTCAAAAATGATCTGCCCTTTTTTTAGGAAAAACCTTTGCTCAATTTTTAAGTCAAGGAGTCACGTTGTTGTTGTAATTGTGATAATGCTTGTTCCATCTCGCCTAGTTTTTCTCGTTCCTTTTGTACTACATCAACAGGTGCTTTGGCAACGTAGTTTTCATTGTTTAATTTGCCTGATGACTGCTTGATAATTTTGTCTAACTTTATGATCTCCTTTTCAAGACGATCGAGTTCGGCTTGTTTATCAATCAAACCTTCTAATGGAATTAATATTTCCATCTTACCGACTAATGCAGTGGCAGAAGCCGGTGCAGGGCCTTTTAATAAAACAATGCTTTCAAGATTGGCAAGACGACTTAAGAAATCGCGATTTGCTGCTAATCTATTTTGATCGATATCAATACTGTCTTTGAGTAATACGGGTAATTGTTTTTTTGGTGGAATATTCATTTGTGAACGAATTGAACGAATACCTGTAATAAATTCCATCATCCATTCCATATCGGCAACAGCAGTTTCATCAACCTTGCTTAAATCGGCTATTGGATACGCTTGGCTCATAATACTATTACCGGTCTTACCCGCTAATGGCGATACAGTTTGCCAAATTTCTTCAGTAATAAAAGGCATAAACGGATGGGCTAGACGTAATACTGTTTCTAATACGCGAACTAGAGTATGACGTGTGCCACGTTTAGCAGCATCAGATGCCTTGTCGTTATTAAGTACAGGTTTTGATAGTTCTAGATACCAGTCACAATAGTTATTCCAAATAAACTCATAGATTTCTTGTGCAGCATGGTCAAACCGGTACGCATCAATTCCAGCCGTTACAGCTTGTTCAGTCGTTTGTAATTTCGAAATAATCCACCGATCAGCGAGGCTTAATTCAATGTCATTATTCTCAATGCCGGTATCTTGATCTTCGGTATTCATCAATACATAACGCGCCGCATTCCATAATTTGTTACAAAAATTACGGTAGCCGCCAATACGGTTCATATCGAAATTGATATCACGACCTGTAGAAGCAAGTGATGCAAAGGTGAAACGCATGGCATCGGTGCCGTGTGCTTCGATGCCTTCTGGGAATTCTTTGCGTGTGGCTTTTTCAATCTTGGCAGCAAGTTGTGGCTGCATCATGCCAGAAGTACGCTTAGCGACTAATGATTCCAGATCGATGCCGTCGATAATATCAATAGGATCAAGTACATTACCTTTTGACTTTGACATCTTATGGCCGTGAGAATCACGCACTAAACCATGGATATAGATCTCTTTAAACGGCACATCGTCCATGAATTTGATGCCCATCATCATCATCCGAGCAACCCAGAAGAAGATGATGTCAAAACCTGTGACCAATACGCTGGTGGGATACCATGTTTTTAATGCATCGGTATTTTCAGGCCAACCTAATGTTGAGAAAGGCCAGAGGGCAGACGAGAACCAAGTGTCTAGCACGTCTTCATCTTGGGTTAAGTTTATCTCAGTGCTTATGTTGTGTTTAATACGAACGGCCGCTTCATCATGGCCTACATAGACGTTGCCTTCTTCATCGTACCAAGCGGGGATACGGTGGCCCCACCAGATTTGGCGAGAGATGCACCAATCTTGAATACCATCCATCCAGTTATAGAAGGTTTTATCCCAGTTAGCAGGGACAAATTTTATTTTGCCTTCTTTCACTGCTTGAACGGCAGGCTTAGCTAATATGTCGGCTTTAACATACCATTGGTCGGTTAATAATGGTTCGATAGCTGCACCAGAACGATCGCCGCGAGGCACCATCAGAGTGTGATCTTTAATGCCTTCTAATAGGCCCAGTTCTTTGAAGTCGTGAACAATTACATCGCGAGCTTCATAACGATCTAAACCACGATATTTGAGTGGTGCCTCGTCATTGATGGCTGCATCAATGGTAAGGATATTGTACTTAGGAAGATTATGACGTTGACCGACTTCAGCGTCATTAAAATCATGAGCAGGGGTGATTTTGACACAACCGGTTCCAAACTCAGGATCAACATAATCATCAGCAATAATCGGGATTTCACGGCCTACTAAAGGCAAAGTAATTGTTTTGCCAATAAGGTGTTGGTAACGTTCATCTTCTGGATGCACGGCAACCGCACTATCACCAAGCATGGTTTCAGGGCGTGTTGTCGCGACTACTAAATAACCTGAACCATCCGTTAGAGGATAACGGAAATGCCACATGTGACCTGATTCTTCTTCAGATAATACTTCAAGATCAGATAGCGCTGTGTGTAAAATGGGATCCCAGTTAACCAGACGTTTACCGCGATAAATCAAACCTTCTTCATGTAACTGAACAAAGACATTTTTAACTGCTTCAGATAAACCATCATCCATGGTGAAACGTTCACGTTCCCAATCCATAGAGGTACCTAGGCGACGAAGTTGGGTTGTAATTTCACCACCAGACTCTTTTTTCCAATCCCAAACACGATCGATGAATGCTTCACGTCCTAGATCATGACGTGTTTTACCTTCAGCATTAAGTTGACGTTCGACAACCATTTGGGTGGCGATACCAGCATGGTCTGTGCCTGCTTGCCATAAGGTATTATCACCTTTCATTCGGTGATAACGTGTTAAGGTATCCATTATGGTATCTTGAAAGGCGTGACCCATATGCAAGCGACCAGTGACATTGGGCGGTGGTAACATAATGGCGTAAGGAGTACCTTCACCTGATGGTTTAAATTCGCCGTTATGTTCCCACGTTTGGTACCAGCGTTGCTCAATTTTGTCAGGTGTGTAGGTTTTTTCCATGGTTTTTTCAAGGTTGTTTTAATAAAATAAGATGGGCATTATACCGTGATGTTATTGAAAGAGGGTCATGGATATTAGCTTACGGCACACTGGCATTCAGATTAAGAGGATCTAAATGAATATTTCACGGAAGATGAGCTTGATTGTGGTTGTGAACGTTATTTTGGTTACACTGCCTTCATTGTGGTTTTATTATCAAAATGCGAAACGGGTTTTGTTGCTGTCTGAGTTAGAAAAACTAACCACGCAAACAAGAAAAGGCATCGCTTATGATGAGCTCTTATTACAGTTTGCCAAGCCAAATCTAACTGCCTTATCTCGACTGTTAACTGAACAATTAAATCAACCCGTTGCGACTGAGACCAATTATTTATTTGCTCAGAAAATGATGCAGTTTGATGATGGCGCTTGGCGTAATCGTAAACAATATTTTAATGGTCGCCAGCAAACGGGTTTATTTTTACCATCTGATAGCCTTTTAACGAAGCAAAATAAACAATATTATCTGTCTGCATTAGATGTATTTGATGTGTTTGGCGCATCGACTACGACCAATCCGGCCTTTAATAACGTTTGGATGTTAGGGCATGACCGCAGTGAATTAATTTTTAATCTGTTTAATCCAGATTTTGTCTATTTAATGAGCGCAAATACTGATTACACCACAACGCCTTGGATGACCTTGGCATCGCCAGAAAACAATCCAGATCGGACCCTAAAATGGACGCCAGCCTTATTTAACCCCGTTACTGAATCATGGATAGTGAGTGCCGTTTATCCTTTATATATTGCTGATAAATGGCAAGCTACCTTAGGTATGGATATTAATATTAATGAATTAGTAGAGCTGCTTTATTTACAAAATGAAGAGTATCCACGAGAACAGCATTTCTTATTAACAGCGGATGGTGACTTTGTTTTAGCGGGACAGTGGCAAACCTTATTAGAGAAAAATCCTGAAACCTTTAAATTGAGCTTAAATGAGAAAAGCCTACAGGACCTGTTTATTAACCAAGTCTCAGCAAGCGCTCAGTCTTTAACGCCGGTGACTATTGATGATCAAGAATATCAAGTAATTGCCAGTTTGATTGAACCGATGGCATGGCAGTACTTTAGATTAGTACCGACACAAGAAATATTACAACCCTTGCAACAAACAATCTTTAAAACGGCGTTGCTTATCTTGTTGACGGTGATGTTGTTGGCTATGTTGATTTATACCGCAGTAAAAAGGCTAATGGTACGACCATTAATAATAATGGCTGAACGGGCAAGCGCTTACAGGAGTGATCGTTTGTTGCCTATATTCAAAATAAAAAATCATGACGAAATCGGTGATTTAAATAATGCCTTGCAAAGCATGTACGATGATTTGGCGCTAGAAAAAAAACAATTACTTGATTCTGAACAGCGTTATCGTCGGGTAGTTACAAACATTCGAGAGGCCATTGTTCAAATCGATAGCGCGGGTACTTGGCGATTTTTAAGTCCAGTTTGGAAACAGATGACAGGTTATGATTTTCAGCAAGCAATGAACCAACCGGTTAAAGATTTTATTCACCCAGCAGAACAGGAATTAGTAGCACGAATGTTGGCCGCCTTGGGGAACAATACAGCCAAGAGTTGGTTGGGCGAAGTGAGATTATTAACTGCTAATCATGGGTTTCTTTGGGTCAATATGTCACTACAGCGGACTATAGAAGCTCAATACCCAGCCGAAGACCTAATTGTGGGTACGATTGAAAATATACAAAGTGTGCGTTTGGAGCGAGCGGTAAATGACACGCTACGAACTGCAGAACAGATGGTGTTAACAGCCGATTATCAGCTTAGCCCCTTGCTGCATTTTGTGTGTCAAGAAATGGCGCGTGTTTTAGATGTGACATTATTTTGGATAAAATTAAGCAAAGGCAAGGACATGAAATTATTCCATGGCGGCGCCAATGCACAATTTCTATTCGATGATAGAGGGATCTGGTCAGGGTTAGAAGATATTGATGTGCATTTACAAGCAAAATTTATCGAACAAAAACTCGTTCGGTTGAATACTGTAAGTCATCAACCCGAATCTTGGCAGCAACGTTTGTTGAATGATGAGTTTTATGACGGCGTACTATTACCTTTTAATCTAGCTGATTCAACGTCTGGCATTATCGGTGTTCATAGTGCATATCGCGATGAATGTGATCAGGCATTCCAGAAAATCATGCTTCTATTTGCTGGAGGTCTACGCCTCTTGTGTAAATTAGCAGAAGATCAAAATTTGATGCGTTTGCATCGTGTGGCCGTTGAAAAAACTGCAAATTCCATCATGATCACAAATGCCGATGGTTATATAGAATGGGTGAATGATGCTTTTATCCGACTAACCTTATTCCAACTTGATGAGGTGATAGGTCGCACACCACATATTTTAAATGGAAGCGCACAAAAGCAGGGGTATGCTAAAGAGGTTTGGCAAACCATTTCAGCAGGGAATATTTGGCAAGGTGAGCTAGAAAATTTCCGAAAAGATGGCAGCAGCCTGTATGTTTACCAAACCATCACACCCTTAGTCAATAATCAAGGCAATATCGTCCATTTTATTGCTGTAATAGAAGACGTTACCGAACGTAAAATAAATGAAGAACGCATTGCATTTATGGCGACACATGACGAACTAACTAATTTACCGAACCGAAATTTATTACATGACCGCTTGGAGCAGGCAATTTCGTATACGGCACGAAATAATACTAAAATGGCGATTCTGTTTATTGATATCGATCATTTTAAATTTATTAATGATTCATTAGGCCATCAGATTGGTGATGAATTGCTACAGGTATTAGCCAAACGTTTTACAGATACACTACGTAAGGGCGATACCGTAGCTCGCTTTGGTGGCGATGAGTTTGTCGTTATTTTGCCTGAAATAGTCGCATTGGAAAACATCAGCACCATTGCTCATAATTTATTGCAAGCAGTAGGTTTGTCTTATAATATCGCAGGGCATGAATTGATAGTGACAGGTAGTATAGGCATTAGTATCTATCCTGATGACTCAGAAAATGCAGACGATTTGATTCAGCACGCTGATTCGGCCATGTATTTAGCAAAACAACAAGGTAGAAATAATAGTCAATTTTATACCTCTGAAATTAATGAAAAAATGATACGACGAGTCACTTTAGAAAAAGCATTACGGAAAGCTTTAAAGCAAGATCAATTCGTTGTGTTTTATCAGCCAAAAATAAACTTAGTAACGCATAAAATGACATGTATGGAGGCATTAGTTCGCTGGCAACATCCTGAGCTCGGTTTAGTTTGTCCCACAGAGTTTATTCCATTAGCAGAAGAGACAGGACTTATTATCGGCTTAGGTGAGTGGGTGATGATGACAGCATGTCGACAAATGCATCAATGGGAGCAACGTTATCCCGATCTCATTAATATGTCGATTAATGTGTCTGCACGACAGTTTGGGCAACATGACTTTACGGCGCGTGTTGCCTCAATTTTAGTTGAGAGTGGCGTGTCAGTAGAAAAAATAGAATTAGAGCTTACTGAAAGTGTGGTGATGAGTGATATTGAATCCGTAATTGAGACGATGAATGCTCTTAAAAAACTCGAGATCTCCCTAAGTATTGATGATTTTGGCACCGGTTATTCCAGTTTAAGTTATTTACAACGCTTCCCTGTCGATGTGTTGAAGATAGATCGTTGTTTTGTTACTGGTTTGCAAAATGAAAACGCGGATAGTGTAATGGTACGTACCATAATTGCCTTAGCTGATAATTTTAAACTTAGTGTAGTGGCTGAGGGAATAGAAAACGCAGAACAATTACGGGTTTTAACAGATTTAGGCTGCCATTATGGGCAAGGTTACTTTTATAGTCGGCCTGTTGATACGGTAAGCATGGAGGCATTGTTAATCTTGGACAAGCAGAACACTGGTTACTTTAGCCGCGACCAGTAATCGTTAAAAGTTCTGTTTTAGTTTGCTTAAATTGATCTGACTTCGCTTAATTTAAAATGCTGAATTCAGATTTTATGGGTAGTAAGATCATAGCCACGTTGCTGATAGAATCGATAACGTTCTCGACCCATAATCTTCAGTTGTTTGTCATCATTTATAAATTCTGCTACTCGTTCAAATTGACTGAAAAAAATCGGTTGTTCAGTGGCCAGATTAATCAGTAAATCCATCAAACGAGGTGGTTTAGTGTTGTGGCCAATTAATACTGGACAACAATCAGCATTTGGCCGATCAATTAATTGATGGGGAACAAAACTATCTGCACGAAATGACCACAAGGTTTGATTAACTTGCTCTGCTTTATCAGCGTTATCTGTGTGAATATAGATATGGTGGCCTTGTTTATAAGCCTTCTCAATTAATCGGCAGGCAAATACCTGCCGATCATGGACTTCTGCACCTTTTAAAATGTAAAAACTAACCCGGGTCATATATATAGTAAAGGAAGCTTAGCTTTTATCGGCAATTCTATTTAATAGATATTGCACTAAAAGAGGTACAGGGCGACCTGTAGCACCTTTATCTTTACCGCTGTTCCATGCGGTACCAGCGATATCTAAATGCGCCCAAGTAAATTTTTCAGTAAATCGGGCTAAGAAACAAGCCGCGGTTACGCTGCCTGCTTCCTTGCCACCAATATTGGCGATGTCAGCAAAATTACTATCTAGTTGCTGCTGGTAATCATCCCACAATGGTAATTGCCATGTTCTGTCATAGCTATCATTACCTGCTTTGAGTAAGTCGTCTGCTAAGGTTTGGTCATTAGCCATTAATCCGGTAGCTTGACGTCCTAATGCCACAATAATCGCACCGGTTAGGGTGGCAATATCAATAACAATTTCAGGATTAAAACGTTCGCTATAAGTCAATGCATCGCATAAAATTAAGCGACCTTCAGCATCAGTATTGAGGATCTCAATAGTTTTACCTGCCATGCTAGTGACAATATCACCGGGTTTATTAGCATCACCATCGGGCATGTTTTCTGAACTGGGTACGACACCAATTACGTTGATCGGCAGTTTAAGTTCGGCAATAGCTGAAATCGTGCCAAATACACTGGCTGAACCACACATGTCGTATTTCATTTCATCCATGCCTTGGGAAGGCTTGAGTGAAATACCACCGGCATCAAATGTTAAACCTTTACCGACTAAAACGACTGGGCGTGCATCGCCAGCACCCTGGTAATTCATTATGATCAGTCTTGCCGGTTCACGACTACCACGAGACACCGATAATAAAGAACCCATACCAAGTTCTTCCATTTCAGCTTCATCAAGAACAGTGGTGGTCACTGACTTAAATTTCTGACCAATTTCTATAGCTTGATTAGCGAGATAACGAGGTGTGCATATATTGCCTGGTAAATTTCCTAGTTCACGAGCTAGATCCATACCTCTTGCTATCGCTAGACCCGTTTCAGCGGCTTTCTCGATACCTTGAGCATTATCTGGAGTAAAGAAGCCAAGTTTTTCTAAAGGTAATTCTTGGGGAGTGACATTGCTTTTAGTCTGAGTATATTTATACAGTGCGGATGCCGTTGTAATCATTGTTTGGCGTACTTTCCACTCAGCGCTACGAATGTTAATAGTGACTTCGGCTAAACAGCTTGTTGCACTACTTGCACCCGATTCATTGAGCACTTTGGCCATCGTTGTAACGGCAGTATTAAAGTCATTTTCAGTTGTGTTTTGTTGTTTGCCGCAACCAACAAGTAATACGCGTGGCGCATTAATGCCGGCAAGCTCATGTAATAAGACGGTTTGCCCCGCTTTTCCTGAGATATCACCACGTTCTATGACTCGGCTAATAGCATTATTACTGAGTTCATTGAGTGTTTTGGCACTAGGACTTAATTGTCCCTGTTCAAAAACCGCAACGGCGATACAATCAGATTTTTGTGTTGCCAGCGCTTCAGTTGTGACAAAATACTGCATGGATTTCCCCTGTGAAATAGTGCCTGTTTGCACCAGATGATTTAGACTGCAATGTAAACCGCATCGATAAATAGACCATTCTAACTTAAGACCATAAAATAATGCCCGTCATTCGACAATTTTTTCATTCTTATCTAACCATCATTGACCGTTATTTTATGCGTGAGTTTACGCTTAACTTGTTGGCAGTAACAGCAGTGTTATGGCTGATTTTTGTAGCAACACGCTTTGCACGCTATCTAGCGCAAGCAGCGGTAGGTAATTTACCTAGCGAGGTTATTTTTACATTGCTCGGTTATAGCTCACTTGGTGCGCTGTCGGTGTTATTACCGATGAGTGCATTTTTGGGCGTGATGTTGGCGCTGAGTCGGATGAGTTCTGATAATGAACTCACGGTTATTGCTGCATGTGGTATTTCAAGCCGTCGCGTTATGCGAAATGTGTTGTTATTTGCAGGTACCGTTTCATTAATCATTGCTACGCTGTCGCTCTTTATAGTGCCTGATGTACTGTCAAATCGTAATACACTCGAGCAAAAATCAAAATTATCCGCAGATACTGCTGGTTTGATTGCCGGCAGCTTTAAGGAAAGCCGCGATGGTAGTTGGACATTTTATTCAGAAGGGCTAGGTGAAGATAAACAGAATATGGTCGAGGTTTTCATTGAAATTCATCGTGAAAATAGACCGTTAGTTTTTCGCTCGAGCCGAGGGCGGTTTGAAATTGATGCAGAGACTAACAATAAGTATTTGGTATTAGAAGATGGCTACCGCTATGAAGGTCAGGCTGGCCAACAAGATTACACGATCACTAAATTTGAAACGCACAGTATTTTAGTTGAAACTGGAGAAAAGCAGGAGATTGCAGAATATCTTAAATCGCTGCCTACTAGTCTGTTATGGCAACGCGGAAATACGAGAGATCTAGCCGAATTACAATGGCGAATTTCAGCTGCGATAATGACGTTAGTTTTATGTGTGATGGCATTAGCATTAGCCAATAACGGACCTCGAACAGGGCGTTATGCTGGATTCTTGCCTGCCATATTAATCTATATCATATATAGTAACTTACTGGGTGTAACACGTGTTTGGGTGACAAAAGGTGCAATGGCACCGTGGGTTGGTGTTATCTGGGTCCATGTAGTGATGATTATGTTGTTAATACTTCTATTGAATCGCCAGAAAATTCATTTTTATTGGCTTCACCTCAAACGTAATCAAAGAGCGGTATGATGAAGTTACTACAGCGCTATATTGCTAAATCAATATTAAGTAGCACCTTATTAGTTTTGCTGGTTTTGCTAGGCTTATATACTTTTATGGATTTTGTAGGCGAACTGGAAGATTTAGGGAAAGGCGAATATCACCTAACAGAAGTCGCTAGTTACATTTTATTGTCGATGCCAAAGCGGATTTATGAGCTGCTACCAATAGCTGCACTTTTAGGTAGTGTTTTAGGTTTGGGCAACCTTGCAAGTCAAAGTGAGTTAGTCGCAATGCGTGCTGCGGGCGTATCGGTGCAACAGATTAATAAAGCGGTGATGATTGTGGCAATCTGTTTAATGATTGTGGCTGTGTTTGTAGGTGAAGTATTACGGCCACCATTAGAACAACGTGCACGTGAAATGCAGTCTACAGCGCAGACAGGAACGGTAGGCTCTCGATCAGAACATGGATTTTGGACAAGGGATGGCCTACATTTCAACCATATTCGTTCTATCCTGCCTGATGGTCGTTTTGCAGATGTTTCGATTTATGAGTTTGATAAACAGCATCGTTTACGAGTCGTAACTAAAGCACAAGAAGCGTATTACGAAGGAGCAACGTGGGCACTATCTGATGTAGTGCAAAGCACGATTGATGAACAGGGCGTAGAGGTTCGATCTATTGCTCATGCTCGTTGGCGTTCGCAGCTTAACCCTGGGATGGTTAATATCGTATTAGTGCCGCCTGAATATTTACCTGTTTGGAGTCTGTTAGACTATATTCACTATTTAAAAGATAATCATCAAGCTTCGGCACAGTATGAAATAGCTTTTTGGATGAAAATTATGATGCCGATTAGTTCGGCTGTTATGGTTTTCCTTGCTGTGCCATTTGTCTTTGGTTCCTTGCGTTCTACACCTATTGGAGGCCGCATCTTAGTTGGCTCCTTAGTAGGGATAAGTTTTCATTTGTTGAACCAGAGTTTTCAACATCTAGGAATAGTATTTGGGCTTTTGCCATGGCTTACGGCGGCCTTCCCGACAATGGTCTTTGCTATAGTGGGTGTATTTTTGATGCGTCGTGTTAATTGATTTAAATAAGGTGGTTTATTTATAAATGGGAATGTTTTTGAATTTTAGGTAATAAAAAAGGCCTAGGTTAAATACCTAAGCCTTTTTTATAAATGGCGTCCCCAAGGGGGTTCGAACCCCTGTTACCGCCGTGAAAGGGCAGTGTCCTAGGCCACTAGACGATGGGGACCTAAAATTGTTTTTGTTACTACATTGTCGAACTAAAATAAAAAGGCTTAGGTTAAAAACCCAAGCCTTCTATAAATGGCGTCCCCAAGGGGGTTCGAACCCCTGTTACCGCCGTGAAAGGGCAGTGTCCTAGGCCGCTAGACGATGGGGACCTAAAACTGTTTTCTTTCGGTTAACTGGTGGAGCTAGACGGGATCGAACCGTCGACCTCTTCACTGCCAGCGAAGCGCTCTCCCAGCTGAGCTATAGCCCCCGAAAGG
>Ga0105054_10006227_pt1 | contig 16728 bp, 14 predicted proteins | sample BON02_FD_78091 | JGI IMG/M metagenome (GOLD analysis project Ga0105054, IMG submission 78091) | Freshwater microbial communities from Lake Bonney liftoff mats and glacier meltwater in Antarctica - BON-02 (megahit assembly) | ecosystem: Environmental > Aquatic > Freshwater > Ice > Glacier...
ACACGGAGTCGTCCACGTGCTCGACGCCTCTCGGGTCGTCAACGTCGTCAGTGCGCTTCTGAGCGATGAACAAAAGCCTGCCTACCTCGCCGAAACCGCAACCAAGCAGGAAAAGCAACGCGCCGATTTCAAAGCCCGCCGCAACCGCAAACCGTTACTTCCAATCAACAAGGCGCGAGCCAATCACCAGACCTTCGATTGGGAAACTGTCGATATCCCGGAACCGGAGTTTCTAGGAACAAAGGCATTTTCCAGTGACCTGTCATTGCGAAAAGTCCCGCCCCAGCGGGACGACGAAGCAATCCACGAAGATCATACTGTGAGCGACCTCCCATCTCCCATCTCCGAACTCCGACTAGATGAAATCGCCGATTTCATCGACTGGGGCCCCTTCTTCAGCGCATGGGAACTCCATGGGCGTTTCCCCGATATTCTCGAAGACAAAGTAGTCGGCATCGAAGCGACCAAACTCTTCGCGGATGCGAAGCAACTCCTGGCCCGCATCATCGACGAAAATCGTTTCACCGCCAAAGCCGTCATCGGATTCTGGCCCTGCAATGCCGTCGGCGACGATATCGAAGTATACGATCCAAGGGGGATCGCCCTGAGTGAATCGAATGGGCTCAGACCCGATTCACTGAGCGTAGTTACGACCTTCCATCAATTACGTCAGCAGATGAAAAAGCCTGAGGGCCAATTTAATCACTGTCTCGCGGATTTCATTGCTCCCAAGGAATGCGGTCGGATCGATTACCTGGGAGGTTTCGCTGTGACCGCAGGACACGGCGTCGAAGAATTCGTCGCGGAGTTCAAAGCCGACAATGACGATTACAACGCGATCATGGTCCAGGCCCTCGGCGACCGTATGGCGGAAGCCATGGCCGAGCTCATGCATAAAAAGGCGCGCGATTGCAGCGGTTATGGTAAAGACGAAAACCTCAGCATGCCGGAAATCATCCGCGAGAGGTATCGCGGCATCCGGCCAGCACCGGGCTATCCCGCCTGTCCCGATCACACCGAAAAACCGATTCTCTTCGATCTCCTCAACGTGACTGCAGCTACCGGCATCGAGCTAACCGAATCCTGTGCGATGTCACCCGCCAGTTCAGTCTCAGGATTCTACTTCAATCATATCGATTCCAAATATTTTGGAGTAGGTAAGATCGGCCAAGACCAAGTCGAAGATTATGCCGGGAGAAAAGAGCAGACCATCGAAGAATCCGAGCGATGGCTCGGTCCGTATCTGGATTACTGATCAAGAGTTTCTCCTGGAGAAACTACCCTCTAGGCTCTGTATCAGACAGTTCGCATATCGCAGTTTACTTTCAGGGCTGAATCTGGACAGTCAAGTAGGCGCAATTTAATGAGACCAAACCGGCACCATGAAACTGATCTTCTCGAAACTGACCCTATTCCTAGGGCTCGCTATGTCTCTTCTGCCTTCCGCACAGGCCCTGATCATCTACAATGGCGCGACCGGGCATACGACTGATCCTGGCGGAGAATTACCGTGGGATAATGTAGGCAGCACTGGAGTTTACCTCGGCGCCTACAATACCGGCTACTGGATCATTACTGCTAATCACGTGGGGTCATCCGGCATAACATTGGATGGCACGACCTACACCTCAGTAGGAGGTTCGGCGGAGCAAATCGGATTCACCGATCTCCTGCTCTACCGCATCGATGTATCCGGTGGGGCGCCTACCCTCAGCGATCTGACCATTTCAAATCTAGCCCCAAACTTCGGGCAGCCCGTGAAGATGATTGGTGATGGCAGCGGCATGAAGACATGGGGCAACAACAACGTCGATTCCTACGGCACCTATCCTTTAGTGAATGATGGGCCCACCACCCAAGGACTATTCACTACCTATAGTTCAATTAATGGCGAAGCGCAGGCAGAAAGCGGAGATTCCGGTGGAGGTCTATTTTATGAATACGCGAGCGGCCAATGGTTACTCAGCGGTATCTTGAGCGGCGTCGGCACCACGGAACTCGGCACTCAATTTACCGCCTCAGTCAACATCGCTGCCTACTACAGCGATATATCCTTGATCGTGGGCACCCAACTCAGCGCGGTGCCCGAACCCGCGACTTGGGCTGCACTGCTCGGAGGCATGGCTTTGATCGCAACCCTGATCGTGCGACGCAGACGCCTATCCTCCTGACCTTCCAACGTCCGGACTTAGTGCGCTTAGTGGTGAACTAGTCCCACTCTCACGAGCGCCAGACCATGGTGCAGAATAATGGCACGCGCTGGTTACTGCGCATCGATTCATGTTGTGCCAGAACCTCGGGCTTAGGCGCAGGCTCGTCGAAATGTTCGAGTGTGAACGTCGCACCGAGAAACGCCTGAAAATAAGCCGACAACGGGCGATGCCAATTGACCACGGAGACTCCAGCAAACTCTGTCTTGTTGGGACGTTCGGCTAAATAGTTGTCCATCGTCCAATGCCGTTTATTGTTATGCTCATCACGGGCCCAGTATTTAGACGAGGCCGTCGAGAAGCCATTATGATTGGCGACTACGACGCGTCCGCCCGGTTTTAGCACCCGCTTCATCTCTGCAATCGCTGCACGATAATCAGGAATATCCAGTAGCGATAGATAGCTCACCACGATATCCATGCTCACGTCGGCCACCGGCAGCTTCTCGGCCTTGGCTACTTCGAAAATAGCTTCGGGCTGAAGTCGCTTCGCTTCAGCAATTAGCTCCGCCGTCGGATCGATACCCGTCATGTTCGCACCGCGTTTTTCGAGCATCCGGCAAAAGCGACCCTCGCCACAGCCGATGTCGAGCACGTTGAGCTCCTCTACATCGCCACATAGTTTCAGCATCTCCTCATCAAGCAGCAGTTCACGATGGGGATCGCCCTTCTGCATTAAACGAATCCACGGCGAAGCCGATTTAGCCCAGCCATCATCGACATACGAAGAATCAGTCATGCGAGCAAGCAATGCCACCCACCCCATCCACGCAACTCCAAGAAACTGCAGTCTGTAACTCATTTTCGAAAGGGCTACATCGCATCTCCCTCGATCAACTTAACCTTAGCGCGTGAGTTTGATGCCACATCCTGCATGCCCCCAACCGCCGATCCTATTTTTTGCTGCAAACTTTAGAAGCCGCGGCATCGTGCCTACCATGTCGTCAGCCGATCAGATAACAGACGTTCGTATTTATCACTGCACTCAGGCCATGACTGTGAGCTATTCGACGGATACGCGGAGCGCGATGGACGTCCTGGTGATCGAAATTTCGACGAAGAGCCATACGGGCTGGGGAGAGGTGTTTATGCCACGGGTCTCCCCCCTATGGAACTGGGCACGGCGAATCGCACCGCGCTTGATTGGCGCGCGGGCTTCCGAGCTCGATACTCTCCTGGAGCAGTGGCCCACGGATCGACCCAAAATGAGTTTGGCCGAATGCGGCACCTACTGTCATCCCGAGGTCGATTGCGTAGGCGAAGCCGTTTCCATTGCACTGCACGATCTGCACGCGCGACATGAGGGAGTGCGTTTTGCCGATCTGTTGGGATATGTCGCCCGCACCGAAATACCCGGGATGCCCTCGGTCACTCTGGGGCCAATCGAGGGAATGATCGCCGAGGCCGAGGATTGGAGCGCGCATGGAGTGGCTCATCTTAAACTCAAGCTATGCGGCCACGCCGATCGCGATGTGCAGATCGTGCAGGAGATCAGGAAAGCTCTCGGTCCGGGAATGGATCTCCAAGTAGATGCCAATGGAACCTACCAAACGATAGATGCAGCGCAGCCCGTAATCGCCGCGCTCAACGAAGCGGACATCGCCGTGATCGAGGACCTGTTTCAAATCGGCAATGAAGAGTGTGTCCGCATCGCTCGTGAGCAGCTGACCGGACGCACCATGCTCGACAAAGAATGCTACTGGCCCCACGTGAAACAACTATTGAGTGCCGGGCTCGTCGATATCATCAACCAGCATCCGCACAATCAGGGAAGCATGACCCATGCCTTGAAGATCGCTCAGGTCGCCCAGGCCGTCGGCGTGGATAACGCCATTGGTTCATCCGGCATTCTCGGCATTCAAAACACCGCGTTTCTCCACCTCGCATCTGTCACGGCACTGACTCGCCCCTGTGAGGATATCGGGCTGCATGCCTATTTTGATAACTCCGTAAGAACGCTGCTAAAGTTTGGTTCGCGGCCGACCATCCTCCTTAATCCCGTGCCTATGATTGCAGGAATACTTACCCTGCCCGAAGGCCCTGGACTCGGGATCGAAATCAACCGTGATGCATTGAAACACGTCACCGTGGAAACATACTCAGTCTCAGCGTAACCACTCTCAGAAGGTGGTCTTAGCATTGTTCATCGTGTAGAGGAATCCTCTCATACGATGCGTTACGCGCAAAGAGTGATCACGACACAGGTCCTGAGACTTCATCCTCAAACAGATCCTGATTCGTGAGCTGGAATTGAGTCGAGATTCCGTGGTGCGGCTTTCCGGCGCGCACTACCGTCTCTCCAGCGCATGAATTACTTCGTGCAAACGCCGGCGATTTTGCTGTGCGATCAACCCCGCCAATCCTCCAGTTACGATCAGCAGAACGCCCTTTCCGATTAGCAGAACCGGACCCTCAGAAAGGAACTCCGAATTACTTTGGCTCAATGCCATGCCCACCATCAACCAATAGCCCAAGGCGCCCATTACACCTTGTAGGATACAAATTCTAGGATCGAGACGCAAAATCGACACTAGGGGTATCAAGACCGCCACGACCAAAGGAGGACCACCGAGTGCCGCCTGCCAACCGACCAATCCGCCGATCAGAGAGAAACCTACCAAGGGAGCAATCGACTCCAACACCGCTGCCAACCAAATCGACGCTGCAGGATAAGCTTCATCCCGCGTGACCGCGGATTCATGGTGTTTCCGTAAACTTCTGACTTCCGCCCACTCGAAGAATACCAATAAACCAATCACGATCGGCAAAGTGTAGAGAACCACTCCTCCCGGTTGGGTCTTCGGTGCAAAAATCAGCAGGAAAAATTGCCCCACACTGGCCAAACCAAACAACGCTGTAAAAATCTTCGCCGCGAATATGTAGTTAAGCAGAAGCGTGCTCTGCCAGTGTAAATGGGCCTCGGAGTTAGGAGTAAAATTACCCTGCATCATGCTAGTGTCTTAAGGGTGAGCAGCGAGGTAGGTCGCTCGGTTTGTTACGCGCAGACTTCGGCATTTTCATCCCAGCGATTGAAGAATGTTTCGTTACCCTCCGTGACAATCTTACATTGGGCTTCCCTCCACGAGGCGGCCCATTGAGCAGCGTCATGCAGTTCTGATTCGGGATTGGCGCGGCTGCGAGCCACAAACCCGGGAAACGCTTTGCGACCGGTATTTTGCCCAATCGGATTGTAGCGCAAATCAAAACTCCACCGCACATTATTGCTAATATTAGGTAACGAACCGTGGCAGGTGCGCCGGTGAAGGAAGAGCACATCGCCGCGCTTCATGGGTAGAGGGACGGCTTTCTCCAATGAAATCAGTTTCTCAGGAATGCCAGCACCCGCCGCGCCCAACGGACAATGCGTCACTAATCCTTCGTGGTAACTGCGCGGCACGACGTGTAAACAGCCCGACTCGATGGGCGCATCCCACAACGCGAACCACACGGTAATCATATCCGTATCGTCGGCCTCAGCGAGCACCACCCCGTTATCCTGATGCCACGGAGTCACTCCTTGAGCGAGTTGTCCGGCTTCATCGGCAATGCCGCGATGCTCGGGCAACTTTAATCGCGTATGTTGCACCGGATTCGAATAGATCTCTGGACCGATCAAACTTTCAACCGCATCGAGCAGCTTAACATTACGAAGCGCGCTAAAGATAGCGGGGCCTGTCCAAATCGGCGTATCCGCCTGAATGTTTTTTTGCGGTAGAGAAAAATCAAAATGCTGCGCTAGCACTTTACCGCTTTCCTGGCAGACATGGATCAGACGCTCGCTGAAATCCTTGTCGGCATGAGTCGAAGTGAGCTCGCCCCGAGCAAACAAGCTTTTCGCCAGCCGATCGAGCACCCCTTCGTATTCGTTAATAATCGGATCCAAATCCTCGGCAGGATTGAGAAAATCTCTCACCACGAGAAAACCTTCTTCGGTGAATTCGGTTACCTGTTTAGAAGTGAGTCCATTCATGGGATCGGGGGAATGAATAAAGGGGTAAAGATCAGAGATCTCACACTATGACGATCGCACGACATCGTGCAAGAATCTATGGATAGAGAATCAGGATAATAATGTCAGATCCAAACCCTGCATGCTGAAGCTCATACCCGTTCAGAGCGCCAGGCAGCCGAACTTGAAGCGAAGACGAAAGTTTGGCCGTTCGTGAAGCATGCGCTCATCTGACCAAACTTTCTCGCACCTGCGGTATCAAGTTCGGCTACCCCCCTTCCGCTATTCACGCGGGCAACATGCGCTTCACCAAAATCTTGAGCGTAAGCCCCTGAAACAAAATCGAAAACACGACGATAATGTAGGTGATCGCGAGGATCGTTTCCCTTTCGTAACCCGCCGGTAGCGACAGGGCCAGCGCGACGGAAATCCCCCCGCGTAAGCCACCCCAAGTCATAATGCTGACGGCGCCCGGAGTAAACTGATGCCAGCGCTTTAAAAGCCAGACCGGAGCGCCAACACCCATCAATCGTGCAAATAGAATCACGGGGATCGCCAGCAGTCCCGCCAGCAAAAGTTCGTTGGTAAAGGTAAGCACCAGCACTTCCAGTCCGATCAACACAAACAGTAGCGCATTGAGGATTTCATCCACCAGTTCCCAAAACGTATCGAGATGGTGCACCGTTTTGTCGCTCATCGCAAAACTCCGGCCGTGATTACCAATCAACAGGCCGGCGCAGACGATTGCGATGGGGCCACTTGCATGCACCGCACTCGCCAACGCATAACCACCGGTCACCAAGGCCAGCGTCAGCAATACTTCCACCTGATAGTTATCGACGCTTTTGAGGAGTCGGTAGGTCACCCAGCCGAGCGCCAATCCGATCAGGGCACCACCCACGGCTTCCTCAAGAAAAAGTAAACCGATGTGCCCGACCGATGGGCTCTGCCCGCCGACGACAATCTCGTGCAACACGATAAACACCACCACGCCGATCCCATCGTTAAAGAGAGATTCGCCTGCGATCTTGGTTTCCAACTTCTTGGGCACATTCACGCTTTTGAGTATGCTCAACACCGCGATGGGATCAGTGGGCGAAATCAAAGCGCCAAACAAAAGACACCACAGATAGCCGAGTGGATGCCCCAACCACCCGAGCACATAGTAAATCAGTGAACCGAATAAAAATGTGGAGATTGCCACCCCGACAATCGAGAGCGTGGCCACCGTCCATTTATCCTTTTTGAGATCATCGAGATTGATGTGCAGCGCCCCGGCAAAGAGCAGAAAACTTAACATGCCCTGCATCAGAGTGTCGTCGAAATTGATCTTTCCCAACACCTCCCTTGTCAGCGCATCCACACCGAAGCCGAGTTGCTTCAATCCCACCAAAAACAGCGAAAATAGCAGCGCGATCAGCATCACCCCAATCGTGGTCGGCAATTTGAACACGCGATAATTCACGTAGCTGAACAACGCCGTCAGCGTCATCAAGAGTGCAAAGATTTGGAAAAGAGTCATGGGGTATTCGGCAATCAGGAAGGTTCATTAGCCTATTCTGTGCCTATTCTCAGCACAAGCACCGTGAGGCAGAACTCTAGGGGCTGATGTAGGCAGCGAGCTCGCTCGCTGCTTGGAGCCACCTCTGCGCTCGCAAGCGAGCGGCCCTACCCTTGGTAAGCATCAGCAACGAATCAGAGGTTTCCAACAGCCATCCTCCCAGTGGGGTCGTAACCGAACTTGCAGGCGTCCACCTGTAGCTGAATTAGAGCCAACTGCACGAAAAGTTCGCCCCCGTCTATTCATCTATTACTCGAGCCCATACTGGCACAGGAGATAATATCTCACACTTCCGCCGGATCGACCCCCACCTCTAGCGGGGGTTGCACGTAATTCCGGTTTGATTTGGGGAAGAGTGCTTCGACTTCCTTTTGCCAACAATGAAGCTGATCAGTCAACCCGGTGAGTCGCTCTGTTTCGATCGCAGCGAGATCGGTGCTCTCGCTGATATCGTCGCGCAGATTGTAGAGCTCGCGGCGCTGGTTGATATCGTAAAATTCAATAAGCTTCCAGTCACCATCGCGCACACTCGCGGACGCGCCCCCTCCCTGATTGGAGTAATGAGGGTAATGCCAAAAAATTGGGCCGCGGGCATCTTGTTCACCGCGTAGCAGCGGCAACAGGCTTTTACCATCCACATGCTGTTCGGGATCAAGCGGCAGATTAGCGGCTTCGAGTAATGTCGGATACCAGTCTGGCGATGTCGTGGGCTCGGAACATTCGGTGCCTGCAGGAATGCGATTAGGCCAACGCGCGATCTGACAGACACGATTCCCTCCTTCATACATCCAACCTTTGCCTTCGCAGAGTGGCGCATTGCAAGTCGGCGATCCTTCCGCAGTAGCGAGGCCACCATTGTCACTCTTGAATACGATTAGGGTATCGTCGGCGATGCCTTCGGCTTCCAATGCCGCCATCACTTCTCCGACGGAGTTGTCCATCGTTTCAATCATCGCAGCGTAAACCGGATCGCTCTGAAACTTACGACGTCGCACGCGATCGGTGCCGTGGTGCAAGCAAGGTAGGCGTTCCCCATCCTCGATCGCATCTTCTTCTTTGAGACCGAGACGTTTCGACTTGGCCCGGTATTTTTCGATCAAATGTTCCGGGGCCTGAATCGGGGTGTGCACGGTGTAGTGCCAGAGATTGAGGAAGAAAGGTTTATCCTGATCACGCTCACGAATGAGTTTCGTTGCCTCCTCGGTGAGGGCATCGGTGAGATACGCTCCCTCCGGTCCATCCGCCAAAGTCTCGATTCCCCACGGACTGAAATATCCGTTGTTGGGCATGCCCCAACCGCAGCCACCGATATTCACATCAAAGCCATGCTTGTCGGGGTAGTTCGTGCGCGGCCCCAAATGCCACTTGCCGACATGCCAGGTCTGATAACCCCCATCACGTAGGGCGGCAGCGATGCTGCGTTCACTCGTGGGCAGGCAATGCATGTAAGGCACATCGCACATTCGGCCGACGCCACAGCCGCCAATATAGTTGGTCACGCCAACTCGCGCCGGATATTTGCCCGACATCAAGCTCGCGCGTGTTGGCGAGCAAACCGGAGCCGCCGCATACGCATCGGTAAAACGCATCCCCTCGTTCGCGAGCCGATCGAGATGGGGCGTTTCGTAAAACGAACTACCATAGCAGGTGAGATCGCGCCAGCCTAGGTCATCGATCAGGATGTAAACGATATTGGGTTGTTTCATCACTTGGGAAAATCAATCAGCTCGCGCCCAGAAATACTCCGTATCTTCCAAGGCCTCCATCCCGCAGTGCTCCTGATGCGCGGGAAACAACACGACATCGCCCGCGACATATTCTGTATCCACACCGTCGTTACGCATGATACATCGCCCCTTCCAGATGACGGCATATTCATCGTAGTCGTGCGAATGCGTCTTACCGGTTTCATGCTTCCATCCTTTGGGAAGATTCTGGATCCCCCAGCGCTTCGTCGCGGGATTGGGGATGTCCGTGAGTTTGATTTTTTGTCTCATGATAGTGGGGCGCGATCACGCTCCAACAAATCGGCTAAACAGGCAGTGGCCATGCCAAACTGAAGACTTCCGTCGCAACGGCATCACGGCGGTGAGCTCGGGTTGTGATCATCAACCCAAGACGTTGCACCATGCTCAGAACTTATAGCTAAAAAACGCGCCGGTGCTGAACTGATTCTCACTGCCGCGTTGAACGATCAGAGGCGAATCTGCAGCATCGCCCATCAGCTTGTCGTAACCGGCAAAACCGATCAGCGCCAATTTCTGATTAATCGGCATCACGATCGAAGCCCCCCAGCCGATTGAAGCGATCCCGCCACCCGCGGTGTAAGTGGGCAAGCCGGAGCCGAGAGAGTCTGCGGCGGTGATGCCATAGTAAGTATTCGTGTAGTCATCATTCGCCCAACGCAGGCGTGGGCCCGTCGCGATGAACACGGGAGGGCCGGGTTGAGCTTCGCTGCCGCCGAAGCGTGCTTTGTAATCGATGGAGAGATCCGCGATCATACCTTCGTGACCATTCATGCCCTTGAGTAGCTCAACTTTGGCGGACCACATATCTCGATCGTAACGGGCAAAGCCACCCGCCAGAACCGTCGAATCAATATCCTCAAAGCCGATCAGAGCCTTGGACGTGCCCCCCGCCACGCGGAATGTGCTCTCGCCATCCGCATCACGCCCAAAGTCGAATTTGATCAACGGTCCGACAACCCATTCCGAATTAACTTCGAAATTGTAACCGATCCCCTGCCCGACCGAGGCGAAAAACGTGTCTCCGTAAGCTACCCGAATATCCGGAACCAGCATCATTTGATAGTCAGAAGAGCCAGAAAACGCAGGCCCCCAGATCGCTCCAGCGCCAACGCTTGTCGACCAGCCATCAGCTTCGTTGATTGGTTGGGCCGCTTTGGTGGCGACAATTACAGCATCGTCACTTCTAGGTTGTGCAAATGCCGAGGTGACTAAGATCACGGCGGCAAGAGAGAAAACAGATCGAGTAAGCAGATTTTTCATGTTTCTACGGATTTCAGGAGGTCGTTTAAGAGTATAGACGCAATAACAATGCCACAAATGAGCAGATCGCAAATCATACCGACCAACCGCCGAACAGATCATCCCAACAATTCACTATATCCGGTTCATCACCCGATGGAATCGTCAGTTTGAAGGGCAGTTGTTCAACCTGAGACATCTCCGCGGCAAACGCGGCAACCGCGGTGAGTGAAGCGGTCATCACATCGAAATCCAAGCGGCTTATATCATCATCGGCTCGATGATGAAAGAAGCGACCCGACGCGCAATTAAAGCGCATCAAAGTCAGCCCCGGAATCCCTGCCGCATTGAACGGAAAATGATCCGCATAAGGAAGCACGCCGACTTCCCGCCGGAAATACTGTCCCTCCTGCTCAAAATATTTTGCGAGCTTAGTATCGAGTTCCGCCGGGCCACTGCCAGAAAGCGTGTTCCAACCGAGCAGCGAACCAAAACTATCGAAGTTAAACATCACTCCTCCCTCGCGGGCCAATTCCTCACGATGCTTCCGCACGTAAGCTGAACTACCCACCGAAAGTTGCTCCTCGGCGCCGAATGAGATGAGCCGAACCGTGCGGCGGCGTTCGAGCGGCGCGAGCACCCGAGCGAGCTCGATCACGCCTGCGACTGCCGTGCCATTATCATCGGCTCCCACCGAATCCGCCTGGGTATCGTGATGCGCCCCGAGGTAGATCGCCCCCGCAGTCGGATCTGTGCCGGGCAACTCGGCAATGACATTGGCCGAAGTGCCTGGTCGCGCTCCTCCGACTACTCTGAAGCGAGCTCGTGTCGCGCCGCGTTCACGCCATTTCCACGCTTCGAGATAAGCGACATTGAGCGAAGTCACCGTGCCGCAATTCGCCGCGTAAGTGGGGAAGATCGCATCGGCCAAAGCCTCCGCTCCCGGGTAACGCACATCCGCCATCAACAATCCGGCAGGCTGAGCCGCGATCAGTCTTCGGTAGTTTTCCTGCGATTCGATATGACAGCCGAGATGCATCACTACATTCCCCTCCATCAATGGAGCCAGATCCGCTCGCTGATAACCGGTCGCGCCATCAAAAAACACCAAAGGCGCTTCCACCCACTCGCCCTGCGTGCCCTGCGTATTGGCAAAAAGCGAACACCCCGCCGCCTGCCACGCATTATCGTAAAATACTTCGAGCTCCTGTGTCTGCACGTCACGAGCATTGACCGGGAATTCCTCGCAGGTCACCCGCGCTCCCGTTTTTTCAAATTCCGTGATCAAATAATCCGCCGCCGCACGTTCACCCGGCATCCCCGCTAAACGCACGCCAATCGATTCGGTGAGGTGACGTAGATGCTGTTTCAGCTTATCGGAATCAATTGGGGTCATTGCGATCCACGAGAGATCATTCACCGACCAAGAGCACGCCGAAAATCGCACGGCTCAAAACATTTTACATCGCGCTGCGCCCAGCCCATCAATGCTCCACCCCATGAAATCTGAAATCGTGCTCCCCATGCCCGCCACTCCGGGCAATCCCCGGAACTCCGAAGGCTCCTTTATCACACTCGCCCATGGCGACATTCTCTTCGCTTATTCTCGCTACACTGGCGAGAGCTGGAGCGATCATGCGAGCGCCGATATCGCCACACGCGTATCTCACGACGCCGGAAAAACATGGTCGAGCGAAGACCGCATCCTCGTCGCCAACGAAGGCGGGTGCAATGTGATGAGCGTCTCCTTCCTGCGGCTGCAAGACGGTCGAATCGCACTTTTCTATATTCGCAAAAATTCCTTCTTCGATTGCCGCATGCAGATGCCACCTCGTCCGACGAAGGCATAAGCTGGAGCGAGCCGGTTCTCGGGAATCCCACCGAGGGCTATCTCGTTACCAACAACGACCGCATCATCCAACTCGCCTCCGGACGGCTGATTTGCCCGTCAGCCCTTCACGTCAATCCGGTCGCGGCCAAAGACGAAGAGCAACAATTCAACCAACATGGAATCACTCTGTTTTCCGTCTCCGATGATACCGGAAAAACCTGGCGCGAAACATCACAGCGCGTCCACGTTTCAGACGACATTGAATCCGGCTTACAGGAGCCCGGAATCATTCAGCGCAGTGACGGCAGCCTCTACGGTTGGGCGCGCACTTCGGCCGGGCAGCAATGGGAGTTCATCTCATCCGATGAAGGCGAGACTTGGACCGAGGCCAAACCGTCACGCTTTATTTCTCCCACCAGCCCACTCTCGATCAAAGCGATCGGTAACAACCGCTGGCTAGCGGTGTGGAACGATCTCGATTCTCCCATGATAGGTGAGCTGGGCAAAGCGAAAGATTCGAGCTGGGGCCGCACTCCACTTGCTCTTGCGATCAGTGATGACGAAGGGACGACTTGGTCTTCATCTGAAATTATAGAAGACGATCCAGAACGAGGATTCTGCTATATCGCGATTCACTCTTTAGAAGATGCCGTGCTCCTCTCCTATTGTTGCGGCGGACGCGGCACAGCCATTCTTCAGGATTCCTGCATTCGTCTCATTGCATGGGACTAATTAGACAATTATAAGATATTTATATATCTAACTGATAATCATTTACGTAATCACCAAAGATTACCCACTTGAAATAAAAACAAGTCCCATATTAATAGAATCATAACTAGAGTGGTTGTTATTGATTAAGTCTCCATTTCAATCGTGCGACACCACGCTTTAGCCAGTTTTACCGCAGCAGCAGCTCATCGCTGTGAGGTCCGCAAAACGATAACCTTCAACGCAAAGTCTCTAATGCTAAGCTGGTCCAGAACCTTCCTCATCATCGCTATCATTGCTGGCGTCCTCGGACTTACCGGTATCGCAGGGGCTGCCACCGGTATCGCCAAAGTGCCATTCTTCATCTTCCCCGTTCTCTTAATCGTCTCATGGATGATGAAAGCATTTCGTGGAACCCCTCTAGCCGTATAGCATCTAAAAATCCGTCAGTTCAACCCCACATCATAATATGAAAACTAAATCATCACTCACAGTCCTCGCCCTCTCGGTCATTTCGCTGACGTTATTCGGTTGCTCGAAAAGTAATACCGAAAAGGCCGGTGATAAAGTCACCAATGCCTACGAAATCTCCAAGGCGGCAGTCGCAAACACTTGGAGCGATACCAAGGAATTCACCTTTGAGAAAAGCCAAGATTTTCGAGATCGCGCTGATGCCATCTCCGCTGATGCCGATGCGAAAATCGAAAAGGTTAAAGCCGAGTATGCGGAGAAAAAGGCCAGCGCCAGTCGTTCCGCTGCGATGAAAAAGCTGAAGAATGCTCAAGCGACTTTGGCCGAGAAAACAGCCGCCTTGGGCAATGCCACGGCCGATACTTGGGAAAGCGCCAAGGCCGATGTTATCGCGGCGGGCAAACGAGTCGAAGCAGCCTACGATGATTTCGTCGCAGATAAGTCTTAAGACTCAAGTCGCGGTTTATTTACATTAGAAAGGTCGGAACATTCGTTCCGGCCTTTTTGCTGTCTCTTTATTGCTCCACAGTGGATCTTTCTAGTAATCCATGAACAAAACAAAATCGGCTTCATCGTCTTGGTTTCGATCCGTGGGCAAGTTGATCACCCGCTACTTCATGGGAGGCGTCTTAATTACCGCCCCCATCCTCATCACTATAATCCTCGTTCACTGGGTGGTTGTAAAAATGGACGGATGGGTCCGGCACATCGTGGATATTCCCGGGCTGGGGTTTGTGCTGATCATGGTTTCGTTGGTCATCATCGGGTGGGTGGGATCGCTGTTTCTCGTTAAACGAGTATACGGGGTGATCGACCGTTGGATGGAAAACATCCCCGGTTTTAGTTTTATCTACACGGCGGTGCGTGACTTCATCAAGGCGTTCGTCGGCGAGCAGCGTCGATTCAAACAAACGGTGCGCGTGCAGATATTTCAGGACGACATCTGGCTGCTGGGATTTATCACCGACGAGGAACTCGAAAAATTCGGATTGGGCGAAGAGTTCGTCGCGGTCTACGTGCCGCAGACTTACAACGTAGCCGGCCAGCTCTATCTGCTCAAACGCGAGCGCATTTGCCTGATTGAGGGAGTTAGCCCAGGAGATGGCATGCGCTATGCCGTCACAGGTGGCACGATAGCGATCAATTCGAGCAAATAAACTGCTGCGGGGGTCGAGCCCCCCCCTTGTGCTTTAGGACACCTGCATCAGGCGAATCCAATTACCGAAGCTAATCTCATAATAACGCACTATTAGTTTTCTTATTCTGTCACTTCTTAGTGACTCACAGCCTTGCCGCCATAGCAGGGTCCTCTTCATGGTCGAGTAACTATCCCCCCAATGATCGGAACTATTCTTACGATTCTCGGTAGCTTAGGCCTCTTCCTTTTCGGAATGAAGGTCATGAGCGAAGCCCTTCAAAAACTGTCAGGCGAAAAGCTCCGCGGCATGATGCGCTCGATGACGAGCAACCGCTTCCTGGGCCTGGGAACCGGTCTAGGCATCACCTGTCTCGTGCAATCCTCTTCGGCGACGACCGTGATGATTGTGAGTTTCGTGAATGCGAGCCTGCTGACTGTCACCGAATCCATCGGGATGATCATGGGAGCCAACCTCGGCACCACGACGACCTTCTGGATCGTTTCATTTCTCGGGTTTAAGTTCAGCATGTCCAAGATCGCCCTGCCCCTGATCGGTTTGGCGCTGCCCCTCATCTTTTCACGCCGTCCCAAACTCCGCGACACCGGCGAGTTTATCATGGGATTCGGCATCCTGTTTCTCGGACTCATGTTCCTAAAAGACTCTGTGCCGGATATCCGCCAGAGCCCGGAGATCCTCGAGTTTGTCCAGAATTACACCGGACGCGGTCTGATCTCTGTATTATTCTTTTTCGTCTTTGGCACCATCCTGACCGTCATCGTGCAATCCTCGTCAGTGGCGGGTGCCATCACTCTGACGATGGCCTACAAGGGCTGGATCGATTATCCCAGTGCCTGTGCCATTATTCTCGGTGAAAACGTCGGCACTACGATCACCGCCAACATCGCGGCGATGGGTGGTAATACCAACGCTAAGCGCGCCGCACTCGCCCACTTTATCTTCAATATCTTTGGCGTGATCTGGGCAGTCATTCTCTTCAAACCCTTCGTCCATCTGGTGGATATCATCATGCCGGGCAATGCCGGTGAATCCCGTAACATACCGCTCCATATGGCGGCGTTCCATTCGATCTTCAACCTCATCAATATCGGTGCATTAATCGGTTTCGTGCCGCAGATCGCCAAGCTGGTTGAAAGACTGGTAGGTAACCGCAAAGGCGTGGTCTCTGATCACGTTACCCATGGCTCGCCATTTCTCCCTCAAACTGGTGAGCTCAATATTGCGGAAGCCGAACGCGACGTGCAACGCATGGGCCAACTCACCCGTGATCTCATGACCGGGTTCCTCGAACTATTCCAAAATCCCGATGTAGATCTCGGAAGTCGGGTCAAAGAGCTAAAAAAACTCGAGGAAGAGAGCGATCGCCTCTCCTTCCAGACGACCTCCTATTTACTCAAATGTAGTTCCGCCAGTGTCAGCGACGGCGCGATGCTTAAGATCATTGCGATGCTGCGAGTGGTCGCCGAACTCGAAGATATCTGCGATTGTGGCTACCGTCTCGTTATGCTGGCCGAGCGCAAGTATCGCAAGAAACGCGCTCTCCCCCCCGAGACCGCAAATCAAGTCCAGCAATTTTCTGATATCGTCCTTCAGTTCATGGACTTCTACTCCGCCCGCATTAGCAGGGGCGTTGCCCCCGCCGACATGGAAACCGCTTATCAATTGGAAAATTCCATCGATCGTTTCCGTAAGGAACTGCGTAAGGAATCCATGCGTCGCATGACGGCCAGCGGCGATAACGTAAAAGCCGAGATGATCTACATCGATATGCTCAACAATATGGAGAGCATCGGTAATCACTCGCTCAACGTCCTGCAGGCACTGCGCCATCATAGCTAATGTGAAAACAGT
>Ga0105054_10006233_pt1 | contig 16718 bp, 13 predicted proteins | sample BON02_FD_78091 | JGI IMG/M metagenome (GOLD analysis project Ga0105054, IMG submission 78091) | Freshwater microbial communities from Lake Bonney liftoff mats and glacier meltwater in Antarctica - BON-02 (megahit assembly) | ecosystem: Environmental > Aquatic > Freshwater > Ice > Glacier...
CGTCTCGGTACATAGACAGGAAAATGTAGACCTGCCCGAGAGGCTTGAAAAAGTACTCGACTGCCTGGTTGCCGTTCGTGAGAAGTGGAACATGCCGGTAATGGTTTCCACGCACCCCAGAACCAGGGTTCGCCTAGAGGCGCTTGGCAGAAAAGGCCTTGAGGGTATTACTTTTCACGAACCATTCGGTTACCTGGACTACAACAAGCTTCAGTTAGAGGCGAAGTGCGTGATCTCGGACTCTGGCACAATCAGCGAGGAGTCAGCAATTGCAGGCTTCAGCGCGGTGAGCCTAAGAGACTCCATCGAAAGGCCTGAGGCCCTCGAGTCGGGTTCGATGATTCTCACCGGCGTCGACCCGGCAATATTGCTTCAGGCCATCGAAATTGAGACGACCCTTAGGCCCACGACCGTGACCCCTGAGGGCTATGAGACTTTTGAGTTCTCGAACCGAGTTCTTAAGTTCCTGCTGTCCACAGCGAGAAAGCACAAAACCTGGAAAGGGTTGCGGGCCTAGGCCCCAGCAATTGGACAAACCTACTTGTGAAACTCTCTTAGTGCGCTTTCCAGTAGATTAAATTCTTCAATCATCTCGTAGTGATGGTTACCGATAAAGAGCCCGTTTTCGTGCACCTGATCCGCGTTGGGAAGTGCTGGGAGCGGAGTGTGCTTAAGGTGCCGCATGACTGGGTTTCTCGTGAAGTTACCGGCCACAATTGGTCTTGATGCAATTCCGTACTTTGTTAAAATCTCGACTAGCTCTGACCTTCGGCCGGAAAGGGTCTCGGTCAGGATCAGTGAGAACCCAAACCAGGAGCTCTCGCCAATTTCAACCTGAGTCTTCAGCATGGGGAACTGCTCCATCAGAGAAGCAAACGTTCTGTGGTTTTCCCGTCGGCCTTGGATGATCCCCGGAACCTTTTTCAGTTGTTCAGAGCCGATTGCACCCTCGAGTTCTAGAGGTCTCAAATTGTAGCCCGGTAGGACGAAACGGAATAGGTCATCGAACTGATTTCCAGACTTTTCTAATACATGATTCTCGTCCGGCAACTCCCTGGTCCAGCCATGAGCTCTAAGGCTTGTCATTACCTGTGAAAGTTCAAGGTTGCTTGTTAATGACATCCCGCCTTCCATGGTTGAGATATGGTGGCTAAAGAACGAACTACAGGTGCCGATGTCCCCGAAAGTTCCGGTCATCTTGCCGTTCAGCTTCGCACCTAGGGACTCACAATTATCTTCAATCAAGAATATTCTGTTGACGTCTGCAAGTTCTCTGAGTCGGTCAAGCTCAGAGGGGTTACCGAGGAGGTTAACCGCGACAATTCCGGCAGTTCTACTGGTGATTGCTGCTTCGACACTTGATGCTGACGCGTTTAGGGTTCCCAAGTCGATGTCCACAAATTTTAGCGTGTAGCCCATTTGCGTAATCGGGTAATAGGTTGTACTCCATGAAACTGCCGGAACAATAACCTCGCTCCTTGTTGTTTCCTCACCGAAAGATGAATACCTAATTGCCCCCAGGGCCAACAAGTTGGCGGAGCTCCCGGAGTTTGACATAACAGCATGCGACGTGCGAAAAAGTTCAGCGAACTCAGATTCATAGCTTCGAACCCGCTTGCCCATCGTGAAATTACGAGACTGGATAACCTCTTGCATTGCATTTATTTCAGCTTCGTCCCACGTGGTTGTGGCTAGAGGATATTTAGAGCCCTGCATCTTTGTCCTGACTTTCGAGAAACCATTGATACGTCGTTTTTAGCCCAGTGACCAAGTCCGTCTTAGGGTCCCAACCATGCTTCGCCCGCGCCTTAGAGGAGTCCATTAGCTTTGCCCTCATGCCCTCCGGTTTCGAGAGGTCGTGAACTAGTGGAACCTGATAATCCAAGGCAGACATTGCGGCCAGGTAAAATTTATCTACGGAATAAGCGTGCCCGTTGCCGAGGTTCAGCAAGGCTGGTAATTCTCCAATTTTTGTGACTGAAGACGCCACCCATGAGGCAAGGTCTCCAACGAAGGTAAATTCGCGAGTCGCGGAGCCGGATCCCCAGACATCGACCTCTTTAGCCCCGGTCAACTTGGCTTCGTGTACCTTCCGAATCACCGATGCGATTAGGTGGCTGTAGTCAGCGCTGAAGTTGTCTCCCGGGCCATACAGATTAGAAGGGATGATAGTCCTGTAGTTGAGTGTAAATGAGGCCGAAGCGTACTCGCATAACTTGCTGCCCGCAATTTTAGCAATCGCATACCCCTCATTCGTCGGCTCAAGGGGGGCCGCAAGAAGATCCTCTTCAGTCAAAGGCTGTCGATAATCCTTGGGGTACATGCAACTACTCCCCAGATAGAGCAGGTTTAGAACTCCAGCTGAGATGCATGATTGAATGACATTGGTGTCCATGGTCAAGTTACTCGAAAGGAATTCAAAGGGATCCCTCATGTTTGCATGAATTCCGCCCACTTTAGCGGCGGCATGTATCACTGCATCGGGTTTTTCGGTCGCCAAGATTTTTTGGAGAGCCCTCGAGTCCCTCAGGTCCAAGTCTGATCTGGATAATCCGACTACCGAATGCTCGGAGGAGCTGCCAATTTCATTGACAAGATTACTGCCAAGCATTCCAGATCCGCCAGTGACTAACACTTTCAAAAATTGACCTCCTGGTCGCTGGTAAGTTTCTGATGTAAGTTTAGAGCCGAACGAGAGGTGGCATTGAAGAAAGCATTCATAACAGGCATAACAGGCCAAGATGGCTCGTATCTTACCGAATTTTTGCACCACAAGGGCTATGAGGTGCACGGCTTGATTAGGCGTTCCTCGACTTTCAATACTCAACGAATTGACCACCTTTTTCAGGACCCGCACAGTCAAGACAAGAAGCTCATCTTGCACTACGGGGACATGTCGGACTCTTCACGCCTGACAACTCTGCTAGCAACGATCCAGCCAGATGAGATCTACCACCTAGCAGCCCAATCGCACGTGAGGGTCTCATTCGACGAGCCTGAGCATACGGGTGATGTTACTGGGCTAGCAACCACCAGAATTCTTGAGGCCATCCGGCTCGTCAGCCCACACTCCAAATTTTATCAAGCCTCCAGCTCGGAGATGTTCGGCGCCACGCCACCCCCTCAGCATGAGGAAACGCCTTTTTACCCAAGAAGCCCGTACGGAGCATCCAAAGTCTACTCATACTGGATAACAAGAAATTACCGTGAGGCGTACGCACTGTTCGCATCAAATGGCATTCTGTTCAATCACGAATCGCCTCGCAGGGGCGAGACGTTCGTAACCAGGAAAATCACTCGGGCGGCGGCACGGATAAAACTGGGCATCCAGGACAAGCTTTTTCTTGGGAACTTGGATTCAATTAGGGACTGGGGATATGCGCCGGAATACGTAGAGGCAATGTGGCTCATGCTACAGGCCGATGAACCCAGCGACTTTGTTGTTGCCACTGGTGTTGCTGCTACAGTTAAAGACTTTCTTGAAGCGTCGTTTGGTTGTCTAGATCTGAATTGGCATGACTTTGTTGAACTGGACTCCGCCTACCTGAGACCGACGGAAGTGGACGCCCTTATTGGAGACCACTCTAAAATCAATCGCCTTACCGGTTGGAGTCCTGATACAACCGCATTGGACCTGGCTGAGAAGATGACTCTGGCTGATTTAGAGCTCTCCCGGAACCCTTCCTCTCTGGACTTGTTCAATTGGAGGTTTTAGGTCCACGCGGCGGATTATGTATCCTGTTAGCCTCAGCCTTGTTGCACGAAGGAATATGCATCGGGAATTTTGAGACAGCTGCAAGAAAATTAGGCAATAAATCTGAGCGATTGTCACTGGCCGTTCGAACAGTTCAACTCAAGGAAAGGTGAGCCCTCTGGATGTCATAGCGATTTGCTCGCTTAATCGACCCATCGAAGTTGCATTTCTGCTGGCATACCTTCGAGATGCGATCAAATGGAGCGGGGCCATAATTGTGGTCGACGCATCGTCCGATGACGACATTCAGGAGCGGCTAGCGACAGTTGCCGCCAGCAAGGGTGCCACGCTCTTGCAAGCGAGTGCGGGTCTTCCGCTCCAGAGAAATATGGCACTTTCGTTTGTGCGAGAAAACTTCCACAAGGACTCTGTGGTTCACTTCATCGATGATGACGTCCTGCCGTCCTCTTCATATTTCTCAAGTGCTAGCTCTCTGATAAGGCTCGCCCCCGACGCAAGAGCGAACGTCGTGGGCTCTAGAGATCTGCTTTTGAGGCGCTCTGGCCTCGGTGAACTGTTGCGTAGGCTGGGTATAAAAGGAGGGGATGGTCGTATTTCAGTTTTCGGCTTATCTTCTCCACCAATCGCCAATTCTCGCTTCAACCACTGGACCCCCGGGCATGGAATTTCCCTTCGGCCTTCACAATTTGAAGGATTCGAATTTGACTCTTCAATAGCGTTCTTCGGCGAAGACATTGAGGCAACACTCAGGCTGGGCGCGTTGGGCAACATCTGCCTGACACCTGAATCCACATTGCTTCATGTCCCTGGTCTCAGAAAAGGCGACCGCGCGATGTACGACAGGCAGGAGTTAGAGCTCCGCTTATTTTTGGCGACGCGATTCCCCAAACTTGTCCGGAGGAGAATCGTTATGGCAGCAATGATTGTTGAGGCGATTTTCCTGATAGTGGCTCCAGTCGCCCCGTGTGCTTTGCGAAAGGCAATGGTGTCCAATCGTCTTGACGTCGTAGCTCGTTCTCTAAGTTCTGCGAACAGCCGCCGCTAGTCTCGCAATAAGCGCACGTACCGTCGGGGGCAATTGCGCTAGCGCCCTGTCCATTCGTATTTGCCAGCGCGATTTTCGTTGCCAATTGGCTGCCTTTGCGGAGCGGTCCGCATCAAAATAGACTTCGCCTTTTTGCTCTGTAAGCCTGGCAAGCAGAGTGGCGAGGTCCTTGTAGCCCTTTTCTGTCCCCAACAGCCTAAGCCTAAGAAATTCACTCTCCAGAGTAGAGAACTTGAAGCCACCCCATCGCAAATGCTTGCGCGGGTCTCGCACTAGCTCACTGGCAGAAACTCCCAAGTTTGCATACTCGCTATTATGACAGTCACCGATTATGGATAGAGTTTTGGGGTGTTCCCCAATGCAAACGTGGTCTATGTCTGCTGTTTGCCGAAGGCCATGCAGCTCTAAAGACGCACCGGAGTCCACAACAAAATCGTGGAGTAAATTGGGACCCACTTTCAATTCGCTATTGAGCTTATTGATAATTCGGTCTTCACACCCCACCGGTGCCGAGTTCATGAAGCGCAGAGAGTTGCCGTTCGTCCATACTTCCGCCAGCCTGAGGGTTTCCTCCCAGTCATCACTTCCGTGAATTTTACGCTCGAATTGATCGCCCCCGATTAATGAGCGTAGCTCCTCCTTCAAGGTGCGCTCGTCCAAGCCCGCTGGCTGATCATATAAAAAAAGTGTTACGTTTCCGTCGCTGGGGTCACTAAATCGCTCCAGTACTAATTTCTCAAGGAGAGAAGGGGAGAACCAATTCAAATGGCCGTACATTAACTGAAGATTTCGACGGAGACCCGCCCCGGACAGTTTTATCGACCTTTCGAACACGACTGACTCCGCCCTGTCCAGTGTCCGTTTTATAAGAAACTCGTCATCCGCTGTCAAGTCACTTAGCACTATGGCCCGCGTACTTGGAACGTTTAGAGCGTACTGCCAGGCCAACTCGTCCAAGTACATTCGATGCATTCCGGAATTTGAGAAAAAGGCCCAATTGTAAACCTGGGGGGTGGCCTCCACTTGGTCAACGAAAACTTCTTGCTTCAGTGCGATGCTAGCGGCCACCCTGTGGGCTCCGTTCCATACCGTCCCATCTCCGGAGATTAGCACTTTAGAGAGCGTCGGGTCGAAGCCTTTGTCGTCTAGCGAATGCATGAGTTTTCGAAAATAGTACTCATAGTCTGCTTCGCTAAACTTGACTCCGTCTTCTGAGAAAAGACGGTTGGGGTTTAATGCCCGAAGGCACTCAAAAAAGAGCTCGCGAGCCCAGGCGCTTTCCCCATTGGACGCCAGCACCTCCGCAAAAGGCAGCTTTCCAAAAATATCGAGCCTGCTAGCTGATAGCAGTTCTCCCGGCTTAACGGGATTCATTGTTTCTGCTCACTTCACTTACCCTTGAAGACAGCTCCGCGAATCCGCTTTCAATCGAGGGGGCCACCTTACGCAGAGGCACCATTGATTGTCGACGTATTTCTGCCCTGTCTAATGGCACCTCCGCGCCAATAAAGCTAAGAGCCTCGGAAGAAATATTCCCATGTTCTAGTTGAAAAATGTGAGGGGATGGTTCCAGCCGCTTACCGGCGTAGAGCACGCGACACCCAGCGCTCACGGCATCGAATATTTTTTCACTGACCAAGCCTTCCTCATTCTCGATCACAAGAGCGCACTCGACATCTTTCCAAAAATCATTGGGTTCGTCGAATTCTCCCATTGAATGCACTTTCAATCCTTTTTTCAGTGCGACCCTGATTGCTCGAGGCGCTCGAGGCGCCCCGGAGAGTATGCATCGAAGTAATTCCAAAGTCTCTAGGCCTTTCGAATGCCACGTGTTTCTTGACCACCCTCTGCCCGCCATCTTTGCATCAACGCCGGCAGCCTGCAATTTGTCCAGCTCAATCAAGCGGTTTCTGTATTGAGAGCCCATAACGAAGCTGTACTTGTTTCCCGCCAGAGACCCTAGCTTTTGGCGTCGAGTGGGGTTAATTGGCCGCTCTAAGTCGAAATCGTAACCTGGGGTCCAATACACTTTTGCGCCCGAATAGTGGCTGTGATCTCGCTCCGTAATTAGACAGTCGAAGAGTCTCTCAATTAGAGGAGAGTACTGAAATGGGTTGGTGCTCCTTGGCTCAACTTGAACAAGCATTTTCCTGTTGCCTCTCTTGCCCAAGAGCCTCCCAAGATTTCGAAGAGTCACCCTGAAGTCCACAAACAAATCGATGCTGCCGGGCTCTGACCAGAAGTTAGATTTAGTCAGTTGGTCTACGAAAACACTCCACCTGACATCCTCAGTATTCCTGTGCGGATTAATTCGCTGCCCAAATAAAAAAAGGTTAGACATTATTTACTCTTTTCTAAGTTCCACCGAGTGCTCATGAAATCCGCCAGTCCTATGGCGAGCTGCACCAGCATGAGGGTTGGATTCGCCGACGAGTAAGTTGGGAAAACTGCTGTGCTGCAGATGAACAGCCCCGGCTCGCCCATTACTTCCAGGTTGCCATCTACAATTCCATCTTCGGCTTCATTCGCCATTCTCAATCCCCCTAGGTGATGAGACTTTCCAATGAACCGTTTTTGAGGATTAATGAATTTATGTAGCCTGGACCCGTGTGGTAAGAAATCCGGAAGCTTCTGAAAAACAGATTCAAGGGCATGAATCTCGCTCTCTCCGACGTAATGCTCCACCCTGCATTTGCCGTTTTCTAGAAACTGAAGTCTCGACTGCTCTGCTGGGATCTGGTCACCGTCCACGTTGACCATGTAGGTATTTTTCCGACGCAAGAAGTTTAGAAAAAGAGTGCCAAGAACTCTCGGTAAATCTAACCCAAGTGATGGGAGTTCAAAAAGCGAGGTTCGCACATTCAAAAACGTCACTTTCCATGCACTGAGCCCGGGCTCTCCCTCGGCGGCAAAGTGCAAGTATTCCTGCCGAATCAGGTGGCGGTCTTGGTCGTTTTTGAGCTCTAATTTTGGCCCTGATGAAACCACTCCAACAATTCCCGAGACATGAGTGGAAAAGTACCTACCAAGAATTTTACGATTGAAGTTCAGGCTTTTCGAGTTATTCATGATTCTTGCACTCTCAAAAGTACCGCTCGCTAACACCACAGTTTTTGCTTCAAGAGTGACTTCCTCATTTTCCTCAGAGACGAACTGCAACAGGAAGCCGCCGCCATCGTCCACGCGCCGGACCGAACGACACCTTAAGCCCTCTATGAACTTGAGATTTGGACTTGGGGTTGAGGAGGTTGGCAGGATTTTTTTGTCTGCTTGAGAAAGACGAAAAAATTCCTGTACCGTAACATCGCCAACACCAACGTTTAGAAATGCTTCCTCCCATCGCTCAGCCACATATGAAGAACTACCCCCGAATCCTAAGAACTCCAGGGAGGAGGTAATTCGGTTCTGGGTCCGAACCGAGTCGATTGGCCACCTACCATTTTCAAGCTCGAGGTTGGTGAACGGGACCAGGTTGCCCCCCCAAATAGCAGAGGTTCCACCAACCCCAAAAGACCTGTATTTATCCACAGGGGCAAGCCTGGAAGACTTTCGGGAGACTGAAACTTTTTGGGTGCGCGATACTTTTGGCCCGGAGTCCACGACTAGCGCGATGCCTTCAAATTCCGTTAAGTGGGCGGCGACTGCCTGCCCCGCTATGCCTGCCCCGACTATTACCAAATCACACGAAAAATCACTCTTCATGGTTGTTCAGCATACAGGCGTGAGCCCAGTCAATGGCGACCTGAGAACTTCTCGAGACGGAGAGCCTAGGCACCGAATTCCCCAGTAATGTTCTGGCGCCATGGCCCTGTCGGCTCGGTGAATTGCTCAAGCTGGAATGTCCCTCTGGTTTTTGGATTTCTGTAAACAGCGCCTGGCGATTGCAATTGAGGACATCTCATCAGCGTTAGTGTATTAAAATGGTTTCTCGCATGGTTCAGAGGGGGCTGATGGGAGAAATCCCGCTAGCCTGATGAGTGCGGCTTTTTGAATCAAAGCAAACTAAACAAGCCTACTTAGGGGCCAGTTCATCCAATTGGGTCCTATGTTCATACAGTTTCAACCCTAGACTTTGTTCAAGAGTTCGAATGTCTAGATCCCTGGAAGGAAAGAAGGTTTTGAGTAGAGAAAATTTGGAAACCGTTGAAATCTGGCTTCGGGGTGGGCTTGGCAATCAACTGTTTCAATATGGTTTTGCTCGGGCTCTGAGTGAAAAAACCTCCTGCGAAATTCTCATACGAACCGACTTGTTGCCAGCAGAGGCAGACATGTTCATGGGAAGCAACAGATGGACGGAGCAAATTTCTACTTTTCGGCACAGCGGGACTCTCTTTGCGCTGAACCACCAGCCTCCAGGCAAAACTCACCTCTTGAGCAAGATGTTGACAGTGCAGAGGATTGTGGGGGACCTTGCGCCAAAAACTTTGGCACACCTAGGCGTGATTGCTGGAGATAAATTTTTGGACTGGCGCGAGACTTCGGCTTTCATTTCAAAATCGAGAAGACTCACCTTAAATAACTACTTCAACGACTCTGAGCCTATTCGGGACGTTAGGGAAGTTTTGATGCATGAATTGAAGGACGTAGTAAACCCAGACCCAAGAATGAATAAAGAGGCCTCGCGCGTATCTGGCATGATGGCCATTCACATTCGCCTCGGGGATCACGTTTCGAAGACTCCGGGGCTGCAACAAAAGTACAAAACGCTAATCAGAGATGCGGTTCTTGAACTAAAAGGGCTGGGGCTGGACCCACATTTTGCCGTGTTTTCAGATCAACCAGAACTTGTTCTCCAGATTTTGGAAGAAGCGGGGCTCGGCTCGAACAGGACAACTGTGGTAAGAGACATCGGCCTTCGTCCAATTGAGACCCTTTACATTCTTTCAAGCTGTTCGGGGCTCATCGCTAGTCCAAGCACATTTGCTTGGTGGGGCGGTTTCCTGCAGCCAAAAAGTACCACTCCAATTATCTTCAAAACACCTTGGGCTGCGGATCCCACTCATGCACCTTCAGAGAGAATTTTCCTCAGTGAGTGGTTGCAGATCCCCCAGGAATACTGAGACGAAAACCCTTTGGAGCATCCGTCTAAAAACCTCATTTCAATGGATGACTCGCTTGGATAATTAAATGTTGGAATTGGTTTCACACATATTTCTTCGAGTTGCTGTCAGCCACTCTCGCGTTTCGGGGATCACCCTCATTCCACTAATCGGACTTCACTTGAAATCAGAGTGTCCGGCAGAAGGCTAGTGCCTGAAAATGAGGAAGGCCGTTAAGAATCGTACGGCTCCGATTATAATATTACTGGCGACGAAAGGCATTCCATGTCCCATAATTACAACCCTTGGCCTCTAGGTTCCCTGCCTCCTAATATGCAGCGACCGGAGCCGGCGGAAATTAAATCAAGAGGCTACGAGTGGGAGGATCCGCGGGACATCGTTGGGCTTTTTGAAAATAAGCTGGCCGAATATGCTGGTTCAAAGTTCGCAGTTCTTACGGATTCATGTAGCAACGCTCTGTTTCTCGCCATGAAACTGCGGGGGGTTCATGGTCCTATAGATATTCCCGCACAGACTTACGTTTCTCTCCCTATGCAAATCCATCACGCCGGCGCCACCCCGGTCTTTCGTGACTTCGAGTGGTCGGGTCTCTACCAGCTTGGGGAGACTGGGATCTGGGACTCAGCTGCCAGATTTACTCGCAACATGTTTGTGGGGAATGGTGCCCTTCAATGTCTGTCTTTTCAGATAAAAAAGCGTCTGCCTATTGGACGAGGGGGGGCAATTTTGACAGATGACCCCGAAGAGTATTCAAAGCTTAAATACATGTCCTACGATGGTCGGGATTTGACTCTGCCCTACTCGAGCGAAATGCACGTTAAATCACTGGGCTGGCATTGCTATATGACCCCGGAAGACGCAGCTCGGGGAATCTTACTCATGGACATGCTCCCAGAAGTAAACGACGACACTATGACGCACGATCACTACCCTGACCTCCGAGCCTGGCCGTTGGTAATGAACCTGGAGAGAAATGAGAGCAACTGATGAGTAAAAAAGCGTTGATAGTTGGAGTAGCAGGCCAAGACGGTAGCTACCTGGCAGAGCATCTCCTAGAGCAAGGATATGATGTTCACGGGATCGTAAGGCGAAATTCAACTCCTGAGCATCAGGAATCGCGACTTGACCACATCTCCTCTCAGGTGAACACCCACTACGGCGACTTGAGTGATTCCCACAGCCTGGAGACTATAATCCGCGAATCTCAACCGGACGAGATATACAACCTCGGTGCCCAGAGCCACGTTCGCATCAGCTACGAAGTTCCGCAGTTCACTGGTCAAGTAAATGCTCTCGGAGTCCTGAATTTGCTCACCGCCGTTAGAAGCGCTGCTCCAGAGGCAAAGCTTTACCAAGCCAGCTCTTCAGAAATGTTCGGAGATTCAGTTGATTCCGACATGTTCCAACGTGAAACAACACCAATGCACCCAGTTTCTCCCTACGGTTGCGCGAAATTATACGGCTATCACATCATTCGAAATTACAGAAAGGCCTACGGGATGTTCGCGGCCAATGGAATCCTGTTTAACCATGAATCGCCAAGGCGTGGGTCGAACTTTGTCACAAGCAAGGTTGTCAAGATTGCTTGCGAGATCAAACTGGGGCTGAAGGACCGTCTTGAATTGGGGAACATGGATAGCTCGAGGGACTGGGGACACTCGAAAGACTACGTAAGGGCGATGGTGATGATTTTGAACCATGAAGTGCCTGACGACTTTGTGGTTGCGACTGGCCAAACCCATACAGTGCGTCAACTCGTTAGCGGAGTCTTCGAAAGACTGGACTTGAACTACGAGGATTACACATTCCAGAACCCTAAATACCTTCGACCAGAGGAGCTCCCATACCTCAAGGGTGATGCATCCAAAGCGAGGGATGTCCTTGGGTGGGAGCCACAAGTCAGTTTTGACGAGTTGATAACGGAGATGGTTGAGAGCTGGATGCATCGGCTTGAAAGTCAGGCCAAGCACTGATGGCCGCTCTGGACCGTAAGCAGATTCTCGACCCCGAATCCGGACGTCTACTGCACGAAGTTATTCGAGGGACAGCTAGAACCACTCCAATCGAAAAAGTAGAAAGGGTTGACTTTTCCGAACCGAAAGAATTTCTCCAGGGTGCCGTAATTGAAATTCCAGCGAACCATTCTTTTCGTCCTCACGTCCACCTCGACCGTGTGAGGTCTTTTACACACCTGAGAGCCCAGGAGTCCTGGGTGGTTATTAAAGGACAGGTAGAGGTTGACTACTTCACCGAATTAGGTGCTTTTATTGGCACGGAAGTTCTCACCGCGGGGGACATAACAATTACATTTTTAGGAGGTCACGGATATCGCACGTTAACCTCGGACGCTCTTGTCTACGAATTTAAATCGGGTCCGTATGAAGGACTTGAAATTGACAAGAGGTTTATCTAAACGAGATTTTCCAAATCTGAGCCTCGCATTGGACCATAGACATAGCGGAGAGCTCGTCGAGCAAAATTGCTTGAGTCAATGTTCACCCAAGACTGTCGATAGAAAGACAGGTCCACGCTAATGACTCGAAAATGAGTTCTGGCCGTGTTTAGGCTGGTCAGCATTCGTTCCTCACGATGTCTGGGTCAGCTTGAAAACCAAAGTCTCAACTTCGTACTCTTCCCTGGCTGACCACAGAGAAAATTTCATTCCGGGGTTGAGGAATTGCTCGATGGCCCTGGGCAACCACCTTCCGGTTGGCTCCAGTTGCCCGTTTTTTTGGGCTTTCTCTTCGAGCAATAGCTACGTCCACCAATTACTTTTTCGAGGTTTTTTTGAGGACTGCAATCAATGACTTTCAACCAAACTTTATTCACACCTTGGGGCTATAAAATGCTGGCCGTTTGGGCCTAAGGGCCCTTCCCGTTAGTAAGCCCAAAGGTCTTCGGGTCATGATCACAAATGAGGGTTGCTACATTGTCCGGTTTCAACAGTTCTCGAACCATAAGGTAAAACTTCAAAAGCTTATGCAACTTGCGGATTCATATTCTTCTGAGTGCGAAACGAGCACCATGCTCGCGCCGAATCTGGGCTTTGCTGGTCAAATCATGCCCGTAATCCAGAACGCAGCGGATTTCTCCGATGCAGACCTTGCGGTTAATCGGCTTGAGCCAGCAAACGCAAAGCAATCAGCCTCAAGGGCACCGAGCTTGGTTAGGCAGGGTAAATGCATCACTAGAGGCAGTCAGAGAAATGATCGAGGAGCTTGAGGCGAAAAGATAGTTGTCCACTCGGCCAACCGACCTGTTTTGAAGCTAGCTAAGCAAGTGTCCAAGCGCACGGGGCTCGAGATCAAAGCTTTCGATAAGGGGCCTAAATCGTCAAGAGACGTTAAGGTTCGTTGCAGGGTCAAAGCTTTACGTTGGACTTTCTGAGAGTGACGGAATCAACACCTGTATGTTAGAAGCCATGGCCATGGGCGGCTGGCCCGGCTCGAACCGCAACGGCTTGTTGCGAAGAATTGTGTGGAGGCAGCGGAGTTGCCGTACATAAAATTACTGTTCTAGAGGGCAATAGCGACATTGGTCAAAGGAGCCTCTTACACGAAAATCCAGCCACCGCTAATAGAAACCTAAATGCCATCAAGAACATAGCCAGCGCAGACATGGGCACCAAGGTCGCTCTAGGCGTCTACGACTAGACCAAAGAGGTTCTCGCTGGCCACTGCACGCGGAGGCTTGGTGTTTAAACCGGGCCAGTAATTTCAGCTAAGAATTTAAGCCCACTGGTGGTGATGACCAATCTTAAGCTCACAAGTGAAAAGTGGGAATTCTCTGCCTCTCAGGCATTGGCCCTTGACTAGAATTCGGAATGTTCTCACCGAAGTCGCCTCTTTCGGCATCTAAATTTCTTGCACCGCTCAAGAGTGCGCCGCCAAGCCTTGTGTCCCGCCCCAAGAGTCCAATGTAAATGGGCTGAAGTAAATAAGTTTCCATTTGCCCGAGGCGAAGGAGGATTCCATTCAACCAAAAATAGGCTTCCGCGAGGCCGAGCGCTATTTGTATTCCTCGCCTGCCCTTCGCGTGGCTTAGCAGGGATAAAAATTAAAGTTAGGCACCGCAGCAGCGATTCTCGATGACGAGGCTCTAAAATTCTCTATCTACCAGTTGCCCGAAATTGAGATCGAATTTTTTGAATCGGATCTTCTACGAGCCGCAAGCCGATCCACGACACGCCTAGGGTGCAGGCCAGGATGCCTGCTAAGTCGGTTTCAGTAGAGAAATCGAACCCACTGGTCAATGTCATCCACACGCTGACAACCAAGATATGCCAAATATATATAGGGTAACTTAGCTGACCCAGGAAGTTATCGATTGAATTGTTTCCTTGGAAATCAAATAGCAAAGGAAGGAAAAGCGCCATGCCGCCGAACAGAACGGCAAATTTCAAAGCCTCTGGAAGCGGAATGTGAGCGAAGCTGACTATCAGGCCAGACATAACTGTAACGGCGACCGCCGAAAGAAGGGGGGCACGATGCTTTCTCGCCCAAATGAGTTTTGGTGCAACAAACTGATGAGAAATGGCTCCAAACAGGAAAAAGGCTAGCTCGGTAGGGAAGAACCGATAATCCCACGGATCGGCAAGGCCAAAACCGAAGACAACGAATAAAGCTCTTAGCAAAACCGATACAGCGAACAACACCATAATTCTGGATTTGCTGACTAAAATCCAAGGTGCAATCAAGTAGAACATCAGCTCGAGGCTCAGGGTCCAAGCTTGCGGAACAAGCAGGCCAGCGAAAAGAGGAACGTCACTGGACTGATAATCTCCCGTCCAAGACAGCACTCCATCTGTCACCGACAGAAACATCACTTGATCTTGACCGATGAGAGTCAGGTTGGTTAGGCCGACAATAATTTTTGCAGTAAGTGGCATTTCTGAATAGGTGTGGAATACGGACGAGCCCCCCCCTCTGCTCAAGAGTGCCAACAAAGATAGAGCGGCGACTAGGTAATAAAGGGGCAGTATTCTAAGGCCTCGATTAATGTAAAAATCCCTAACCCTAGAGTAAGTCTTTGCCTCTACGAGCACATACGAAATTAGGTAGCCCGAAATCAGGAAGAACAGTTGAACGGCGTATTGACCCCCCACCATTGCGTCGCCCACGACATGGGCACAAACAACGGTGACAGCAAGCAAAAATCTAACAAGGCCCATGGGCTTAGATTACATCTGCACGCTCATAGGAATGGGCCGCAACTTGAGGATTCGAGCCACTTCTGAAATCTAAGGCCCTAAGGATGATCAAAGTTATGGATCGGCGTCTGGATCCTGTAATGAGCGTCGGCCACAGCGTTGGTCTACTGTTTCCCATAACTTCATAAATCGTGGGAACCGGTGAGACGATGAGATACAGGCATCACCCCATGGTGAAGCTGGTGGGGAAAGTCACCCCAAACCGGCTCACTAGGGGGATGATCCTTTCAGCTCATTTACAGCAAAAAATGCTCCCCCTCTTGTTTTGCCTCTCGTATTTAGAATAATTAACAACTAAGGACCCTCGAGTCCGATTGCCTGCCCACCGCTAATCAACCACTTAAGATTCTTTTTTTGAAACCCGACACAGCAATTTCTATTAATGGGTTTAGCTAAAGCGGCATAGGTGAGGAAAATCCTCGCGATCAATCTTTCATCTTGCCTATCCAATGCCGAATTTGCAGAACTCACGCTATTCAGGTTTGCTGTGGGGACCTGCGAAAACCCCAAAATGTAGGCGTCGAGCCACTTAATTCGAAGCTCCAGATTCGACCGAGAAATTGACGATATCCGAGGCCCGTGAAGTATCTTGTTGTACAAGGCGCTAGTTCTTTTTTCCAAAATGTAGGCCTCGAATGAAGGCGATTCATAGAACAAACATGCCTTTGAGAATAGACAGCAACTAAGTTGCTGCTAATTTTAGAGTCCAAACTAGGAGGAAACAACGCCAATGACCAGGGGCAAAATTTTAATTGTCTGCATGTTGGACAGCATCCACTCTGCACGCTGGCTCACTCAGTTTAGGGAACAAGACATCGACTTCCTGATCTTCCCTAGTTCCCCTCATAGAAGAGTCCACCCTGAGCTTGAGAGGTTGCTGTCTAGTTCTGAGGCAGCAAGCTTCCGACTAGCCCCACTGGCCCGCTACTTCGCTCTTCCTCTCTGGCTCCTCGACAAGTTCGCCAATAACTTTTTTCGTGGGTCACTTTTGAAAGCGTCGATTAAAAGCTTCCAGCCCAGTACTGTTCACTCCCTGGAGCTTCAAAATGCAGGCTATGTGACCCTCAGGGCAATGTCTATTGGAAAACCAGAAGGTCTTAAGTTGCTGGTCACCAACTGGGGCAGCGACATATTTTGGTTTCAGCGGTTCCCAAAGCACAAAGTAAAACTCCAAAAGCTTATGAAGCTTGCGGACATCTACTCTGCAGAGTGCGAGAGAGATGTTGTGCTTGCAAGGAACCTGGGTTTCACCGGTCAAGCGATGCCAGTCATACCGAACGCAGGTGGCTTCTCTGAAGCTGACTTCGAGATTCCACGACTTACCCCCAGCGAACGCAAGACAATTGCCCTCAAGGGCTATCACGGCTGGGTCGGCAGAGCAAAAGTGTCCCTCGAGGCGGTCAGAGAAATGTCAGAAGAACTGCAGGGCTACAAGATCATTGTTTATTCGGCCAACAAGTCCGTATTGAAGCTAGCGAAACAGGTCTCCAAGCAAACAGGACTCGAGATCAAAGCATTCGGTAAAGGAGCCATGAGCCACAAGCAGGTTCTGGAGATGTTTGCAGAATCAAAGATATATGTTGGCCTATCTGAGAGTGACGGAATCAGCACCTCTATGTTAGAAGCCATGGCAATGGGGGCTATCCCGGTTCAAACCTCAACTGCTTGTTGCGACGAATGGTTTGGTGA
>Ga0105054_10006236_pt1 | contig 16715 bp, 16 predicted proteins | sample BON02_FD_78091 | JGI IMG/M metagenome (GOLD analysis project Ga0105054, IMG submission 78091) | Freshwater microbial communities from Lake Bonney liftoff mats and glacier meltwater in Antarctica - BON-02 (megahit assembly) | ecosystem: Environmental > Aquatic > Freshwater > Ice > Glacier...
CTATTGTTGACCTGGAATTTGGAACGCAAAAAGCCGCCCGGAGGGCGGCAAGTAACATCTTGTAATCGTTGTTATATTTGGTTGCGGGGGTAGGATTTGAACCTACGACCTTCAGGTTATGAGGGTTACCCCTGCGCCTATAATAACCAAGTGATTTCAACTTGTTAGCCTATTTTTGGCTTGCAACGTCGGTGACGTGTCGCACGGAACAGCCGCAAACCGTTGGAAAGATACGGTAGTTGCATCATCCAAACAGCTTCGCCGCGACCATGGGGCAGACTAGAGGTCGCAGAGGAAAGCAAAGCGCGCGCGCCCTGTCGGTATCCCGACCTTGATGGCGGCCGCCTCGATCTTCTCGCGTTCGCGGTCTCCGCCATGGTAGGAGATTGTCCACTGCAAATCCTTGGGTAAATGTTTCAGCATCTCTGCAAAGTAAGGGCCGTCAACGTCGGCCAACCCATGCCCAAAGACAAAGACTTCAGACACATCGTCAAGCCCCGCGAAGAATGCCTGATTGCGCTGGATGATCTCTGCAGTCGGCTTGAAGGTTTCGCGGAAGTATTTGTCAATCAAACGATAGCCGCCAGCTACGCGCGTGTCCGTGTCTTCGTCGATGCGGCCTTCCCAGCGGTGCTTGGCACCCGGTGTCCAACCGTGCCCGAGCACAATTTGAGAAGACGTATCTGCCAAAGAGCCGTGGATGTGCAGGACGTTCGCCGCGCCGTAGAGACTCTGAATCGTTGGCGTGTAGTTGAAGTTCAAAAACTTAGCCTGGGGATCGATGAGGAGGACAGGGGAGGCAATTTGCGTCGGAATGCTGAGCGTGCCCAGCCAACGCACGAAATTCTTATGAAGGCCGGCTGAAAGGGAACGGATCACTCGGTCGAGTTCGTATTCGAAGTCGTGGTGGCCTGAGTCACTCCAGTCGTCGGCCCCGTAGCTCGGCAGAAAGTTCGATCCGTGCTCCAGAAGCTGGTCAATGTCGAAATGTTCTAGGTTGTTCTCAAGATCCGCCCAAGCGTTCTGCAGTTTGCCTTCAGCGTCTACCCAGGTCGGTAGGTATTCTTCTACGGCCGCGTGCACTTCGGGATCAACGTTCTCTAACCAATCCGCAAAATCTGTGTATCTGGACCTGACCCCATGATGGATGTCGAATCCGTTGCCAATTATAAATAGCTTCGTAATGGCACGGGCCCTCCTGCCGACATACAGCCTGCAGTCTAGCGCAGTAATCGATCCGCGCAATCCCAGGCGAGTGGAGTGGCCATTTGGTCCATGGGGTATAGCTGACAACCCCTTGGATCAATTTGCTGAGGGGACGACAATCATTACCCCAACAGCTTCGCCTCGACCATGGCCATCGCCTTCTGGTGATCGGGCGAAGGGAACAGATGCCCGTAGCGTTCCATGGTCATCTGGATCGAGGAGTGGCCCGCGAAGGTCATGATTTCTTTGATCGAGAAGCCCTGCTCGATCCACAGCGATACGGCGAAGTGGCGCAGGTCATGCCAGCGCATGGTCACCTCGACCATGGCCAGCAGCTTTCGGAAGCGGTCCTGCGTGCGGGTGTGCTGCAATATCCCGCCCTGTGGCGCGGGGAACACCAGACCGAGATCGCTTTTAGGGCACTGGAGCTTCCAGCGGCGCAGGGCGTTCAGCGCCATCGGCCCTGCAGGGATGTCGCGGAACCCTGCCCGCGATTTTGGCTCTCCCATCTGGTTGTAGGCGTCGGCGCGTTGGCGGATGTGGATGAAGCCCTTGTCGAAATCGACGTCCTGCCAGCGCAGACCCCGCAGTTCGGACGCGCGCAACCCGCCCAGCGCCGACACGATCAGGTGCGGTTTGAAATCCTCGTCGGCGGCCTCGATTAGGGCACGGATCGCCTCCTTCGACGGCACCGGAGCCTTGTGCTCGATCCGGCTGGACTTGATCACCCGCACGCCATGGGCGGCGTTCGTGAACAACTGGCCATTGTCGATGGCATGGTCCAGGGCCAGCTTCAGCACGGAAATCGCGCGACGGGTCAGGTGTTCGGACCTACCATTCAGCAGCAGCCTGTCGCGGAGTTCGTTGACATGGCGGCGGGTCAGTTGGGCGATCAGCTTGTCCCCGATCCCGACCACCGGCGCGTTCAGATGCAGCCGAACATAGTCGCTGTAGCCGCGCAGGGTCGAGCGTTCCATCCGCCGCCCCGTTTTGCAGCGCACCTCGCAATGGTCGAGCCAGCTTTTTGCGGCCTCGGCCACTGTCGTGCTATCGCTGTCAGCCAGATAGGTGTGGTTGGCAACCAGCGAACGCACCTTCACCAGATAGACATCGGCGTCTTTGCGGCGCGGGAACAGCTTTGACCTGCGCTTGCCCGCTTGGTCGGTGAAATCCACCTGCCAGCGCACAAGTCCCGAAGGCAGCGTCCGTTTGCGAGTAGTAGCCATCTTCCTTTCACTCCGATGCTTGGGACCAGAAACTTGCCGTGGATCCCAGGTTAACAAAGATTACTAATAGCATTGACGCAGTGCACGAGGTTATATATCCATACATCATGCGTACTGTCAAAGGATAGTGAAGTGGCACAAGAAATTACGATCCAGAAACTGGTCGACACCTTCAATGTTGGTCGGTACCGAGTCGACGCTTGGATTTCGCGCGGCTATCTGACCCCGCAGAATGACTGCGAGCGCGGCAAGGCCCGGATTTTCACCATGCGGGATGCTATCGCTCTTGGTGCGATCGCGGATTTCGCTCGTCTTGGGTTAGAACCTGCTCGGGTCGCGCCGCATATCACCAACCTGCATGGCGTTGCCGACGGTGACGCTCTGCTGGTGATCTACGAAGGCCCTATCCGGCTTTCTTCGCAAGAAGACGCAGCCTTCATGGACTCTGACATTCCTGTACCTGCGTCGCGGATCGTTTCGCCCCAGCGATTGCCGGACCTTGTGACGGATCCAGAGGTCCGCTCCTTTTCGGTCGTGAACCTGAACGACATCGAGCGACGGATCACAAAAGCCCTTAGCAGCGACTGACCCCCCAGCCTTAACGGAGACAGCCATGAATATTCAAACGCAGGTCACCCCTGCGACCCCAGACGCTTGCCCATCGCTTGCCGACGACCTCCTGCACGGTGCGGAAGCCATCGCCGTCTTTGTCTTCGGCAACGTGCGCCATCGACGCAAGGTCTATTACTACGCCAGTGACGCCAAGGTGCGGATGCCGGTGTTCAGGATCGGCAATGTTATCTGCGCCCGCAAAAGCAAGCTGATCGAGTGGATCGAGGCGCAGGAGCGTGGTCTTTGATCAGCAACCCAACCTCGGTCGCCGACCTGGCCGCGCGCGTCAACAATCGGGTGGCCGATCTGGCGCAGACGCTGCTGGGCGACCCAAACCTCAGACACACGACGAAATCCCAGTTGCGTTACGGCAGCAAGGGCAGCCTCGCGGTTGAAATTGCAGGCCCACGCGCTGGGCGTTGGTATGACCACGAGGCGGGGATCGGTGGCGATGGGCTGGAGCTGATCAAGCACCACAAGGGCTTGCCAGATGCAGAGGCCCGGCGCTGGGCGCGGGATTGGCTCGGCGACATTCAACACCGGCCTGCTACATCAACAACGCTGGCACCAAGGACCGTGGACCGCAAGACATCCGTGGCCGAGATCGTCGCGAGTTCCAAGGGGATCGAGGCGAGTCCCGCTGAGGCCTATCTGCGCAACCGCAGCATCACCGCAATCCCACCAGCCGGTATCAGGTTCCGCCGTTTTGCCGCTGGCCAGTATGGCGCGCTGGTCGCCCTTGCCACGGACGAGGCCGGAGACGTGCTCGCTCTTCAGCAGGTTTATCTCACCGACGATGGCCGAAAGGCTCCAGTGGATGTCGTGAAGCGCACCAACAAGGCTGTGGATGGGTGGTCTGATCGCGCTGCCGTCCGCTTGCCGGGCATCGAGCCGCTGATCCTGTGTGAAGGCGTCGAGAACGCACTGTCCATCTGGCAAGCCACAGGGCAGGAAACATGGGCCTGCCTTGGCATTTCCAATATTGCGCGCGCGCCGGTCCCCGCAGGAAAACCTGTCATGATCGCTGGCGACGGTGACGCATTGGATAGCAAGGCCAACCATCAGCGGCAAAGTGCAATCACCGCGCTTCGCGCAAGGGGCCATGACGTGGGGGTCGCGGATCCGCCAGCAGGCTCGGATTTCAACGATGTGTTGCGCGCAGGCGGAGAGGAGGCCGTCCGCGACCTGATCCAACGATCCATCCCCGCAGCCGCGATTTCCACCGACTGGCGCGGCGATCTCTTGGTCAACCGGGATGGCGAGCCCCGGCCCGTTCTCGCAAACGCCATTTTGGCGCTGCGGACTGCGCCGGAATGGAAGGGCGTCCTCTGGCATGATGAATTCGCGTCGACCACAGTCGCACGCAATCCGCCGCCTTGGCAACCCAAACAGCGCGTATGGCAAAGGACTGAATGGTCCGACCGCTATGACTTGCTGGTGGCGGACTGGCTTCAGCATCAGGGTATCCTGGTGCCAGCTTCTATCGCAGGCCAAGCGGTCGAGGCGGTGGCGCACGACCGCCTGTTCCATCCCGTCAGAGAATATCTCGACGCCCTTCGTTGGGACGGCGTAGCACGGATCGACGGTTGGCTTTCGACCTATCTCGGGGCGGCGGACATCGCATACGCCCGTGTGGTCGGCCCACGCTGGTTGATTTCAGCTGTGGCGCGCATCTATCGCCCCGGCGCGAAGGTAGACTGCGCCCTGATCCTTGAAGGCCCTCAAGGCATCAAGAAGTCATCCGCCCTGAAAATCATGGGCCACCCATGGTTCGCCGACCGTTTGTCCGACCTCAGCAGCAAGGATGCTGCCATGGAGACAAGAAGCGTCTGGATCATCGAAATCGCCGAACTTGACACGATGACGCGCGCCGAGGTCGGCACCATCAAGGCCTTCATCAGCCGAACCACTGATCGCTTTCGCCCTCCCTATGGCAAGCGGCTGGTGGAGTTGCCACGCCAGTGTGTGTTCGCAGGCAGCGTTAATCCCGAGGGTGGATATCTGAAAGATGCCACCGGCGGCCGCCGGTTCTGGCCCGTCGCCTGCGGTGCCATCGACATCGCTGCTGTGGAGCGAGACCGCGACCAGCTGTGGGCAGAGGCCTGTGTGCGGTTTCGCGCTGGCGACCCTTGGTGGCTGGATGATCAAAACCTCGAGGCGTTGGCCGCCGAGCAGCAGGCAGACCGCTATCAGGGCGATGCCTGGGACGATCCCATCCGCCGCTATCTCGAAATCGCCACAGGACAGCAGGATGGCGTGTCCGTGGCAGAGGTACTTGAAAAGGCGCTGGGCATGGAAAGGGGGCGCTGGACGCAGGCAGATCAGAACCGGGTCGTGCGCACCCTGACCAGCATGGGCTTCCGGCAGTTCCGCGCTCGCATTGGTGGCCACGGCAATGACGCCCAGCGCGAACGTCGGTATCGGCGCGACAGCCTCGACAAGGAGAACGTGGCATGAGTGGGTCCGGGTCTGTCAGCTTTGGGTCCGGGTTGGGTCCGGGTCTGCACATCTCAAATAATCCAACAAAATCAATGCTGGGTCCGGGTGGGTCCGGGTGGTCCGGGTCTTTTTCAGAAACCTTTTCAGGATGGGGAAAGCGCGGGCGCTATGAAAAGGTAGCGAATAGACCCGGACCCACCCGGACCACCCGGACCCACTCAACAATTTCAATGGGTTGCAGTGCACACAAACCCGGACCCAACCCGGACCCACACCGGCGCAACCCGGACCCAATGCTGTCTTTCTGGGACGACGCCACGATGCACGGGCACGTCAAGCCAGACAGTTTGGCAAGGACCGGGAAAGCAGCGGTTCCTTTTGGGCCGATTTGTATGCGGGGGAGCGCAGCGCATGACCCGTCCAGCGTCAGGGGGCGGAATTGACTAAACTCAACACTTCGGAGAGCAAGACCGCCTTCGCCACACGCGTCGGCCTGACCAAGGGACGCATCTCGCAACTGGTAGCGGAGGGGTTGCCGGTGCGCGGCGATGGCCAGATCGACGTGGCCACGGGGCTGGCTTGGATCGAGGACAACCTTGATCCCTCTCGCCGCAACAAGGGTGGAACTGTCGCCCCTGCACGCAGCGGCATCACACTGGCTGAGGCGAAGCGTATGCATGAAATCGTGAAGGTGCAGCGTGCCAAGCTGGCTTTTGAACGAGAGCAGGGTCAATTGATCGAAACCGTTGCCGCCACCCGCACGGTGTTTGCCCGCGCCCGCGCCGAGCGCGACGCCCACATGGCTTGGGTGCAGCGCACAGCGCCACTTCTGGCCGCCGAGGTCGGGGCTGATCCGCGCGCCACCTTTGCCGCGTTGGATAGGATGATGCGCGAGCATCTCGAATATCTGGCAGACATGCCGCTGGGGAGCTTTGGCGATGGTGCCTGAAATCGACCTCGCCTGGCGGCGCGGCATCAGACCAGAACCGCCAATCCCCGTGTCGGACTGGGCTGACCGCAATCGCATCTTGCCGCCGACCTCCGCCGAACCGGGGCGCTGGCGCACAGACCGCACGCCCTACCTGCGTGCAGTGATGGATGCGCTGTCTACCTCCAGCCCCTATGAACGGGTCGTGCTGATGAAGGGCGCGCAGACCGGAGGGTCAGAGGCTGGGCTGAACTGGCTCGGCTACATCATTCAGAACGCCCCCGGCATCGCCATGCTGGTCATGCCATCCCTCGACATGGTGCGGCGCAACACGACCGTACGGATTGACCCGCTGATTGAAGCCACCCCTGCGCTGCGCGATTTGGTGTCAGCACCAAGGTCCCGCGATGCCGGGAACAGCCTGTTCCGCAAATCCTTCCCCGGCGGCCAGCTGGTGATGACGGGTGCCAACAGCGCGGTGGGTCTACGATCCACCCCGGTGCGCTACCTGTTCCTGGACGAGGTGGACGGCTATCCCGGCGATGCCGATGGTGAAGGCGACCCCGTCGATCTGGCCATCCAGCGCACCACCACCTTCCGCGGGAGGCGCAAGATTTACATGGTGTCCACACCCACCCTGAAAGGCCATTCCCGCATCGAGGCCGCGTTCGAGGACAGCGACCGTCGCTATTTCCACGTCCCTTGCCAGCATTGCGGCGACATGGCCCCGATCACATGGGCACGCATCCGCTGGCCCGAGGGGCAGCGCGACGCCGCCTATATGATCTGCGATGCCTGCGGTGGCGTGCATCATGAGCATGAAAAGCCTCGGCTTCTGGTCGCTGGCGAATGGCGTCCGACTGCGCTGGGCGATGGCCGCACGGCAGGGTTCCACCTGTCGTCGCTCTATTCGCCGTGGGAAACATGGGCCGAAATTGCGCTGGATCATGCGCGCGTCGCCAAGGACCCGGCCCGCCTGCAGGTCTGGGTCAACACCAAGCTGGGCGAGTCGTGGGAGGACCAGGCGGGCGACACCGTTCCTGCCGATCCCCTGATGGCTCGGCGCGAGGATTGGGGGAGCGACCTCGCCCCAGGCGTGGCGGTGCTGACGGCGGGCGTCGACGTGCAAGGCGACCGGCTAGAGGTGCAAGTTGTCGGTTGGGGCCGCGACGAGGAGGCATGGGTGATCGACTACCGCGTCCTCTGGGGCGATCCTTCCGGCCCGCGCCTCTGGTCCGATCTCGACGGCGTTCTAAACGGCACCTACGGCTACCTCCCCGTGCGCGCCGCCGCCATCGACACCGGCGGTCACCACACCAAGATGGCCTACGAGTTCTGCCGCACTCGCCTCGCCCGACGTATTTGGGCGATCAAGGGCCGTGGCGGCCCCGGAATCCCGGTCTGGCCGCGCCGACCCACCCGCACCAACAAGGGCAAGATCCCGCTGTTCATCGTCGGCGTCGATGCCGTGAAGGACGCCGTCTACGCCCGCCTGAAGCTGACCGAACCCGGCCCCGGCGCGATCCACTTCCCCCGTCGCCTCGACGCCGACTACTTCCGCCAGCTGACCGCCGAACGCGTCGTCACTCGCTTTGAGAAGGGTCGCCCCATCCGCTCTTGGCAGCCCAAGCGTGATGGCGAACGCAACGAGGCACTGGACACCTTTGTGTACGCCCATGCGGCACTGCACGGGCTGATCAGCATGGGGATGCGGCTGAACGAAGAAGCGGAGGGGATGACAACGGGAAACAACCGCCCACAGCAGCGCGATACCGGAAGGCAAAGCTTGATAAGGTCCCGATGGATGGGATAGTCCATATCTTGTGCGGCTACCCCATGTGACCACTCATTCTTCGAACTTCCTACTACAAAAGAATTGGCTCCCTTTCATGCAGACCATGCAAAACACCATTTCGCCTCAGGTCGAAAATGGCCGCCAGTTTGCGGAAAAAAACCTAGGCGCGGTTTATACACCGGCCAGCCTTGCTGATTGGGTTGCGCGTCTCTTCATTGAAATGGGATCACTTCCCCCGAACGCGGTTGTTTGCGACCCTGCGTGTGGTGACGGCGAGCTGTTGCGTGCCGTGCATGCAAACATACCCAGCACGACGCTGCTCGGGATCGACGTAGATCGATCTGCAATCGATCTCGCTTTGAAGAAAAAGTTACAGGGGCGCTTTCTCTTTCAAAATTGCGATGCTCTAGGTTTTACGAACGAATTAAGCATCCCTTCTTGGGCCCAGATATTTGGCAAGAAGAATATCGACGGCGTGATCGCAAACCCACCGTGGGGAGCTGACCTAAACGCATCGCGAGAGCAGCTTAGCGCTATTGGCTACAGCTTTGCCAAGGGTCAGTTCGACAGCTGGAATCTGTTTGTCGAAGCGACCCTACACAATCTTCGTCCCTCTGGAACTGCCGCGTTCATTATCCCAGATTCAATTTTTTTGCCAGAACATGCACGCATGCGAGAGTGCCTGCACACCAGTACCCAGATAGCGTTTATCGCACGCCTTGGGGAAGGTTTCTTTCCTGACGTTTTCCGGGGCACGGCAATTGTCATTGTCAGAAAAACTCCTCCGGGAAACGACCATCAAGTTGAAACACTCCGACTCAACAGAGAAGATCGCTCCGCAGTGCTTTCTGGTAGAAAAAACCTAGAAGAGGTCAGGCGGGCAAAGTCACACCTCCTGCCCCAATCCAGATTTCAGAACGATCTGTTTGGACGCTGGGACATCGACAGTGCAATATCCGAAGACGCGCAAATTCACGCTTACACGACAAGGCGTTCTGACTGGACACAATGGCTATGCTCAGGGCGCGGAGTGGAACTGTCAAAGTTTGGACGTGTAGACGTTTGCCCGGCTTGCGATTTTGCACGACCCGCATCCAAAAAAGAAAACCTGACCTGCTCTAATTGCGGTCATACAGCTAGTTCACTCGAATTTCACAAGGCGCAAATTGTGAAAAATGAACTCGGGAATGCAGATGCCTTTCCCTTTCTTGTCGGAGAGGATGTTGGTCGTTACTTTGCTTCGCCCAGTCGTTATATTGAAAAATCTGTTAGCGGCATAAACTACAAGTCCCAAGAGGTTTACAGCCGCCGAAGGCTCCTGATCAGAAAGACTGGTGTTGGAATAAAAGCTGCCATCGTCAACCAGCCAAGCATGACAAATCAAGTCGTTTTTCACTACTTTGAGAATCCCGCAATAGACGTGCCCTCCTTTTTCCTTTCCTATTGTTTAGGTGTCTTGGGGTCGCGCACTCTTCTTGCGTATCATCTCCGGACAAATGGCGACAATGAATGGCGGTCACATCCCTACATAACGCAGAAGGTTATATCTGGGCTGCCAATTCCGCTACCACTACATGGAACCGAAAGCTGGAAGCAGGCGAAGGCGATTGCGGCCCTAGTGGACTCTGCTCTAGCAAAGGGTAAGCTGGCAGTGAATCTTGATGTGAAAATTGAAGGGCTTGTTGCGGCTCAGTTTGGCTTCGACGAAAGCTCTTATTCGTGGGTTGAGAGCGTTCTCGACCAAGCAGAGTCGCTTGAACCGATCCGCGCATTGCAGCTAGCTGGTCGTTCGCGCGTCATTCCACGGTGGGTCGACTGAATGTCTTATCGCTACATCGGGAATAAATCGCGTCTCCTACGTCCTCTTGTCGAACGCATACGCGGGATAGTGCCTGAGGGTGCCGTTGTCGCGGATCTCATGTGTGGCACTGCAAGTGTATCCGAAGCCCTGCGGGTGGCAGGCTATCGCGTGATCGCTTCTGATATGATGTCGTATTCATTCCACCACGCTTGTGTTCGGCTTAAGCTCGACCGCCCCCCAACATTCGCCGCTGTCTCTCAGAATGGCTACCTCGGAGTACTTAATCAACTGGAGTCGCTCCCTGGCGCGCATGGTCTTTTCTTCCGCGAATACTCTCCCGAGGGCCAACCCAATAATGGCGAACGGCCACGGAAGTATTTTTCACCGGCAAACGCGGCAGCAATCGATGCTATAACTCAACAATTAAACGAGTGGCGCGACCTCGGGAAAATTACTGACCTCGAAAATTCCCTTCTGCGGCATGACTTGGTACTAGCGTCTAATCGCGTCGCAAATATTGCTGGTACCTACGGACACTATCGCTCTACCTGGAGCAATTCCTCCCTAGCCCAGCTTTCGTTGCGCCCTTCGACGTTTTTGTGGGGCATATCCACTGATCATCTCGTATATCAAGGCCAAGCCGAGGATCTTGCGCCATCAATTGCGGCAGATCTTTGCTATATTGATCCACCCTATATGAAGCGGCAGTATGCGGCTAACTACCATATTATTGAAACAGTCGCTCGGGGTGACGCCCCAGAGGCCGTTGGTGTGAGTGGGTTGAGGCCATGGCGTGATCAGTATTCTGATTTTTGCTCGAAGGTCCGCGTGCGGGACTCGTTTAGAAAAATTATTGGCGGAATGCAGTGCCAAACCTTTTTGATTAGCTACAGCGAAGATGGTCTTCTGAGCAAGGAGGAACTAATACAGCTTTTTTCAGAGTATGGACACGTTGAATTTGAGTGCCTGATACATCAACGGTTCAAGAGCAATGTCGGTGGCGAGGGCGGGACGGTCGAGGAGTATCTCTTTAAAATAACCAAGTAGGCTTCATTCAACATCGATGATCGTTGCAACATGGTCAGACCGCCACCGGATTACATACGCTTCGCCATTGATCTCAATTGCAAGCTCATTACCTGATATGTTTGCAAGATCTAGGCCCGTCACTTCGGCATAGTGCAGCATCCGGTGAATGTGGGCACTTACGACAACTAGATTCCCAGGTGCATCGGCTCCGCCTAGACCAAGCGGTATGAGGTGATGGACCTCAAGATAAGGCTTACCATCTGCTTTCTTAAAAGCGAACTTGGATCCTGTGATTTGACACTCTCCGTACAATTCTTTGAGTGATCGGGCTGCCTTCTGGTTTCTGTCTCGGATTTTAGTGATCACCTCTTTGACGGCCGGGGCAGCGGCACTGTAGTCGGCATCAAAAAGTGCGCTTGCTGCTTCCGCCTCAGTCATTTCTCGGAACTTTAGCTGCTTCTTCGATGGATCCTTTGGCGAGACTGTTCCAGAAGCGGATGCCGTACCGGAGGGTCCTGACCCAGTCGGCGGCGGGCCAAAAATCAAGGGGCCGGAAGGCGTTGTCCCCGAGGTGTTAACTGTCGCTCCGGAAGCAATGAATGGCCAATGCAGATTTGTCTCGTCAAAGTCCAAAGCGTTCGAAAACCGAATAATACCATCATCATCGGCAAACAGTGGGTCGAGAACACCAGGGATTGACCAGGCCAATGGCCGATCTTGTTCTCTCATCCATCCCGCCCAGTACGTTCCATCCGTTGCACGAATAATGAAAACCACAAGACCTTTAATGAGCGCTGCTATTTGAGGATCAGAGGAACTTGCAAGGGTGCCATTGGGACTCGGAAACCCAGTCTTTTCCGGGTGCCACGCATGTACTCTGTTGGACTTCCGGCTCGCTAGCTTTTGCTCACGAATGCTAACTGTCGTGCCGCGTCGTTGACTTATTTTGAGTGATTGCTCGGTAAGCAAACTCAGACTCTGAACTTTGAATGTCCACTGAGGAAAATCTTGGGCCATCAACTTCGGGGTGATGCCAACAAAGAAACTGGACCAATCAGCTAAAGAAACACCGCTTGTATCCACATCGATGTAGGACTGACCGCCGCCCCCCGGTTCTGCGCCGCGTTCTTTATAGATATTGAAAAAATCTGCCGACGTAATGCGCCGGAACACAAGCATAGATGCCTTCTTCAATTGGCCCTCACCCTGCTCAATATCTTTCGAGCGTTGTTATCGTTGCACCACTAGCTGGAAATCAGGATATCAGATCGGAACTACACTTCACAATGGGTCATTCCAAAACATTCCCAATAGCTTGCTCGCCCCCTGGCATGCGACTCTCCCCGCATGCGCAACTTGCTCCACCGCCTGTTCGGTCACCCCTCCACCCGTGCGTTTGACGCTGCGGGTGGTGGTCGGCGTTGGGAAGGTGCGCGGACGGTCGATGGACTAAACACCGCGATCCTATCAGGCGCAACAACGGCTGCGCGGCGGGCCGGGTGGTATGCACGGAACAATCCTTGGGTATCGGCGGCGGTCGACAGCCTAGTGGGCAATGTCGTCGGTGCCGGTATCAAGCCTCAATCCACCCATCCCGACCGGGCCGTACGCGAGCGATTGCAAGTGCTCTGGCTGCGTTGGACGGACCATGCCGATCCGGGCGGGATTGCCGATTTCTACGGGCTGCAGGCAATGGCCGTGCGCGCGATGGTGGAGGGCGGCGAGAGTTTCGCACGGCTGCGGGTCGTGTCTGATACGTCTGGCGTTCCGCTGCATATCGAGCTGCTGGATCGCGATCAGGTGCCGCTGGACCTGCACCGCGATATTGGCGGTGGTGCACGCATCCGGGCGGGTATTGAGTTCAATGGCGCGGGCCGGCGCACGGCGTATTGGGTTTCGCACGACCGGCCTGGCGATCCATTGGCGTCGCTGCGGCTGGAGCCGCTGCGCATTCCCGCCACTGATTGCCTGCATCTGTTCAAGCCACTCGCCGCAGGCCAGCTGCGCGGGATCACCTGGCTAGCGCCGGTTTTGCTGCGCCTGCACGAGCTCGACCAGTTTGAGGACGCGGCACTGGTCAAGGCCAAGGTTGCGGCGCTGTTCACGGGCTTCATCACCGATCCCGATGGCACGGCAGGTGGCCTAACAGGCACCAATACTGGCGGCGCGCTGACTGTGGGCATGGAACCCGGCAGCTTGATCCCCTTGCCGCCCGGCACCGATATCCGCTTTTCCAACCCGACAGAGAGCGATGCTTACGGCCCCTTCGTCAAGAACCATCTCCGCGCCGTGGCCGCAGGGATGGGCCTCCCCTACGAACTGGTCTCAGGCGATCTGGAGGGCGTGACCTATTCTTCCATCCGCGCTGGGCTGATCGAGTTTCGCCGCCGGGTGGAGCAGTTGCAGCACAACGTCGTCGTCCATCTGTTCTGCCGCCCGGTCTGGGAACGCTTCGTGCGGCTGGCGGTATTGTCTGGCGATCTACCCGCCCGCGATTTCGACCGCGACCCTGCGGCGTATCTCGCCTGCGAATGGCTACCGCCCAAGTTCGATTATGTCGATCCCAAGAAGGATGTAGAGGCCGAGATCCTAGCCATCAACGCCGGTCTCAAAAGCCGCCGCCAGGCGATTTCCGAACGAGGCTACGACGCCGAACAGATCGATGCCGAGATTGCCGCTGACAAGGCACGGACCGATGCGCTGGGCCTGAGCTTCGCTGCACCATCTGCTGCCAAGGAGGACATTCCCAATGAATGACACCGTCACCCTGCTGACCCGCCGCGCCGACCTGGCCCCGGCCAGTGCCGATCGGGACGCCCGCACCGTCGAGGTGATCTGGTCCACAGGTGCGCCCGTGCGCCGCCGCGACATGGCTGGTCAATACATCGAACGCCTCAGCCTCGCGCCCGAAGCCGTGGACCTGACCCGCCTGCAAGGTGCCAGCGTGCTGGATTCCCACCGCCAATCCGCCGTTCGTGATGTGCTGGGCAGCGTGCAATCCGCCGCTGTTGATGGCCAGCGCGGCACAGCGCTGATCCGGTTCTCGGCCCGGCCCGAGGTGGAACCGCTCTGGCAGGACGTTCTGTCGGGCATCCTGCGCCATGTTTCGGTCGGCTATTCGGTCGAAGAATGGGCTGAGACCACCGAGAACGGAGCACGGGTGCTAACCGCCACACGCTGGATGCCCCACGAAATTTCCCTTGTCCCCACCCCGGCTGACCCGGGGGCCCACATCCGCATGGAGACCGATATGCCCGACACCATCAATACGACCACCACCCCTGCCCCGCCCGAGACGCAGACCCGCGCCACGGTCAACACCGAGATCAGGTCCATCGCCCGCATCGCCGGGCTAGACCAAACTTGGATCGATGGCCAGATCGACACTGCTGCCGATGCCGACGCCGCCCGCCGCGCGGCCTTCGAGGCGCTGGCCAGCCGCAGCGCGCCCACGATCCGCACCGAACAGGTTCGCGTCGAGATGGGTGACAGCCAGGACGATCCGGCCCTGCGCACCCGCCAGATGGGCGAGGCCCTGTATGCAAGGATCAACCCGCGCCACAAGCTTTCCGAACCGGCCCGCCGCTATGCCTATGCAACGCCGGTGGACATGGCCAAGGAACTGCTGACGCTGCGTGGCGAATCCACTTTGGCACTATCGCCCGCGACGCTCGTCACCCGGGCGCTGCACACGACTTCAGATTTTCCCATCATCCTCGGGGATACGGTGGGCCGCGTGCTCCGCGATGCGTATCAGGCCGCGCCTTCCGGCATCCGCCGCCTCGGCCGACAGACATCCGCGCGGGATTTTCGGGCGGTGAACAAGATCATGCTGGGCGAAGCCCCTCTACTGGAAAAGCTCAACGAGCACGGCGAGATCAAGGCCGGGACGATGGCCGAGGCGCGAGAAGCCTACAAAATCGAGACGTGGGCGCGCAAGATCGGCATCACCCGTCAAGTGCTGGTGAACGATGACCTCGGGGCCTTTTCGGACCTCGCCCGCCGCATGGGCCAGGGGGCCGCCGAAACGGAGGCCCGGATCCTCGTCACCCTGCTGGAGGCCAACAGCGGCAACGGCCCAACCCTGTCGGACACCAAGGCGCTTTTCCATATCGACCATGGCAACAAGGCGGGTTCTGGCGCGGTGATTTCCGACGCCACCCTGTCCGCCGCGAGGCTGGCGCTGCGCACCCAGAAGGGCCTCGACGGGCGCGTCATCCGGGTAACGCCAAAGAACCTGCTGGTCCCGCCCGCGCTGGAGACCGTGGCGGAGAAGTGGCTGGCCACCATCGCACCCGCCACCGCCGCCGACGTGAACCCCTTCTCGGGCGCAATGTCGCTGGTGGTGGAGCCTCGCCTCTCGTCAGCCACTCGCTGGTATGTCACCGCAGATCCCGGCGAGATCGACGGCCTCGAGTTCGCATACCTCTCGGGCAACGAAGGCCCGCAGGTGGAAAGCCGCTCCGGCTGGGACGTTGACGGAGTGGAAATCCGGGTGATCTTGGACTTCGGCGCAGGGTTCATCGACCATCGCGGCTGGTTCCAGAACGTAGGGACATAAGCATGGCCGACCTCGCCCAACTCACCGCCTGGCGCGACGCCCTGATGGCCGCCCGCTATCAGGGCATCCGCACGGTTGAATACGACGGCAAGCGCGTCACCTATGCGACCGATGCGGAAATGGCGGCGGCGCTGGGCGACCTCAACCGGCAGATGTTCACGACTGGGCCGCAGCGCATCTCTGTCGTCCGCATCCAATCCACCAAAGGACTTTGAAAATGAAAAACTACATCCAGGAAGGCAGCATCATTACTGTCACTACCCCTACCGGCGGTGTCGTCTCTGACGCAGGGCTGATCGTCGGCAGTCTCTTCGGCGTTGCCCTCCATTCGTCTGCAGAGGGGGAGGCCCTCGAAGTGGCAACGGAGGGCGTCTATCGACTACCCAAGGTCAGCGCGGCGGTGCTTGCGGTCGGAACACGCGTCGCATGGGACAACACGGCCAAGAACATCAACCTGCTTGGCGCTGGGCGCTTCCCCGTGGGGATCGCCACTGAGGCCGCCGGAAACGGCACCACCATTGTTGCTGTGCGGCTGGATGGCGTGGGGACCGTCGCGGCGTAAGGATCAGACAGCGTGTTCGCCCTCGTGGAACGCCATGTCGGTGATTTCGCGGAGGCGGGCGCGGTAGTGGTCCAGCGTGCCAACATGGCCCCAGTTCACATCGTCGGGGCTGTAGTCAAAGTGGTCAGCACTGAGGGTGGCCAGCCGTACGAGTATGGTGTCGATCTCGTTCTTGGCGTTAATGAATGCGTCCAGCGCTGCGTCGTTGGTCTTGGGTATGGTGATCCCCGAGTTTGTTTTGGGTACATGACGGCTCCGCCGGTTGACTTGGATATCAAGTCAAATCTGATACGGAACTTTCTGCGAACATGCGTGATCCCCGTGTCGCATGGGTGTTGCACGGAGGAAATCGGAACGGCTGTAAGCGTTTGGAATCTTTGGGGAATGTATTGTGCTGTGTTGCAACGCAAGAAGGGCGCCCATTGGGCGCCCTGCATCGGCCTAAATCTTTGATATCTTGTTAGAAATTTTTGGTTGCGGGAGTAGGATTTGAACCTACGACCTTCAGGTTATGAGCCACAACCCATTGAAATACAGGAACCTCTTAATTTCAAGC
>Ga0105054_10006237_pt1 | contig 16714 bp, 10 predicted proteins | sample BON02_FD_78091 | JGI IMG/M metagenome (GOLD analysis project Ga0105054, IMG submission 78091) | Freshwater microbial communities from Lake Bonney liftoff mats and glacier meltwater in Antarctica - BON-02 (megahit assembly) | ecosystem: Environmental > Aquatic > Freshwater > Ice > Glacier...
AATATTTTAACCATTCGATGAATATTATTTATAAATATCGATAAATAAATACTATAAAATATACAATAATATACAATAAAATACTATAAATATATAATGTAAAATACCATGAAATAAAAATTTTATTTTATTAAAATTAAATTTTAAATCTAGTATATATAGACATTTTATAGTATTGACCAATTTTTTGACATTTATAAACTTTTTGTGAAATCGACTGTAATTTTATTATATTTTATAAAGATTCAAATAATGTTACAGTACTAGCCGATGCTGATTTTAGTTGTTATGCATATACATAAAAATAATAATATTTATTTACTATTTTTGGCTACAATATATTGCTTACCTAAAAACATCATTGTATCTATATGTTCCCATATACTATTTTTAGATTCCGTATCAAGATTTTTAAATACCGATTTTAAATTTAATATTTCCTCAATTTGATTTTTATCTATGTTATTTTCTTTACTAACATCATAATGGTCAAAATAAGCTTCATTTCTATTATCAAGTTCTTCTGATAAAGGTAATGCATATATCATAAATTGTTCCAAAGGCATATATACATTACTTTTTATTAAGGTTTCTAATTTATATTGATAGGTAGTTCCAATTATTTCAGATAATTGATTAACCAATGATGTCAATATAGCATTAAAAGAATTACATATCTCAGCCATTAATATATATAAATTATTATATATATATATATTTAAATATATATATATATAATAATTTAATTATTATAATAAATTATTTATTAGAAACAGTAACGAAATTAATATTATAATATGGTAAATTTGTAGTAATATTTTCAGGTTTACAATTTAAAATATTTTTTTCTTCGCATATTTTATTTATAAAGTCAGCGACCCATGAATATGGACTTATACCATGTGATAAATTCTTTTGAATTTTTCTTTCTAAGGTGCAATTAATAAATTCAACATGATATGTGTGTGTATTGAAATTTTGTGTGGGTGAATCAGATATAATATTTATCCCACCTATACCACCATGTTTATATATTTTATTATAATATTTAATAAAATCTTTTGTTTTTTCTGCAATTGAGTCATCGTCAAAAGGACCAAAATATAATTTTTTCACACTTCTATTTTTTTCATGATATACTTTAGAGTGAATGTAAAATTTATAACCAGTTAATTTCATCATTTGAAATAATATTTTATTGTTAGGTTTATTTAAAGAATCAGTAAAATATTCATTATCATTTATTATATTACTTTTCATAGTTTTTTCAAAACTATTTTTTTTAAGGCTAATTAATATTTTATCTGTATTATATTTTAATATTTTTTCTTCATCGCATAAACTATATATAAGATTATTTATCCAATCATCTGGATTTTTTTCAGATATAGTATCTTCAAATATTACATGAAATGTAATATTTTTACATATTTTTCCGGATTCTTCTTTTGATATAATAACTCGAGATATACTATTTTGTTTAAACATTTTACTAAAATAATTTAAATAATTCTGTATATTCATAGCAATTTGTTTTTTTGCTATAGGCCCTAAAGCAAACTTTCTCTTGTTTTCTATATCAGATTCCATCTCATATAAATAAAAAGCCTTTTCCTCTAATTTTATCATAGTATAATATAACGGAACTGTTAAATCATTATCCATAGATTTAACTTTTATTACATTTAATGAATTATCTGTTACGGATTCTATATATTTTTCATTATTTTTAATTTTTATTAAAACATTATCTGGCGTACATTTTAATATTTTTTCTTCATTGCATAAATTACAAACAATATCAGTAATTAATGTATTAGAAATATTTTCATGTATTTTAAGTTCAAATGTTACATGATATGTAACATTTTTACATACATTTTTCGATGATTCTGTAGATAAATTAATATGATGTATATCATTTTTTTTTAAATTTTTACTAAATTTATTAATATATTTTATGATATTTAAAGCCATCTGTTTTTTTATTATAGGACCTATTGTTAATTTTCGTTTATTATCAACACTGATGGTCTCTTCATATAAATAAAACATATAATTTTTCAAATTAGTCTTAGTATAATATGTAGGTATACTAGTTTCACAATCTGATTCATCGTTATCTTCTGAATCACTACTATCACTTTCAGAAGAACTATCACTATCTAAAAAATTATTATCCCAAAATTTACTATTAATATTACTTATTTTTTTATTTTTGAATTTAATAGTATCTTTATTTAATTTATTTTTTATTTCAGTGTTTTTATTATTACTTATATCTTCATCGCTTGAACTATCACTTGAACTATCACTTGAACTATCACTTGAACTATCACTTGAACTATCACTTGAACTATCACTTGAACTATCACTTGAACTATCACTTGAACTATCACTTGAACTATCACTATCCAGTATAGTATAATTATATATTAAATTAGTTGAGTGTTTTATTTCTATCTTTTTTTCTATATTTGTTTCTATATTCGTTTCTATATTCGTTTCTATATTTATATTAATATCGTCGGAGACAACTGTGTATTTTGAATTTTTATTTTTCTTACTTGGTATGTTTATATATTTTATATTACATCGATCGTAATTATTTATCTTATTCAATGTATTAATATTATAATTATTTTTGGTTCTTTTGGATTTTATAATATCCCAACCCTCTTCATTTATCTCCTTTTTATAATTTTCAAAATCTGTAATATTTCCATTAAATTTACCATATGTAATATATGCTTTATTTATATAAAAGTTATTATATAAATATTTATTTTCTATATATTTATTTATGGAAATCATTGAAGCATCTGATATTTTTTTTAAAAAATTATTTATAAAAACCCAGCTATGGATTGTTGTGAAAGTATGTTTAATATACTCTCGTATTTCCAGAATATCCAATAAATTATATGATATATATTTTTTAACACTACCAAACGGTATATCGGTATTTTCTTTATATAAATTAATGGTTTTTTTTAATTCTTGATCTAATTCAATCGTTTCATCAAAGCTAATGCTATACCCCTTGTTATAAAATTTATTAATATAATTTTCAAATAAATACGGAACTTGTAATACTATGTCTTTATAATTTTTAACTATTGATTCATCTGATTGTAATTCAATACCATTATAATAAGCCCAAAAATTTTTATATTTCTTATGCAATTCATGAGTTTTTGCATAATCGTCACACCATATACTAAATTTATGTGAAAAATCCTTATTAAATATATTATAATCAACATCGTGTGAATATTTATACCAATTTAATGAAATTTTATTATTTTTAAAATCATTAATGAACTCAGTGAAACTTAAATGTTTTGAAATACCAGTAGAGTAATAAACTTTTTCAAATATATTAGTATAATTACAAAAATCAATAAATTTTATATATTTATATGATTTTGACTTTATATAACATAAATATTCTTTGTTTGTTTTTAATTTATTAACAATTCTAATAATAATTATGTTACATAAAAATTTCTGTATGGTTCGCATAGCATTGCGTTTTTTAATAAATAATTCTTTTTTGTAATTATATTCTTTATTAGATATTTCATTTTTATCTTTTTCTTCTTCGGAATGTGGTAATTTTAAGAATATATTATTATTAATATTATATTCTTCTATGATATTATCTTTATGTTTTGCTGATATCAAAGGATTATAACCATAGTCTTTTACTAAATGAATTTTTAAGTTACAGTTTATATATTGATTAGCGAAAGAATATATTTTAGAACTTAATGTTAATTTTTTATTTTCATCTTTAGTATTATTATAAAGTTCTCTTAAATTTTCAATTTCTGTTTTGTATATTTTTCTATATTTTATTACATCCTCCTTAGTTTTAATAGCACAATTACAATTTCCAATAATTTCACCAATACATAATATATTAGTATTTTCATCAAAATTTGTAGATAAATGAACACCTGATTTACAATTATAAACATATTGACAAATATCATTATTATCTATTTTAACTATATGATCTTTCGCATTATTTATTAGTAGTCCTATACAATAATTAGTATTATTTTTACATACCTTTGAATATTTATCTATCTGCCAAATATATTCTTCTGTAAAATTATCTAAATCGGGTAATTCTAATTTATTTTGGTTATTTAAACTTCTAAATTTAATGGCATACGATATCCATATTTTTATTATTTCTAAAAAATTACAAGGTAATGGTTCAGGTAATTTTATAGATGGTAAATTATCTGTTTTTCTGTCTATATCTATTATACTTTTATTAGTTTCCAGACATTTATAAACGGTATAATATAATAACTGTAAATCTATTTTTTTTTTATTTGTTAAAATATCATTAAAACTCTTAATTTTGTCATCAATATGTATTTCACTTTTATCGTGACCAAAGTTGCATTTATTCCCAAACTGACAAGACCTCGCTGAATTATCATAAATATTATGCATATAAGTTTTACACATCATTTTTTTTAAAATGATTCGGTTATTAACGGGATATATGTTATTATTTCTATTATTAACGGGATATATGTTATTATTTCTATTATTATTCGAAATATTATTATTATTCGAAATATTATTATTATTCGAAATATTATTATTATTCGAAATATTATTATTTGGAGCTTTTAGCTCTATTGCGTGTACATATCCACATGAGTCTCCTCTATGGCAAGTGCTTTTCATATAATAAAAACATAATTGTTTTGATAAATGGCATCTTTTGTAATTATCTTTATTGTGTGAACATCCATAAGGGTTTCCTTCTTTTGAATTTTTTACCCAATTCTCACATATATTATAAATATTTCCATGATAAGTAATTTTGATACAATTACTTATATAAGGCGGTGGTTCTTGTAGTTCAGGAATGTGTAAATTCTTACACGTTACATTAAAAGAACATGTGTTATTTCTATGATTATCACAAATTATACCAATTGGGTGTAAGTTTGGACAATCATTTTTACATTTAACTCCTTTACTCCAATTACTACAAACTGTTTGTTTTATGTTATTAATTGTCAAGATAACGGTAGGTTGATTAATTCTACTACTAGCGTTATTAACTTTTGACCTGACTATAGTAAAATTATCAGTATCCATTTGGAATGAATAATAAAGCGATTGTAAATAAAACAATTTTGAAATACTATAAGCCGTATATAGGCAGAATTAAATGTTATATCGCTAGGATAATAACAAAAGAAAACTAGACTTTAAATCCAAATATTAAAGTAATATACTAACTCTTATTTCTTTTTGATAATAAGAGATGATGTATACAGTTTTACAAATTCTATGTTATTTCTTTCCGATAATAACAATAAGGTTGCATAAATTAAAAATGTATTATAAACGTATATATTAAATATATAATAAATCACTTTTTTTATAATTTTTTAATGAGTTTTAAGTTATATATATATAAATACTATACAGTATAGTATTTATACATAATGTCGATATCGATTATTACTAATAACTGCATCAATAATAATTTAATAAAAAAATTATTTAATATAATAAATAATCAAACACACCAAGATATTAAAGAATGGATTATATTTGATAAATATTCTATATTAGACAAAGATATTTTTAAGCTAGATAAATCTATATTTGATATTAAAATATTTACCAATGAAAAGGATTATGTGAATAAAAATGATTATATGTTATACATGGATTCTAATATATTTTATTGTAATACTTTTATTGAAATATGTTTAAAAAAAATGAATAACTCTAATTTAAAAAAAATACAAACTAATTATGTATATGTATATGACTTTATTACCATGTGTGTATATAAATATTTTAATAAAATGGATATACTAATATCAAATAATAATATCTCAAATACCGAAGAAAGCATAAATACAGATATTTTATTAATTTTTTTTAATTATGGTGATATGCTGAATAGAGAATTATTAGTAAGTAGCGGTATAACAAATAATAAAATATTTAATAAAATGGAATACCAGTTAATGGATTATTTAGTAGAACCAATTGTTTTAGAAGAATATAAAAAAATATATGTAGACAACGATAATAATATAGAAAATTATAATAACAATAATATTATTTATTTAACTGGAGGCTTTGGTATATCATGGGATCCTGAAAATACTAATTTGGGTGGGTCTGAACAAGCTATTGTCGAATTAAGTAAAAAATGGATTAATAATAAAGTTATAGTATATGGTAATTTTAATACTGAAAAAACCATAAATAATGTCACATATAAAAAATGGTTTAATTTTCCGTTTAATAATAACTTTAATAATGTAATAATATGGCGCAAAAATGGCATGTTAATTTTATTAAATTATAAATTTAATTGTAAAAACGTAATTTTAGATTTTCATGATAATTTTTCATATACTATAAATGATTTAAGCTGTATACAATTATCAAAAATATTTGATAAAGTAAATCATTTTAACTTTAAGAGTAATTATCATAAAAAATGTTTTATTGAATTTTTATTAGATAAAAAAGTAAATCTGAGCGATGATAAAAAATTTAATATTATACCAAATGGCGTAAGAATTTCAGAATTTTCAGTTAATGCAAAAAAATATATACGTAATCCATATAGATTTTGTTATTGCAGTAGTTATGACAGAGGATTACATATTATTATTAATAAAATATGGCCTAAAATATTAGAACATCAACCATTGGCAGAATTACATATTTACTATGGTATGGATTATATTTATGATGAAAAATTTAAAATGAATATGCAATATTTATTAGGAAATAAAGGTATAATGGATCATGGAAGGCAACCAATGGATATTATAATAATGGAAAAATATTTATCGACGTTTCATATATATTTAACAGACGCTATTTCTGAAATAGATTGTATTAGTATTAAAGAAAGTATAGTAGCGGGGTGTATTCCTATTATATCTAATGATAATGTGTTTGAAGAAAGAGATGGTTTAAAATTTAATTTAAAAAATAATATTTTATCCGATGACGAATTATTTAATAATATAACTAATGATATTATAAAAATTATGGACGATATAAAATATTTAGATACATTGAGAGATAAATTATATAAATCAAATACTATAAAATCATGGGAATATGTTTCTGAAAAATGGTTAAAACTAATGAATGATTAAAATATATAATTTATTTATAGTATATACATATAAATATAATTTATATAACAAACATAATGGATATAACATTTGAACAAATGCTAGATGATGTATATAGTGAAATACAAATAAATCCAAGTGAGTATAATTTACTATTACCACAAATAGAAATAGTTTCATCTCCTTCTAAAGTCCATTGGATAAATATTATGGAATATTTAAAAATATTAAATAGAACATCAGAACATTTTATTAATTTCTTACAATCCGAATTCTATAATAAAAAAATAAATTGGTATTCAAATGATGAAAATAACGGTATTGTAATTCATGGGAAATATATTAAAAAAGAACATATTAGTATTTTAATAAAAAAATACATAAATATATATGTTATTTGTGGAAGTTGTTTATCACCAAAAACAACACTGACGAAAAACAAAAAAAAATTTTTATCTATTTGTGGGGTTTGTCATTCAAATAAAATAATATAAACTATATTTATTATATATTTATGAATAATTTAATTATGAATAATTAAATTATACACAAATATATAAATGACGGATACCGATAAATTATTGTCTAAAAAATATAAAGAAATGGCTGGTTATTATAATATATTAAACGTATCTAATAATACTATATTAGAAGGTAATGTTACTTTTTTATCATCTTTATATGTTTCAAAAAATAGCACATTTTTTAATAAGGTTACTACATTAACTAATTTAAATGTTTTAGGTAATTCTATTATAAATAATAACTTAACCGTCGGAACTTTATTAAATGCTGATGATTGTATTGTAAATAAAAATTTTAACAATTCTGGAGATACTTATGTAATAGGTAGTTTATTTGCTAACGGTGGTGTCAATACATCATATTTTAATTTACAAAATTCAAATTTTTATAAAATTTTGAATGTTAATTGTGAATCTAATATAACAGGTAATTTATACGCTGAAACTATTTATATTTCATCACAATCAATTAATATAAACGGGAAAAAGATTAATATAGGTACAACCAATAGTGTAATAAATTTAAATGGTACGTCATTATACATAATCAATAATAATATTTTATGTAATGACAAATTAATAACTGTTAATAATAACCCCACCAATAACGGAGGTGACTGTGGTATACAAATTTTAGGTATAAGCGGTAATGGATTTATTAAAACATTACCATCAGCTGATAGATTTATTATTAAAGCCCCTTATGATGATAATTTTAAATATTTAACAACATTAGATGTAAACAATAATTTAAAAGTTTCTGGTTATAGTTTATTTAAGGAGTCAGTAACTATTAATTCATCGCTGGATGTTTTAAGCGATATCACATATCAAGATAATACTGAAATAAATTTAAATTTATATGTATCTAATGTTACCACCTTTTCAGATAATATTACGATGATGGGAAATATTAATGTAGGTGGTAAACTTACATATGAAGGTATAGTTACATCTTTAGGTAATCTTTATGTGAATGGGGATACTGTTTTTAATGATATGGATATTAACTCAAATGTATTAGTATTAGGTAGTGTATATATAGTAAATAGTTCTACTTTCAATTCAACTTTAAATTTATACGGTAATTCTATATTTAATGATAATGTTACTATAAATTCTACTATATATATATCAAATAATAGTAATATTAATGGAAATACCACAATAAATTCAAATTTAAATATAGTAGGAAATGCAACAATTAACGGTGACTGTGATATACAATCAAATCTTATAGTTTATGGGAATAATAATCATAATAATAATGTAACTATAAATTCAAATATAGTTATAGGTGGAGACACTATTATAGATAATAATATTATAACTGGTGTAAATAATTCATCTATATTTAATATTTCAGGTACTTTAGTATGTCCTTTAAGAGAATTTGAATCAAATAGTTTTGCCGCTTTAAATAATGTACCAGTTTATGGATTTTATAGAACAGGTGGTGTGGTAAAAATCAGACTGGATGTAATACCTCCAGTTATTGATCTAAATAATATAACTAATACTAACATAATATATAACTCTATTTATACGGATCCAGGTGTTTACGTAACAGATAATTATGACGATAATATTATTCCATATATAATATCAATAGAAAACAATAATGTTCCTAATATAATTTCTTCTCCGATACCTGCAACCGGCCCGACTGAAATAGTCGGAACAAATTTATTAGAAGTGGGTGTATATTATATTATATACAATGCTTCCGATATAGTTGGAAACACAACATCTATTAACCGTACATTAAATATTGTACCTATTTAAAATTTATAATATCTTTCATCAGCGTTCCTAAATTTAAAAGTACTTTTGTTCTGAGATCTATTTTTTTAATTTTAATATTTATTTTATTATCATTTATTATAAAATATTTATGGTCATAACAATATTTAATAAAATTAAGATATTTGATATCTGATATACATTGTATGTCTATTTCGAAAAGTAAGTAAAACAATTTTCCAATTATATATATATCATCTAATGTTATACTTATTGGATTTATATAGATTAAATTCATTTTATTTATTATAATTTTTATCCAATTAACGTATTCTAATTCATTATTTAACAAAATAAACATTTTAAAAGGATCATAAATTATTTCTTTTATTCTATTATCTGTATAATCATTAATAATTATTTTATTAAATTTATTTTTATAATATAATAATTCATTATTATCGTAATAGATATTAAAATATTTTTTATTGTATTGTAAATTATTCCAATTAATTATATTTGTAAAAAGTATAAGTTTACTCAATTTATCGTATTTATCTTTTATATTCTTTAATGAATTATTCTGAATTTTATGTCTAAAATATTTAACAGATATCATATTATCATTAGATGTGTTTGTTATAAAAATATTAAGTATATTTTTATGCAAATGGTCAGTATAAAACTTTTTATTATATATTAATTGATCGTATTTATTATCAATTAACTCGATGAGGATTTTTATTATATTGATATATAAATTTTTTATTTTCATAGGAATTAGTGATAATATTTCTTTATTATTAATAATATATTTGGAATTATATAAACTATAAAAAATAAGATGATCAAATATAATATTCATATTATATTTATTTAATTTTAACGGAAATATATAATTATTTATTAAAATATTTATTATATTTTTTACTTCATCAATATTTTTAGAATATTTTTTAGTTATATAATAAAAATAATTAGTATCGCAAAATTTAGATTTTAATATATCTATTTCATATTTATGCGAATAAATAGAATTATTAATAATTGAAGAAATATATAAACCATTATTTAATGATTTGTTATTATAATAATAATCATATATCATAATATTATTACTATGTTCTTTACATATTACATTTCTAACAATATTATTGGTGAATTCATTATTTATAAATGTATAAAATAATAATTCAGCGGGGGGTATTATTTTATTATTAGCATATTCTACAAAATACATTTTATTATCAATAATTTTATCATCTCCCAATAAAGATATAAAATTATAATATGTTGTATTACAATACATTATGTTGAAATTATAATCTATTTTTTCATCAATTGATTTTATATCATCCATATAATTATAAATATCATATTTCATATATTTTATTTTGTTATAAATATTATTATAATTACTTGTATCTGTATTTTTACTTAAATAATATAATAAATAACATCTAATTATTATTATATTTTTCCAAAACACGTCTAATTTATTATTATTATTAATAACATATTCAGAATATGTTTTAATTATTTTTTCGAAATTATTTAGTTTTGTAATATCATTATTAAATATTACATTATATTTTTTTAAAATGTTATTTTTTAACAAATTCAAAAAATCCAGTTCGTTATTTTCTAAATTTACCATTAATGGTAAATATGGAAAAAAAATAGTATTGTTATCATCTATTAAAATTTCTATAGGAAATATAACGGGTTCATAATATACCCCATTATATTTATTATATATCGGGATTTTATAACTAATGTTTTCTTTATTTAATATATGAATATTTATAATATTATCTTTTCTAGTGATAAAAAATTTTTTTTTAATTAATTTATCACGCACTAATACAAATCCAACAAACATCATTTTAATATAATTATGAGATATATCTATATATACCATAATTATAATTATTTTTAAATATACGATTAAAAAATTTTTACATCAAGGTATCGCTTATGTGTTTTTTATATCCATCCATATCATCTCTCCATAATATATAGCCATCTACGTTTGCAATTGAATTAAGATTTGGTTCTATCAAAACAGACATTATACCAAGTAATAATGAATCTATACTATGAGATGGTGACCATTTTTCATTACATGGTATATCGGTAACTGTATCTATATTACTATCACGCAATATACTAATACACATTTCTCCGGTGGGAAAAACATTAGGGTGTAGAAATTTTTTAAGAAAGATGAAATTAGGTGGGCTATATGGATAATTTCTTGAAAATGTTATTTTACACTCAATTATAGCATATTCAAATATAGTTCCAGGCGGTCCGAACAATATTATATCAGATTCATAAATATTATCATTAAGTGAACGACTGTAACAAATAGTGGATTCTTTTAAATAATTTTTATATTCTAATACAATTCTACGTTGAGCCATTTATTTATAATAATAATATTACATATTATTATAAATAATTTAATTATCATTTTTTTTTACATCACATTTATGATTTATTATTTTTTTTTAGGGGCTTTGGTAACGCCTTCCATAGAAGGTGTTTTCGCTTTAGCTTTCGCTTTAGCTTTCGCCTTAGGTTTAGCTTTAGGTGCGACCGATGGTTTTTTAGATGGTTTTTTAGATGGTTTTTTAGATGGTTTTTTAGATGGTTTTTTAGATGGTTTTTTAGATGGTTTTTTAGATGGTTTTTTAGATGGTTTTTTAGATGGTTTTTTAGGAGCTCCTCCAGTAAGTAGTTTTTTGGGGGTATGAGGTTTTGTCTTCTCTTTATTCTTAGTAATTGGATCTTCTTGGTCCTTTATCATATCAACGGCCGATTCAAGGAGACCCCCTCCTGATTGATTAGAATTAACTTTATTATTATTAGTCATTATATATATATATATATTATACTATATAATATTTTTATTTATTATATTTTTTTTTTTTTAATAAATTATTATTTTTTATCAAACATCCATCTGTTACTTCTTCTGGATACCATATAAATTTTTTAGCAGATCCCGACGGAGTATAATTAAATCTTTTTTTTTTTAATAATAATTTAGTTCGAAACGCCCCGGTCGTTTCCCCTATACAATTTATAATAAATTCTTTAAACGGAGACTTATCTAAAACGGATAATGAATTCTTTATTAAATATTCATTTCTAGAAATGTATAATTGTTTTATCATAAATCTGTAAACAGTTGATGAATTATATAATAGATTTGTATTATCTTGAAAAAGCTTAGTAGACTTTTTTGAAATATTCTCGTTATTTTTACTTTTATTAGTAATACTATAAATATTATTTATTAATAAAAACATTATAGTTAAACTTAAAGTACCTATGTTTATATTATCCGTAATTTTATTATAAACTGAACATATATTATTAGTTCCGTATAATATTAGTATTAATTTATTATTATTATAATATTCTATACGATTATCTAAATATTGAAAATATTTATTATATTTTTTAAAAGTAATATTTCCATTAAATATTACTTTTAAAATATTATAAATATTAATATGTTTATCCATAACATTTTCAATAATTATTTCTATATATGGAACACCGCCGATATGGTTTGTATTAGATAATTTCATATAATAATCATAAGCATAATAACCTACTATTACACATAAATTATTTTTAGTTATGTTATTTATAATATCATCACATATATTTTGATTAATGTTATCATCACTATTTTTTTTATTTTTATTTTTTAAATTATTAAAATTATAATGTTTCATTAATTTTTGTATTCTATTAATTATTTTTTCTAGTTTCCAATAAGATAACATAGGATCTGTTAATACTCTATAATAATCAATATAAGCTACATATGGATCAATACAATTAAACTTATTTATATCTATCGTAGGGATTTTATTATATATATTATTAGGCATATAAGTTACGTCGCAATATGATTCAAAATTAACATATAGTTTAAAAGTATCTGATTTAAGAGCTTCTTTAGCTTCAATATATTTATGTCCTTTATTATATAAATATTCGGCTAGTTTGATTATATCATTAACTGGATCATTTGAATAAAATTCTATATCCGCCATAACAGGCCAATTATAATTAACATTATTCATCGTTTTATAAAAACCTTCATCTTTTTTATTTAATAAATATAAATTATGGGCAAAACCACCATACACCATCTTTGAGTTATCTTTTATATATGTAAGAATATCATTATAAACTTTTTCGTTCTCTTTTGTAGTAGGGCAAAATTTTTGTTTATATGTTATATATGCATCATTTATAATATTATCTATATTTTTATCAATTAATAAAATATCTTTATCACTAAACATATTTATATATATATAAAATAATATATAAATTTAAATATTATGTATGTAATTTTATATGAGCGAAAATATACATTATTACGGATGGAAATATATAATTGAAAAATTAAATGAATCTTCTATATGTAATACAATAAAATGTGTTGATTATATTGACAATTATTTTATCGATTTAATAGAACCAATTGAGTGTAGATGGTTTGGTTTTATACATCATACTACATCTAATTTTTCGGAAAATAATATCAATAATCTTTTTAGTAACACTATGTTTTTGAGATCTCTAAAAACATGCAAAGCATTAATAGTATTATGTAAACATAGCAAAGAGATAGTTAACAGATATTTGAATACTATTAAATCAAATGTACATGTATATTTTATAAAACATCCAGCACCCCCTACATTTAATTATGTTTTCGATATAAATATATTTGAAAATAAAGGAAATGTATATGGTGTAGGTGCCTGGTTAAGAAATCCATATACTATTTATCACACAACTTTTAAATATAATGAAAAAATATTAGATAAATATAGATTAAAAGGGTTATTAATGAATCAGTATTTTCAAAAAAATGATAAAGATTTTTCAGATATAATAAATTATGATGAAAATAAAATTATTGAAATAGATAATAATGATATTGATGATGAAATTATAGATTTTAAAGAAGAACTAACGCTATTGGAAAAAAAATTAAATAAGAAATATTCTAAACTAAACAAAGAACTACAGAATTGCAAAAACGAGGAAGATGCTGAACAACTACATCGAGAAATAAAATTAATTGACGCTAAATATGATTTAATGTATTCAAAATTATCACATGAGTTAAAAAATATTGATATACATAATAAAGCTCATAATACAATTTCTCGATTTATGTCAAATATTAATTATTATGATTTATATGCTAAAAAATATATAGATACTATGCAACACAAAACAAAATCACAAACAAATAGAATATTAATTAATAATAACAAATCAGTTAATATTACTAATTATGTTAATAATATGGAATATATTGAATTATTATCATCAAATATAATTTTTTGTAACTTTATTGATTGCGCTGCGAGTAATACCATTATTGAATGTATATCGACATCAACACCAATTATATTAAATAGACTTCCAGCTATAGAAGAATATTTAGGAGAAAATTATCCATTTTACTTAGATAACTTAAATTATGTAGATGACGTGTTAACGTTAACACGCTCTGATATATTAAATTGCCACGAATATCTAAAAAATCTTGATAAAAAAGATTTAGAAATTTCTCATTTTATTAAATCTATAAAATCTATAATTGATATATCATTGGATCGTAATAAAAAATTTAATTTATCTAGATTTAAGAGATTTGGAAGAAACTAATAATCATATTATATTAGGGATTATTTAAAAAAAAATGAAAAAAAAAAATGAAAAATAAATATATAAAACTTAACAATTAAATAATATTTGTAATGTCCTTGTTTTTTTGGATTGTTTTTCTTATAAAAAACAACCCCATCTTAACGGATGAATCAACCATGATAGCTGTAAACGGAAATAAAGGTATTTATATAATTTATGATAAAATAATTTAATAACTGTAAATAATATATATATGAGCGTTACGTCTAGTATCAATGTTGGATCTCAATTGATTAAAAGATCCCACCATTTTTGGTGAAAATAATTATATAATTAGATTATATAATACAACTAGGATACATTATAAATAGTGTGTCACAATGTTGGATCTCAATTGATTAAAAGATCCCACCATTTTTGGTGAAAATAATTATATAATTATTTATATAATACAACTAGGATACATTATAAATAGTGTGTCACAATGTTGGATCTCAATTGATTAAAAGATCCCACCATTTTTGGTGAAAATAATTATATAACCTAACTAAAAAGTTAGAATATGTGTATTGATATAATTTAGTATATAAATATTTATATACTAAATTATATTTGAATAACTGAATAAAAGTAAAATATTTTTGTTTTTTTTTATTTAATTTAGCTACAAGAAAAAAAATGAAAAATAAATATATAAAATTTAACAATTAAATAATATTTGCTATAATTTCTTTTTTTTTGGATTATTTTTTCTTATAAAAAATAATCCCATCTTAACGGATGAATCAACCATGATATCAGTAAAAGGAAATAAAGGTATTTATATAATTTATGATAAAATAATTTAATAATGATAAATAATATATATATATTGATATTAGAATAACGGCTATTATCGACAATGTTGGATTTCCATTGATTAAAAGATCCCACCGTTTGTGGTGAAAAATAATTATATAACCTAACTAAAAAGTTAGAATATGTGTATTGATATAATTCAGTATATAAATATTTATATACTGAATTATATTTGAATAACCGAATAAAAGTAAATTATTTTGTTTTTTTATTTAATTTAGCTACACGAAAAAAAAATGAAAAATAAATATATAAAATTTAACAATTAAATAATATTTGTAACTAGTCATTTTTTTTTTGGATTTTTTTTTCTTATAAAAAATAATCCCATCTTAACGGATGAATCAACCATGATAGCTGTAAAAGGAAATAAAGGTATTTATATAATTTATGATAAAATAATTTAATAACGGTAAATAATATATATATTGATATATTGTAATAAAATATTACAATATTTTCGACAATGTTGGATCTCCATTGAATAAAAGATCCCACCATTTTTTTGGTGAAAAGAAAACATACGAAATCCTATACCGTAATAGAAAATTACAATATATCGACAATGTTGGATCTCCATTGAATAAAAGATCCCACCATTTTTTTGGTGAAAAGAAAACATACGAAATCCTATACCGTAATAGAAAATTACAATATATAGACAATGTTGGATCTCCATTGAATAAAAGATCCCACCATTTTTTTGGTGAAAAGAAAAACATACGAAATCCTATACCG